>Ga0208195_1000364_pt1 | contig 61403 bp, 50 predicted proteins | sample AD_UKC077_MetaG_FD_184441 | JGI IMG/M metagenome (GOLD analysis project Ga0208195, IMG submission 184441) | Active sludge microbial communities of municipal wastewater-treating anaerobic digesters from USA - AD_UKC077_MetaG (SPAdes) (version 2) | ecosystem: Engineered > Bioreactor > Anaerobic >... | reverse complement strand
GAACGCTATGTTGGTAAGAGTTTTTATGCGACGCCGTATCGAAGTAATGACAAACCGCACTGCGAACGAGCTCACGAGTTTGTCCGTTATGTGTTTCCGAAGGGCAAGTCGCTTAACAAGGTCAGCCAAGAGATGCTCGATGAGGTGTTTAGTAACATCAACTCCTATGTCCGCAAGTCCAAAGGCGATAAGACGCCTTACGATTTAGTAAGAGCTAAATTCGGTAAGCCATTCCTGGACGCGATTAACATTCAAAGAATTGATAATAAAAAGGTCAAATTAACCCAACTAATTTGACCTTTACGTCGTAGACAAAGAAGACGCCGAATCTTTAACAAAATGATGTTGCAATAAGGTTGACCAATTGACGTGCAGCATCTCTTTGTTACGCCTTCATTTATATACGAAGTAAGAAAAAAACGCAAATGTGGTCAACTTCAACGCAACAAAAAATGAAAAATTTCCGAATCAATCGAAATAAAGGCATTATGTTGCATTGAGTTTGTCATCTAACGTATGCGGTTTGGCAGAGTGTTTGGTTACTAATTTCCATTGTTATTTGTTATATAGGGGGCGGGCGAAGGAATAATAAAAAACGACCAAGGTTCAATAGATCGTTTTAATGGTTTTAATATATAGGTTATGGGCGAGGTTAGAGAGGAATGATTTCTGTGTGTTTTAGAGGAAATCAGGTTGTGTATTTATAATTAATTATGATTTTTCAGTTGTAAACTAACGATGATTTCCACGTGGTTCATCCGAAGCGGGTAATATGCCGATAGTTGTGGTGCCGTGTATCATCCAACAGCTCAATCCGTATTTATTTCTTATCATTAATTCTTGATGATAGGTATGTTTAATTATACCCTTTATGGTATATTGATAAAGAATTTCAAGCAGATTACACCTTATAGGGTTTATTTCCGTTATATTACATTGCAATTATCCCGAAAGGGTGTAATATAATGGTATAAACTACTGTTAAAAGGAAATTGTATGAACAAGATAGGCACATATCTCAAGAAGCAACGTAAAGAAGCGGGACTGACACAAAAAGAGTTTGCTATTCGCTCGGGTCTAGGTCTTCGCTTTATTCGAGAATTAGAACAAGGAAAGAAATCGGTGCGCTTGGACAAAGTGAATGTGGCACTTTCAATGTTTGATATGGAGGCCGTACCCGGCAAGAAGGAGAAATTGTAATGAGTGCTTTTAGGAAAGCGCGCGTCTATGTTAGGGATGATTTCGCCGGATTGCTTGCAGAAACCGATGACGGATATTCTTTTTCTTATGATTTCGATTATCTTCAAAGTGAAAATGCTGCGCCGGTGTCGCTGACGTTGCCGCTCCAAAGGGAAAGTTTCATTTCCAAGACACTATTTTCTTTTTTTGACGGATTGATTCCGGAGGGATGGCTTTTCTATGTTGTGACAAGCAATTGGAAGATTCCCGAAAAAGATCGTTTTGGCGTACTGCTCGTTGCGTGCAAAGATCCGATTGGCAATGTCAGTATCATGGAGGAAGGTGTATGAATTGTTTATGCTGTGGAAAACCTTTACATACAGACAACAATTTCGGCTGGCACAAGCGGTGCATCAAAAGATTTTTTGGAACATCAAAATTACCAAAAATCGAGTTAGATGAAGCCGCATTAGAACTGCTTGCCACCCAAAGCACCAAAAAGGGATTCACCATCCCTGGTGTGCAAAAGAAATTGTCTTTGCAGTTGCAAAGAGGACAAGGCACCACGCCCAGACTTACGCTTATTAACTATTTTGCTGAGTATATCATAAAGCCTCAAGTGGAACAATTTAAAGCATTGCCAGAATCCGAACATCTGGTGATGCGCATGGCGCACGCTGTCGGAATTGCCACGGTTCCCCATGCCTTGATTCAATCCAAAAACTCGTATGCGTATATTACAAAAAGGATCGACCGTGTTGACGGAAAAGACGGTGCAGCAAAACTGGCGATGGAGGATTTTTGTCAGTTGGGTCAAAGATTGACAGAACATAAATATCAGGGTTCATATGAACGGTGTTGCAAAATCATTGAAAAGTATTCTGACCGTAGCAAACTTGATTTGACTGAATTTTTTATTCGCCTCGTTTTCTTCTACATCACCGGGAATTCAGACATGCATCTCAAAAATTTCTCATTGATTGAAACATTCGTAGGAAGTAAACGATATGTCTTGTCCGCGGCCTATGATCTTCTTCCTGTCAAAGTCAACATACCGGCAGACAAAGAAGACTTTGCCTTGGCGATGAACGGCAAAAAAACGAAAATTCGCAAGAACGATTTCTTTAAGTTTGCTGAGAGTGTCGGAATAAGCAAAGATATCGCTGAAAAATTGATTAAACAGCTAGTTGATAAAAAAAATATGCTTCAATCAATGTGTATGGAATCTCTCCTCCCAAATGATATGAAACAAGCCTTTAGCGACTTGATTGAAAAACGTTGTCTTATATTGATGAGTTAATAGATTTTATAGGTGGGGTTTAATCTGAATTTAACTTGTGAATTTATAGATTCTATCGGGTTTTTAAAACTAATGAGACCACCGTCTCAATATGGGTAGACACAAATGTTAGCGTAGCCAATTTTACCATTGAGACTATCTAAGTAACATATCTCAGAAAGGAAAAGATGACCTAGGCTATCATCTCTGCTTACTGATCACGGAAGTTAGATAATTTTTACCCTTTCTAGAAGAAAATCTATAAGCCTACAATTGAGAATTCCTTTTTCGTCATAGAAATTACTTACTATATCGTTTCTAATAAGAATCTTTTTGAAGTTATCACCAGTTAAATTTAATGACTTTGTTTCTGAATTAGCTTTCTTGTTATCTTCGATTTGATAAGCGGATTGAATATAAATTTTTTGATCTAAATTATTGACGATAAAATCAATCTCTAAATAGTCTTTGCTACCATCATCTCGAATAGAAACTGCCCCAACATCCACTAGATAATCTCTTCTAATCAATTCATTATAAATAACATTTTCCATTAAATTTCCAGTATCTATTTGTCTAAAATTGAGTCTAGCGTTCCTTAATCCAATATCTTCAAAATAGAACTTGCTTGGGTAATCAAAATAAGATTTTCCTTTGACATCATATCTTTTAGCCTCACTAATGAGAAAGGCATCCAATGAATAGTTTATGTAATTGGAAACCATTTCATAATTGATCTTTTCATTTCTTTTAGAAGATATAGCGTTTGCTACATTATTCACGTTTGTAAGGGTTGAAGTTTGTGATGCCAAATAATTCAAAACATCAGATAGAATGTCTTCTCTAGCAACGCGTTTTCTTTCAACAATATCTTTAATGTATGTTTTTTCAAACAAGTCGATTAGATATTTCTTTTTATCAGCTTCATCCTTTTTAACGATTAGTTCTGGCATGCCACCTAAAAGAAGATATTCATTAAGACACTTATCTTCATCGCCACCACGATAGGTAAGATACTCTTTGAAAGAAAAAGGATGAACTCTTATCTGGGTCGTTCTACCTCTGAATTCAGTAATGATATCTTTCGAAAGCATCTTTGAATTGCTTCCTGTGACATAGACATCAACATTCTTATTATTATTTAAACCATTTAAGACATCGAAAATAGATAGTTTTATACCACTAGCGCGATCCACCTTTGGAGAAGATAATTGAATCTCGTCAATAAAGACGTAAATTTTATCATAAGATTCTTTATTGATTAAAGATTTGAGATATTTTGACAAAAGAATTGGATTTCTATATTTGAAATATTCATCTTCATCCAATTTAATTTTAACAATCTTGTCTTCTTTAACACCAATAGATAAAAGATAGGAATTAAATAAACCAAACAACAAAGTAGACTTACCGCATCTTCTTATGCCTGTAATAACTTTCACATTGTTGTCCCACATTGATTTTTTAATCTTTTCGATGTACTCATTTCTAGAAATCATGTTATTTTTCTCCTTAATCTTTTACCTTTTATGTCAAAACTTTCAAGTGTATTTTAACATATTGCTGTCGCTTTTCAACCTATTTGTAATACATTATTCAAAATTTCTATGTGGCAATGGATAAAAAACGATGAATGCAGTTTAAAGGTGCAATTTTTAGGTTTTTCTTCTGCGTAATTCGTTCCATATATCTTGGAAGCATTGTTCATATAACCCTCTTTGATAATAGTTATGCTGAACGGATTGACCAGCATTTTCGTTTTGCAAAGCAAACTTCTCATCGGCATGCATATATTGAATTAATTTATTTTCAATATCTAATGTTGCAGATTTATTAAATGAATCATTTAAAAGGAGAAGGATGTTATTCATGACAGCGCGTTTGTTGTTTTCTAAATGCTGTCCCATTCTTTTATAAGCATTATTAGTTTCACCAACATAGGCTTCTTTTTCTCCACTCAAAATATAAACAACTGGCCAGTTTTGACCTTTGTTTGGATCGCTTTTAATTTTTGAAATACCTTCACTATTAAATGTGTATTTCTTATACTTTGTGTCTGAAATAGCCATACCGTTTACTCCATATCAAATAAATTCATTTGAGTGTACGCTTCCTCAATATCAGGAAGATCTTTTACAACAAATTCAAACAAACTAATAATTGACTCATAGTCTTTAACAGCACTATTTGGAATTCTTATCAATTTAATTCCATAGTTTTTACAGATCTGTTCTTTTTGCCTATCAAGATTTGCTGTTCTTTTGCTTCCAATATGTTCACCACCATCAATTTCGAAAACAACAATTGTGTGATATTGGCGGTTCATTAAACCCATAGTAACTTGTACAACAACATCGAATTCTTTTTTACCGATAAGTTTTAGATCATCTGGATGTATTGTTTTAATGGCATCTTTAACTGGAACATTGCGTTCAATTCTAAACTTACTACCGCGCCTATTAAAATATGGTTTAACAGTATCAAAGAAATCCTTTTCATTTTTAGAATCATTCGAAAAATCGTATGAAATTACAGCATCACTCTTTGGAACTACAATTTCACCGTTCTTAAAAATATAGTCAGATAAAACCTTAATATCATTGGTCTCATCACCACTTAATTTATCAATTGCTTCTTTGTCTCCAACAAAAATAAATTTGTCTTTGGCTCTCGTAACACCAACATTAATTAATTCATGATTGTTTTTAATCCAATCCATTGTTTTCTTGCCGGTTTTAGGTGATAAGGCAGGAGACATAATAATTACAGATTTTTCTGAACCCTGTAATGTGTGAATTGTACCGGCTTTTACATTTGTTACACCAATCTTTAATAGATATTCGTTAATCAATGCGGCTTGATTAACAAAAGGAGTAATAATTCCTACATCCCTATAATGATTATCTCTAATGATCTTAGCTATTTGAGAGGCTTCTTCTTTGAAGGAGTTTCTTGATTGCGGATTATATGTATTTTTAACATTGTAGTAAACAAGATCACCAGATGTGTCGTTCAACAGCTTTAATTGTTGTTCATAAAATCTCTGGTTAACAAAGTTAGCAATCTTCTTACCACACCTATAGTGATATCTCAAAAGAATGTTCTTCGAATTATTATCTTTTCTAAGCATTGTTGAAAGGATTGAATTGTGAACATAATCGTATTCCTCTCCAACACCATATTTTGCCATCAAATCTTCATTAACATTTTGTTCAATTACTGTGACTGGTTGTAATTGGTTTGTATCGCCAACCAATAGTAAATCTGTTCCTCTAACGATTGGAATTAAAGATGTGGCCGTATTGCATTGGCCTGATTCATCCATAATTACTAAATCAAATTGAGGTTTAGCAGATCCTAGTTTTTCACAAGATAAATTTGTGCAGATAACTAATGGGAAAATAGCTAAAAGACGCCTTAGATTTGTGTCATCTTTAAGATATTTATTAAATTGTCTAACCCCTTCTTCTAAATCGTCTACCGCAATAATATCGCGAAGGTCTTTATAGGTGTCGTTTGATAGTCTTTTAAATCTCATCAAAGATGAATAATAAACATAATTTTGGAAATTCTTATCTTCTGAAGCTGAAATAGCATATTTAAGAACATCCTCATCTTTGATTGTTCGTGACATTCTAATTTTGGCTTGATAAGCGCCAATCTGATCATCTAACTTACCATTAATTTGGCTTATTGTGGTTAGCTGTCTAATTTTAGACAATGTTTCCACTCTTTCTTTTAAATCAACTTGAGCTTCGTATTCCATAAGCAAATCTCTAAGCTCGTTAAAGCCTGATAGTGACCTGTTTTTGCTTGTTTCAGTTAATTCCTCTTGGACTCTTGATTTCTCGTGCTTTGAGACGAATTCCATTATTTCTCTGAGCTTTTTGATTGTCTCAATCATTTCAGAATTATTTCCAAGACGAATCATTGGAAAAATAATCTTCTCTTCTTCTTTAGAAAACGGCTTCTTAATAGTTAAAGAATTGTCCATTTTCTTAAATATATCATTTACAGGGTGATTGTTATTTGAACAAACTAAAACAGTCTTATCGTTTGCATAAGCAGATAATAATACATTAAATATTGTTTCTGTTTTGCCTGTTCCTGGCGGACCTTTCACATAAGTAACATGGTTGACCATAGAGTTATAAACAACCCTCATCTGATCTATATTAATTTTGTTTCGATTGAAAACAACAACATTAACTTCTTTAGATGTACCGCTTCTGCTCTTGTTTCTGCCAAAGAATGCTTTAATAGGAATTGGTAATTTATTATCTTCATCCATTTGGTGAATTGCTTCAAAAGCTTGATCTACACCATGTTGAGAATTTCTCATTAAAAAGAAGATCGTTGGTCTTGTATTAATTTTTTCATTAATATGAAAATTACTCTTAGTCAGTTCAATATATTCTTCTTCGTGTTCGTCATAATTAGCACAAAATTCATCTGGATTCATGTCCAAATACATAGCCAAAGTAACTTTCTTTTCTTCTTCAATTAAAAAGGATTTATTGATAGATGATTTATCTGAAATTTGAAGCGTTCTATCTTTAAAGTTTAGTGTCAATACTCTATAAGCAACGACATATTGCTTATCATTTATATCAATTGAAAATTTGTTAATCGCTAATGTTTGATATCTATTAATAATTTCTGCTTCATATTTTGGCTTTTTGAAAACTTTATCAAGAAGAGCGTTAAATTGTTTATCGTCTAATTTGTATTTTTTGGTGGCCAAAAGAGTGTGTGTGTCAATACCGTCAACCATCACTATTTCCTTTAAAAAAGGATCGTTGTCTAATCGATAACAATCTGATAAATATCTCAAAATATTATTATCAAAATTTACTACATCTAGGAATTCGCCAACTCTTTTATCGGTTGTAACTTTCGTTACTAATTCTTTTGGAACATCATAATAGCTTTGCTCTAAAATTGAGGCAGATTCTATTCCACTTATATAAATAAAGGTATCTTTGTTTCCATCTTGAATCACATTATTACTTTTAAATGGATTAAAAATGTCACAGGTAATTGTCCCCTTATCAATGTTGATATCCTTGATTCCAATATAATAATTGGTTGATTCTTTCTTTTTGTTTACATAAGAAACATCCAACCACTTACCATGGATGATGGCTTGATATATTGAATTCTTAACGGACAGTTTCATAGTAAATTCTTTCTCTTGGATTTATTTCAGTTTCCAAGTGAAAAAGATGTCAGATACAAACTTATCTTTATTTGCGTATAAAGTTTTATTAATTTCTTTCTTGGAAACGCCTAATAAATCTGAGATCTTTCCAGATTTTAAACCTTTTTGGTTTTCTTCTAAAAGTTTCACGATTCTATCAACAAGCGGAGTTTCATCGTCGGCCTCTTTAGAAACTTTTGGTGAACTGAATTCTACGGCTTCTTCAAGAAGTCTTGCATCATATCCAATAACAATTTTATTAGGTTTGTTCTTCTCCCATAGAGAATCATCAGAAATGAGATCTTCAATTGAGCTGTATGATTTTGAATTATTTTTATCTGTAACATACTGAACCATACTGGTTTTAGAAAATCTAACATCTTCTAAATTAATCATTCTCTCCCCTTCGATTTTGAAATCTTGGTGATGACTGTCAGTAATAAATAATGAAATTTTAGGCAAAAGCAATTTAACAGACTTAAATGTAATATCTGCGCCATCAAACTTTCCACCATGAATATCCTTCAAAGAAACACCGCCATATTTAATGTCATTTAAAGAAGCATATTCATCAAGCTCCATCTTGCATTCTTCGATTCTTTCTAATCTCTTATTAAAGTGTCTATATGTAACCTGACTATTCTTATCAGTTAAAGCAATTCCTAAAATTTCAAAAACACCATTTTTATATAAACGAGTCAAAACAATAGCTTCAACTGTATCATCATACTTTGGATTAATAAAACCGTAAGGGCCAACAAAAATGTAATTATTATTGTGATCGTCATGCAAAAGATTAATAGCCTCACCACCGAGGTTATCTTCTAAATAAGAACCAGCATACATTCTAGCAATTACGTATGTTTTCATATTTTTCCTTTAATACTTTGTATTAACTCTCTTTTGAACGCAAGTAACTGTAATTAATTGCGCTTCGATAATTGCATTTATTTTAACACAATTAATGAAGTTTCATTAGTCTAAGTGTACAAGCGTATTCAAACATGTTCTTTGTTGAGCCACAAAAACTGATATGTTTCCAGCCAATACCCTCACACCATAGACTTCGTATGTATTTTGGCCTATTTTCGCCACAATATATCAAAAAATAACGCCCCTATATAGAAGTGCTATTATTGAAATTCTTTCGATGTAATCGACACTTTTTCGCTATTCGCTGTATCTCTTATTAATAAGAGATACAACTGTCTCGACGTGCCTTGACACGCGCAGGTGCTCATGTGTACGCATATAAGTGTAAGCGAAGAGGCTATTGCGGAACCATGCATATTAGTACTAGTCTTTTAGACTAGACTAATATAATTGCTACTTCTCTATTATAGATTTAAGCCATTTCGTGTCAATCTATGATTAACTCGACTATGTTTGTGTGACTACTTTGTGAAGACTAAGCTTCTGGAAATTTATATGGATGCTCTTTCATGTCCTTTAACATCATTTTTGAAAGTTTGAATTGTCTCCACGCACTGCGTCTAAGACACTTCATAGACCATTCGTAATACTCATCACCTAAATAAGCGAAGATACCGCTAGCTTTCCACAAACCAAAGCCGTTGGAATGATAGAAGAATTTGGTCCACCATTCCTCTGCGGTTTTTTCATTATGTTTATATAGTAAAAAATATAGACCATAGCTAAATTCGCCAAGTGGCACACCATCCTCTGCTCTGAGCTTTAAAAACTCAATTTCCTCTGATGTTAGTTGCTCATTAGTCCTGAGCATTTTTTCTTCGATTCGCCACGATTCTTTGAGGTCGAATTCGAGTGTTTTTAAATCTTTGTTTTTGACTGTTTTCATAAAAAGTCCTCCTACTATATATAAGGAGATACATAGTATCTCCGTAGGCGACTTTTCTGATTTTTTTACAAACTTTTTTTATTAATATTTTTTAACTCTATGAGTTACTTATTATTAAAATTTTTTACTTTTTCTCAGGAACGTACTCTTCCTTATGTTTACACCTTGGATAATTGTGGCAACCATAAAATGCGCCCCATTGCCCTTTTCTAAACACCATGAAATCACCACACTCACGACATCTCATGTTTCTTGCAACAGCTCTAAAATCATTAATGGAATAATCACAATATGGATAATTTGAACATCCGTAGAATTTGCTACCATCAGCGTCATTCGTTCTTAAAACCAATCTTCCAGTTTTGCAATGAGGACAACTAATTTCTGTTCTCTTTTCTTCTGGAGCGTAATCAGTATTCATAACAACACACTGATTTTCTATTTCCTTTAAGAATATTGACGGGTTTTCTGAATTAGCAATGATGTACGTATAATTTCTAGTTCTTGTTAAAGCAACATACCAAAGACGTCTCTCTTCCGCATATTCATATTCACTTTTGTGGCTCAACACTAAATCGAGAAGTTCGTCATCTTCCATTTTGTTAGGAAAGCCAATTCTGTTATCGTCTGCATTTATAAGAATGACATAATCATCTTCAAGTCCTTTTGATCCATGGACAGTACTATAGGTCAATTTCATTTGTGGGAAACTTGTGCATCTTACTACCGTCTTAGTCTCATCAGAAGCTTTGAAATCAATAAAAATTCTATTGTCTAAGGCAATGTCCTCAAAATCCTTATTATTCCTTCCAAGAATCAACACGCTTGCAGCCTTATCCTTTTTAGAGATTTCACGCAAAGTATCCAAGAAGGCATAATACTTCTTCTCTGTGTAATACATGATTTGAACTGGGTTTTCTAAGTGTCTCGACGAATTAATGCTCTTATTAAATTGTTCGGGATTCTTTCTTATAAAAGGACCAGCAATATCTTGCAATTCTTGTGAGTTTCTGTGTGTAGTAGTAATTTTTGTAATTGCTGAATCACCAAAATACTTTGAAAACTCTAAGAAGATATTTAAATCACAGCCAGAGAATCTGTAAATAGCTTGCCAGTCATCACCAACAGCAAATAACTTAGAATCTCCTTGTTTGATGAGCCTTTTAAGGAATTTCATCCTACTAATAGAAATATCTTGGAATTCATCAACAATGATGTATTTAAACTTAAATTTGTCCGTTTGGTCTAACCCTTCTATCGATTGAAGAATCATGTCATCAAAGTCGATTTTTCCCTCTTTGGTGAGGTAATCCATATAGTAATGATATAGGTCCTTAACAATGTCTAAGAAAAGACTTCCGCGATTCTTTTCGTAATTATTCCTGAAGGAATAGTTTTTCAATTCTTCAAACCCAGCATCACTGCGATATGAGGCTTTATATAAGCTAAGGAATGTCCTAATAAGATTGATAAACGATTTAAAAGCTCTGCTCTCATATATTGAATTTAGAGCATTCATTATTTCATCATCTGAAAGTGGATGGAACTCCACTCCTCTCTTTTTCAATTCTTTTTCTAACTTGTCAAAGACGGTCCCGTCATCAAATTCGTAAGAATAAGTTTCAATACAGTCTGTTTGGTTCGTTTGATGGATTTGTCTCTTCCATCTCATACCCTGAACATAATCGTTTCCTTCAGCACCATCAAATTGAGACGCTTTACCGTCTTTGTTGATACCATAGTGCTCATGATAAATTGGATAATTCTTCAATTTAAAATCAGGCATATACTGACGTTTATCAAAAGTTGATACGTCGACTTCATAAGGTGCTTCATATATGTAATCTATGCCGTTAATGAAATACCAGTTTGCAATTGCCATTTCTTCGAATGATTTGACAAGTTCTTTTTTTAGGGTTTCTCGAGCATTAAAATCGTTTGTTAATGACAAAAGCTGATTCTTAAGCGTTGTAAAATCCGACTTTCTCAAGTCCTCATATAAGTCGCCTTCATTTTTATATTTTTTATCGTGCTTAGTGCTAGAAAGGTATAGACCATAATAGGTGAGAATTGTTTGAAGCATATGGGGCCTTTTTCTCATTTCTTCACGGAAGTATTGCTCAATTATGGCTTTATACTGGTCTTCAACCATAAACAGCTTATGTTGAGTTTCTTTTAATATATCTAGACCAATCTTATGGAATGTTCCAACGGTCAATTTGGAACTAATTTTAGATATTTTGGTTTGAAGATCATCGGCCGATTTTTTTGAATACGACAAAAGTAAAATATCATCAGGTTTAACTTTTTGTTCTTTGAGAAGATATTCAACCTTTCCACAGATGGTTAGCGTTTTGCCGCTACCAGCACCAGCTACAACAAGAACCGAATTCTCGTCTGTTAGAACAGATTTTCTTTGTTCGTCATCTAAAGAACGCCCATTAATATCGTTAAATAAAGGGAGACCAATAACGGTGTCTAAATACTTGTCATTATGCTCTTTAGCTATTTCATCAATTCTGGTGTGTTTGTTAAAAGGATAATATAGATTATCGCTTCTTTTTAATTTGGCTAGAATTTGATTGCTTTTTGCTTCTATTTCGTGTTTTTGTTTGCAATCAACATATTTGCATTTTGCCAAATCAAATAAGGCATTATATTCATCAAGCAAATCAAACTCTAAACAAATTTCATCATAATCATCTTTAACGTGATTTATTTCTTTTTGAAACGCTAAATATTGTTCAGATAGTTTTCTATATTTTTTAAGCAGTTCTGCAACTTTAGCGCACTCTATAAAATAGTCTGACGTAACTGCGTGTGGGTTTTCTAAAATCTTTGGAAGATTCCAAGATTCCACTACTGAATTAATATAAGCGACTTCTTTATTGTGCTCATCAATTTTACCGACGTATGCATCGTATCTTGCCTTGTCCTTTTTATATTTTTTGGGAGGCAACTCCATCATCAAATTGTAGATGGCAATGATGTCTTTATCTACGTCGTTATCAACGATTTCTAAAAAGACCATATGTTTTTCTTTGTTATTGAAATATGGCCTGAAATTATAGACTACTTTTGAATGAAGAGCGATTCTCTTGAATATATTCAAAGCAATCACCTCTATTATTCGTTAATTTGTCCTTTTTTATAGAACTTAAGCTTACGACTTAAAGACGCACTGATATCCATTATGTCTTTTTCCTCAAGACAAATTACAGTAACCTTAAGTCCTTTATAAATTTTCATTTTGTAGTTCTTCGATTTTGTGTATTCGATGTTCTTTTCGTTATATCCCCAATATTCAATGTAGATATCATCTGTGTCCTCACCATATCCCGGTAAGCAAAAATCAGGATGTAAATCATGGCTTTCATCGGCATCGATTGGAAGCTTCTTTTCATAGGCATGAGGGATGTTATGATCAAATAACCAGTTATCAATAATCATTTCTGATTTAGATTTAACAATGTGGCCATCCGTACATGTAAATTTCCCTTCATAAGAATCGTCCAGGATTGTAATGTCTCTGCATTTATTAATCTCAACAAGCAACTTTTTGTCTGCGTACTTCTTATAGCAAGATGGGCAAAATAAGAAACCTGGCTTTGTTTCTTTACCGCAAGCAATACACTTAGCAACTCCTTTTTGTTCCACTACTTTTTCAGTTTTCGGTTCAACGTAATCTTTGTTGAGAATATTGCCAGATTCTTTATCAACAAAAAGTCCTTTATCATTAACTTCGATTTTGCCCGCTTTCAACATTTCAGCGTGTTTAGCACACAAACCATCTCTACGAGCATTGCCCATATAAACTCTAGTTGGTTGCCCACAAATTGGACATTTTAATTTTTTTTCCATACCTAACTCCACAATTACTTGATTAATTCGTACTTAAATAACTTTGGCTCTATGTACTCTTTATAATATTTTTTGAGTTTACTCTTTAAAGAAGTAAGATCACCATTCAGCTCAGGATAGTCATATACGTTTTTATCTAGTTCTTCATCTCTAACAAAAGTATTGAGTTCCAAGTTAATCTGATAAACTCCATATTTTAAGTCTGACTTATAATTTTTTGTTTCTTTTGCTTCATTGAGTATTTTTCTAAATAGGTCAATTAATTCTTTTTCATCAGAATTCAATTTTTGTTTAGATAGTTCTTCAGAAGCAACTGTGCCATCTTCAAAACAAAGTTCGTTTTGGTAGAACCTCTTATCTGTCCCTATAAAAGAAAGACATTTGTTGTATTGAGATAGACAAGCAAATATCAATGATTCTTTAATCAATTCGTCATCTTTTAAATATTCTTCACCTTTATCAGCGGTGTTGAAATAAACATCTCTCTCGTACCAGTTATCTTGCGGATAAAGCTTGGCAGCAAATAAAGGAAGTTTTTTTAGATAATAATCTTTTCTTAAAATATATCCAAACGACTGTTCTAATCCTGTGGTATATGGCATCCTAAGCAAATTGATGTGTTTCATATCAATAGAAAAGCCAAGGGTCGCCAAATAGCCTACAATATTTGTATTGAAATACGATTTCCTTCCTTTTTTGTAAGTCCAATCTTCGTTTTGATATCCATTTGACTTACAAGCAACATTTGTTTCAATATCTGATTCATCAGAATCTAATTCATTATAGAAAGCAAAATTCTTTTTACATTTTCTAACGGTGACAGTTTTAACAAATTGAACATCACCGTTTTTGTCAATGTCAAAAGCTTTTAAAGGGAATGATTCTCTATTCTCTTCATCAATATTTCTCCAAAGAATACAAGAAATAGCACTTGGTGATGCATGAAAATGTTCTCTATTAAATAAGAACCCATCAACAAATTCCTTTTTGCATAAGCCAATTGTTTTAAAGTATTTAACAGGCGAGAACAAAATATAAGAGTCTGTATCTTGCCTTAAATAATATTTAATACCTGACCAAATAAATAGATTCGAAATATCTCTAGCGGCACCTCGTTGTTCGTTTAATAAATTCAACTCTTTTTTGAATTCCGCTTTTACGTATGATTCGTTTCTTGCGACAGAAGCCCTTTTTGTAACATCACCTTCGTTAAATGTTATCGTGCTGCTATCCTGATAAGGAGGATTTTCTAAAAGAATAATTGTGCATTTTGGATCATCAACGTATTTCTTAATAATTGGATTATCTAAATACTCTTTAGACATTGCATCAGCACACCTAACCAAGCCACGATCATAAGTGTCTTCCATTTCAATCGGAGGAATTATTGTTAAGACTTTATCAGCTAATCTTTCAACAAGAACTTTATACTCGTAGTATTCGTATGTAGAAAGAATACAATGGGATAACATTTCATCACTTAAAACAGCTTCTAGATTACCAGTCCCAGCACATCTATCGAGAATAATATAATCATTGCCCTCTGGAACTAAATTAATGGCCTTTTGAATCAGCTCAATAACTTTTTTACAATAAGGTATTGGTGTATAGAACGCTCCTAATTCAGACTTCTTAAGCCTATCGTTCAGCTTATCCATCAGATATTTAAATTTTTCGTTTGTTTCTTTTGTATATGGATTAATTAATCCAGCAAAATGACGTGGCTGACGAATTTCGCCAATTACTTTAATCTTTCCTGTGTTGTCGCCTAAAAAGTCTCCTTTTGTGGCCTTTGGATTCTCTCTGTAATATCTTTCTGCCCAACCAACAACGCAATTCTCATCTATATCAATCGGAAGGTATTCCGTCTCTCTTAATATTGTCAATAAATCAAAAACGCCTTCTTGCTTGCTGTAATCGATTTTTTTATACTCCGCGCTAGAAACAAAAGCATCATTGTGTTGACTTGCCGCACCAATGTAAATCTTATGAATATCAGTATAGAAATCTTTTGATTTATAAATGTAAGCGAGGCTCTCGTTTAAAGAAACTAATACTATGTTTGAAGGAATAGATTCACCTTTCACCCTCATTTTAGAAAGGTATTTTATAGCTTGAAAAACAACAGCATTTAAATTAGAAATTTGCAGTTTAAATTCTAGAAGATTACCCTTCCAAACGCCATCTGTATTATCAACTAAAACAGGGTAGTTTTTATAATCAATTCTAAAAGTATCAAAGAAATCAATTTGCCCTGTTTTTTCAACTGTATATTTCTTCATAATAGATCCTCGTCTATGTCAACTTATAATATGCTATCACAAAATGATTTTCTTATCCATTATTGGAAAGAAAAAAAACCACCCTTTTTGGATGGGGTGGATTCAACCGCTACCGTTTCCGTAGCCGAATGTGCGCTATCTTTTAACGAGCCATAGGCACTACGCTAATCTCGGTTCCACAATAACTTAGGAACACCTATGAAGCATTCGCGACTGCTTGCGATAATTATATAAAGTAATTGACTGGTGATGCAATTAAAATTGCAGAAATACAATTAAACGATTTAATGATTCCAAGTCAGTCACGCTGCGGACTATTTTGCTCCTACAAAACCCAATTTTTTGAGAATTCTTGCCTCCCGTATTTCTGAGGTGGGGCCGACGGTACTATCAAAGATAGTCGATTTTCAAGACCGGGGGGGATAGACATTAAAAGGTTAGGTCACGTTAGGTCCCAGTCTACCACTGTTGTAATAAGGACAATTAATTAGTTATTTCCTTATACGATTAGTGGATAGAAACCTAACAGCCCCTAACCCTGTTAATTTAGAAAGTCATCCTCAGGAACAGCAAAGTCGTTCTCTGCACTAGTGAGTAATCTAATGCCATGATAGAAAGTTTTGTTGTGTGGATGAGTGCTTATGAATCCAGCAGCTTCCATTGCTTTCTTAAAGTCAGTGCTTGGTCGAGCATATTCATTTCTCTTCCATGCATAGGTTCGATACTTTTCATAAAGTTCTCCAGCACCCACTTTAGCGGTTGGTTCTCTCTTACAGCACTCACTGATGAACTGTTGAAGCCAGTCATTATCGTTTTTATATTGTTTTTTGGCTTCTGAGACGACTTTTGGCTCATCAATGTGGAATTTATTGTCATAGACAATTTTCGCGCCTTCCATGACCCAATAGAGGATATATTCCCTACACTGCTCAAACAGAACATCTGAGAAATTCTTGGTGTCGTTCTTATCAGTGAACTTATTGTTGAATGGAATAATAACCACTCTTCGCCATAAGCCATCATCACCAGCGGATACTTTTGGCAAGTGATTTGTGTAAAGAACTAAAGTGTGAGATGGCACGAAATCGAATTCGTCTTTGAACTTCTTTTCACCTTTAATTCTATCTGTGGAACATAGTTGCTTAACCATACCATCATTAAGCCTCGCTCCTAGCTCAGATTCACTAGAAACAATTAGTCTCTTTCCTTTTAGGAAGGCTTTAGCAAATCTCGATGATTTACCACTATTGATGAATAGATTATCGCTACTGAGCATGCCGCCATAATCACCAAATACTTTTAAGATGGTGTTCCAGAATGTGGATTTGCCATTACCACCATCGCCATGAGCAATGATCATCATCTCGACATAAACTCCACCAATTGCAGCTAGTCCACAGCATTGTTGAACATATTTGATGAGTTCTTTATCACCTGAGAATATCTTATCCAAAGTATCTTCCCATAGCTTTCTTCCATTAAAGGAAGGGGAGCATGTAGTCATTTTGGTCATATAATCCTCAGGATCATGTGGCTTTGGATTGATTGGGCCTTTTCTTAAATCGTAGACACCATCAGGTGTTGATAATAAGAATGGATCTCTGTCAAAGCAATCTGTATCCCTATCAATGTAAGGAGTCATTTGTTTTAGAGTTGCGGTAATGTAGTTGGAGTTCCTTCTACTGGTAGCAAACTTTAGATAGCCTTTAGCGTTATCAATTTTGGTTTTATCACCAGTTTTTACTGCTTCTCTGTAGAGTTTCATGGCTTGGAGTATTTGCTTATCAGTGAAACGATGGATGATTTCTAGCGCGAGTTCTTCGCTTTCAATCCACCTGTTGTCTCGATAAACAAGAAACTTCATCGCGGTGTTATAAGAGATGATATTGCCATAATGCTTGACCACCTCTTTGGCTTGGCCGATATCGGACATATCAGTGGGAACATAGGATTCACCATCATCATATTTGTCTGGTGGTACATAATTTGGATTAGTTAATATCTTGTTTTTATAGAAAGATAAGGCACTCCTCCAAATGGAATTCAATTCCTCGTCTTCTAACGGCTCTTCACAACACTTGTCATTCTTTTCGTTAAAGAGTTCTCTAGCCTCATCAGTGTCACCATATCTTTTTAAGATAGCGGCAGCATATTTAGAGAGCATTGAGTTTCTTTGACCACACGGAATGATCTGGTTGTGATCATCCATATTAGCAAACGCGTCATATGAATCTAAGAAGTGATTAATGGTCTCGTTACCATGAGATATCATCACCTCAGGTTGTTCGGTTCCAAAAAAGAACCTTGCTGAGTCTTCAGCGTTTTTATCAAAGTAAGGAAAGTGATAATTAACTCTTCTTTTGAGTTCTGCGTATTTGCTTTCTTCTTTGATTTCATCCATTGCCATAAAGGCATGGAATTTAGGTCTAGCGGCTTTGCCGTCCTTCTCCTTCATGTGATTCCTAGACATGTGGAAGACCATAAAGACACCTTCAAACGTTCTGATAACATCTTCAGGAGTTATCCAACTATCAGGATTGTCGCTGTGGTCGTTATCGCAATCTAAGGCCAAACAATCAGAAACGATATAGTTATCACCTGAGCGTTTATTGTCCTTATACCTAGCGCAGACATAATCCTTATTGAATATATCTTTTAGTTCTTCTTTGCCTGTTTTGTCATCGATTATGAATTCATGAGGATAGCGAGTATTTGAAGCCAAACCTAATACGTTTGATTTGAAAACATGCATTTATGCATCCTCCTATTAATTCAAAACAAGAGAAAGGCATAAAACTAGTTCGAACATCTATTCCTATATAATTTGCAAACAACGGATTCATCGCTAATTCCATTCCTTTCTTTCTTGTTGATATATGAGTTCCTGTTCGAGAATCTCATCTAAACCAAAACCGAGAGCGTGTGCGATTCTACAAAAGAGAAGAAAACCAACCTGATCAATGTTGCCTTGTTCTATTCTGCGGTAATGATGAAAATCCATATCTACTACACGTGACGTCTCGTTCATAGACATGTCTAGCTCTTGTCTTCTTTTAACAAGGTACATTCTCATCAGTTCCATGCTTTGACTTTGGTACTATCCTTTCTTAAGATTTGCTGCTTATTTATTGAGGAACAGCATTACCTCTCAACAGTTAATGGCGGAATGGTTTACGTTCTGCGCACAATTTCTTATTTACTCTTTGAGTAATTTTTGAAAAAGTTCAGATTTGACGTCTCAGACCTCTCCTCCACACGCTATAAGGTCATTTGATAACCATTTCGTTAACCCTATTTCGTAAGATTTTTCTTCCGCCTCTCGTAACTACACACATTTTTAAGGGGTTTTTGGGGTATCAATTTGAAAAAAGTTTAGAAATGACCTCATTGACCTCACCTTATGGAGAAAAAGAGGTCAATTTGACCCCCCTATCACGCGCAAATGCCGTTGACTTATTTGACTTATTATTAAAATTTTCTTTTACGCGCTTAAGCAGAAATTATCGGAAAAATCCTCATTATGGATAACTTGGGACTATGGTCTCTATCGAACAATCAGATTTGTGAATTATTATGATTATGCAAACAACGGCAAAGGCCGATTACTTTCCATACCTTTGCATCTGTTCCTCCGTCGAGGAGGAATTTTCTTTATGTTAAAAAATATTAAAAAACCTATGTTTCTCGTGTGTATCAACAACGTTGAAACAGTCTATGTATTCGTTGCTATTATCACTCTAAAGAGTGATGTATATGTGTAGGAGGATAATTATGGAGAGAGAAATACAAGTTATTGCCCCTACACCAAAACCTAAGTTCTTATTAGATGGCTCAAAGCTTCTTCCGAACCAAAAAAGAGTTGCCGCCTATTGTCGTGTATCAAGTGATAAAGACGAACAACTCAATAGTTTTGATAACCAAGTCGATGAGTGGAGACAAAGACTAGCAAATGATCCTAACGTCATTTTAGTGGATATCTATGCCGATGAAGGTATTTCCGGTACTTCCGAAGAAGGAAGACTAGAATTCCAACGTATGATAAGAGATGCTAAGGCAGGCAAAATCGATAAGATTGTCACTAAATCGATATCAAGATTTGCTCGTAACATACAAACATCTATCAATATCGCTAGGGAACTTAAAGCCATAGGTGTTGAAATCTACTTTGATAATGAGCACATATCAACACTGGACCCATCTAGTGAAATGTTATTCACCATCTCTGCTATTATGGCGCAGGAAGAATCCCGCCACATTTCAGATAACGTTAAATGGACCTTTAATAAAAAGAAGAAAGAGGGCGTGCCTATGGTTAGTTCAAATCTACTTGGATATCGAAGAGACCCAAATAACGAAAAGAACTTAATCATAATTCCTGAAGAAGCCGCAATAGTCAAAGAGATATTTGAACTCTATGTGCAAGATGTCGGCACTAATGAGATTGGAAGAATCATGCAAAGTAAAGGCTATCTCACTAGAAGAAAAGGAACCAAATGGTATAACTCCACCATTGAAGGCATTATCACGAACGAAAAGTACTGTGGTGACTTATTACTTCAAAAAAGTGTTACCATCGATTTCCTAAACCATAAAAGGGTAAGAAACGAAGGTATTGAAGAACAGGTTTATATCAAAAATAATCACGAACCAATTGTTTCTAGAAAGATCTGGGATAAAGCCCAATTAATTTATGCTCGTAATAGAGAAAAGTTTAGAGGAACTAATCCAGATTCCCGTAAATACGCATCACAATATCCATTAAGTGGTATGCTTGTCTGCCTTAAGTGTGGCGATACCTTTAAAAGAAGACATTGGACACAGGGATACGCAACACCACGAATTATGTTTCAATGTAATGGCTATGTCCTCAATTATGCAGAAGACAAATGCGGAGCAAAGCCAATCAGTGAAGACATTGTTCTTAAAACCACCGTTGAAGTTATTAATAGAGTCTACTTTGATAAGGGCAAAGCTCTAACTAAATTAATGAACAATATCGCCTTGCATACTGAGGCTGGCAACATCCAAGAACAGATTGATGACCTCAAAAGAGAAAAAGAATCTCTAGAAGATGAAATCAGTGATGTCATTACAAAGAAACAAAACACAATGGATGAAATCGAAAAGATAGTCTTAGAAAAACAATATAAAGAACGCATCATCGATTACCGTGAATTAGATATGAAGATTAGCGACCTAGAATGCAAAGCTAGAGAAGCTGAATTATCTAAACTTCGCCTATTGGATATGAGCAAGAACATAGGTGGTCAAAGACTTACAGTAGAAACGCTCACTAAACCAATCGTTAACACATGTCTACAAGCCATTATCGTTGTTAATAGACACGAGCTTGTATTCGTCCTTCCGAATAATGAAAAAGCCAACTACCTCTACATCAAAGAGAAGAGAGCAAGTTTGGTTCAACACACACCACTTTTAGAAGGAGATGTGACATTAGAAAGAAGGTACAGAAATGAGCATCTACATTACAAAGTTGTCTTGGTATAGACATTAGAAAACCCTACACTTTCAAGCAATTAATGCAGGATTTGTAGGGTTTTTATTATTGTTTTATGATTAATTGATACCAAAACATTCACACAAATAATCAATAACTAGCTGCCTTCTCTTTGAATGGAAATCTTCAAATCTTTCAATTGAATCCATTTTATATAATTCAGGATTGTTTTCATTTTCGTATGGGTCAAACGGAACCTTGTTTTTCATTTCAACAACCCATTCGTATAACGACACGTCACTTTTATCTGTTCTATTTTGTCTGTATTCCAACAATTGAAGATTCACTATGTTGTTTTTCTTTGATTCGAGTTTTTGCCTTGTTTCTCCTCTTTGATAATTAAATAACTTCTTTAATTCGTTTTTAGAGCAAACATGATCAACATCGTAGTAATTACCACCTAGGACAATTTGAGGTTGCATCAAAGAAAGCATGACATATGATTTTTTGTCACCATAAGAAACAGAATCAACAAGTCTTTCTACCTGTTCTTTATTGATTTTAAAAGCGTGGATTCTACCAGCAGATAAATCTATGTCATAAAGGTTGCTCAATGCAAATGGTGTTAAAACCTTTCCTAGCTCTTCGTTTGAACACATTTTCTTTCGAATTAGATCCAATGTTGTAGCACTACTGCCGCCAAACAAAGAAAACATTTGCGAGATAGAGAAGAAGTACATCAGTTGTTTTTCTGCATCCTTATAGTTTGTTTCTTTTGAGTAATAGTAATAATAAATGATTGGTAAGAGCGCATTATAAGAAAGAATCGCTTCGTCGAATATGTTGTTTTGTTTAAGGAAGTTCTTCGCTTTCACAATGGCTTCTTTTATTTGATTCCAATTCTCTGAAATTGATTTTACAACATCTTCTGTAAGAACTTCTATTTTTGCAGCAGCAGGTTTGTTCATTAAATAAACACACGTTCTAACAAGGAAGTCTTCTCTGATTTTGATAATGTTTTCATTATTAATGGTTTCAATAAAACTATCCATTTCGTCACGTCCTTTTTCCCAAGACGTAATAACGGTTGAGAAAAGAAGGTTTGCTGGCGATAATTTTGTTCCGCCATTATTAATCCTTTTGAATATTTCTAAAACATCATCAATATTTTTGTTTTCAATGGTGTCAAAGTTAATAATTTCCGCTTCATTAATGTAATAACGAAGGTTCTCCAAAATTCGTTTCCAAGATTCTTTGTTGTAAGTTACCTTTTTGACACCGAGTTTTTCGTATAAATCTTTTTTGGATAACCCATAAAAACTTGAAACAGCATAATACTTTTTAGATGGATCGTTGATTAGTTTGTTTTGTTCTTCTACATAGCTGTCTTCAAGGAAATAAAAACGCCAAGGTGTTTCGTCTTCGTTTCTTTCATCTGCAGAAACCAAAGGCACTATATACAAACACTTCTTTTTCCAGTTTTCAGCAATTCTGGTTTTCTTACGTTTTTCAATTGTTGTAAGGCTGCCCTTGATTCCAATATATAAGGATGTGAGTCTTTGTTGGCCGTCTAGAACAACTTCAATCTCAGGTTTAGCTACTTTACCTGCCGAAGCATTAATTGTGTTCTCACGGAAAGAATAATGTTTGATGAATTCATAGAAACGATATTGATGGATTTCTTCTTTTTTGTTCAAACTCCAGAAAATGAAATTGCCAAAAGGATACCCTTTCATAATTGAATCAAACAAATTAATTATTTTATCTTCTGACCACACAAATTTTCTTTGAATGGAGGGGAGAAACATCTCCCTAGATTCTATTTGTTCTAATACGCTAAATATTGTTTCTGATTTATCCATCTTATATGCTCCAATTTATATTAATTCTACAATATTTGTTTTACAAAAACGATGGCTAATCAATTAAATCCCATACTGATAGATGCCAGAGTCGTTGCAACAAATTGATTTATAATGATGTCTCCTGCTGCTAGAAAGGAGAATCTTATGTCTAAAGTACGATTAATGCAAGATGATCGTATCAATTTACAAGCAGCAATCGCTAAGGGCTATTCTTTAGAGCAATGCTCTCGTTTGCTAAACAAGTCTCGTTCGACCATCTATCGAGAAATTATTAATAACTGCTATTATAAGCCGTGCCGTCATACGTGTTATCATTGTTCAAAGCTTTGTCTAGATAAGCCGCCTTTTGTCCGCGGGGAATGCCCTGATTTTAATGCTTTTCGCTGCCGTAGATGGAAACGGTTTCCATATATGTGCAACGGATGCGAGAACGCTTCGATATGCAGTAATCTAAAAAGGTATTATGACTGTGTCGACGCCGAGTCTTCATCGCAAAAGAAAAGGGTTGAGCCGCGCGTTTTTAAGCGGATTGATGCAAATGATTTAACCGCGATCGATCAGGAGCTCATTCACGGCATTAAAGAAAGGGGCCAATCCCTTCACCATCTCTATGTCGCGAGTTCTTTGCTCCAGTCGCTTTGTTCGGAAAGGACGATACGGAGATACATCTATAAAGGCTATCTGAGTGTCAGAGCTCATGAACTACCCCGATACGTCCGCTACAAGCATAAGTATGACTATGCCAAAAAGAAGATCGTCAATGTCGAACGAATGCTGGGAAGAACGCATTCCGATTATCTTAACTATGTTAAAGCCTATCCTGATCTTAGTACATGGCAATACGATTCAGTCGAAGGAAAGATCGATGATAGAAAAGCAATCTTGACGATCACGCTGCCTTCGACACGATTTCAATTCGGCTATCTGATCAGCAAGGGAAGCGCCCGGTCGGTCGTGGCCAGGATACGCAAACTTCAAGAGATATTAGGAAGCGAATACGAGACGATCTTTCCAATTAACTTAAGCGATAATGGTCCCGAGTTCGCTCGCTTCCACGAGTTGGAGATCAACGAATTGGGAGCTGTCATCACCAGGATGTTTTTCACCAATCCTTACCGCTCGACGGACAAAGCCGCCTGCGAGATAAATCATGAATTTATTCGCTACGTAATTATGAAGGGCAAGAGCTTAGATTTCTTGACTCAGGAGAAAGTCAATCGCCTGTTTTCGCACATTAATTCCTACATCCGAAAGTCCAACAAAAATAAAACTCCCTACCAACTTACGGTAGAGAGGTTCGGCGTTACCTTTATGAACGCCATCGGCATTAAGGCCGTCCCTAGCAAGGATGTCTGCCTTAAACCATCACTAATTAGGTAAAGCAAGAAATACCTAATCAGAAGCAGCAGGAGTTGTTCTTTGAAACTTCATCGCCCCTAAGTTGTTGCAATGAGTTAGTCACTATTCATTCTTCAACTCTTTTTGCTATAAACCCAATATAAGCCGTACCTTGATTAAATGCAAATGTTGTCAAACACATGTTACCACTTACAACCCTAGATATAGGCTATCTCTTGGCATAATTACTTAATAGAAATTCTATTAAGTAAAAGTGTTATTCATGGGTCATGTCTTTATTCAAAAATATAGGTTTTTTATTAAAAATAAATGGGTTTTACTTCTTTAAAATCAAGCCAACGATTGTCTCCACATGACATGTAAAAGGAAACATATCGACTGGCTGAACAAAAGTGACCTCGTATTTCTTCTTGAGATATTCAAGGTCCCTTGCTAATGTCTCAGTATCACAGGAAATATAAATGATTTGTTCTGGTTCACGTTTTAATAATGATGAAAGAAACTTCTCATCACTTCCTTTTCTCGGAGGATCCATGATGACGATATCTAATTGACCAGGATATTCATTAATAAACTTGCTCGCATCATCTTCAAAGAACTCTATATTCTTTATATTGTTGTTTTTTGCGTTCTCTATGGCGTTAATGTGGGCTTGGTGGACTATTTCCACGGATATTACTTTTTTGGCCCTCTTCGCGGCAATTAGACCGATTGTTCCTACGCCAGAATATGCATCAAGAACAACCTGATTGCTATTAATATCGATTAGATCTAATGCGGTCTTATATAAGACTTCGACTTGAACGGGGTTCACCTGATAGAAACTGGATGCTGAAATATTGAAAGTAAGACCGAGAATATCGTCTTTGATGAATCCTTTCCCGTATAACACCTTTTCTTTTTGCCCCAATATAACATTTGTGTGCCTACTGTTAACGTTCTCCACAATTGTGGTGATTTCAGGGTGTAGTTTTACTAACTCATCAATGAAGTTTCTTTGGCCCGGGAAGTTCATTTCCGTGACGACGAGAACCACCATGAGTTCGTCATAGTGATGACTAGTTCTAATCAAGACATAGCGAAGTAATCCGGTTCCGTTATCTTCGTTATAGATTGTCAATCGATGTTTCTTTAATAAGTTTTTGATTGTTCTTAAGATAGGCGCGGCTTTCTTATTTTCAATTATGCATTCATCAACCGGGATGATGTCATGGCTGTTCTCTTTATAGAAGCCATAAATAATATTACCGAATCGATCTTTACCAAAAGGCATCTGGACTTTGTTCCTATAATGATATGGCTCTTTCATACCAATGCATGGTTTAACCACTACATTCTCAATATGAGCAATACGCTTCAATGCATTTTCCACTCTTTTGGTCTTAATAACTAATTGAGCGGGATAAGCGAGTTGTTGATACTGACAACCACCACAGGCGGTACAAATCTTACATTTTGGTTGAATACGGTCTTTGCTCATGGTTAATAGTTTTGACACTTTGCCAAAATAGACACCCGCTCGTTGATAGAGGAGTTTAATTTCGGCTTCTTCGCCAACAAAAAGGCCATCGACAAAAATGATGTCCTTGCCATTTTTGACCACACCTTTACCTTCGCTAGAAATATCAAGGCATTTGCCTCTAACAACCTTATTGATCATACCTTAGCCATTGTATATCAAAACCACAAATCACGAAATTGTTATTAATAAAAAACGAGACGAGGCTTAAAGAAAGAATTTGTCGATATGCTAAGAGGGGATTTTTAGCAACGCTTTTTAATTTGAGTTTAATAAAAAGTACGTTTTAGTAAAAGAAGAGATATACCAGACATAGAGAGATGCTCCCGTTTCTTTCCATAAAAGAACGGTAATAGATTTTATTAGATTTTGTTAATGCGTTTTAAATATTCTTGATTGCATCGCATTTTACTTTTATTGCGCATCCGTTTTCTAGGTGCAATAATTTAATTAGAGAGGTAAAACTTATGAGAAAAAAGATCCGGTTTTTAATTTTGCTTTCATCCATGCTGTTGCTCACGTCTTGTGACTTTGAAGCAGTTTCAAATGCTGCGAAATTTAAAGCGCTTAAACAGGATGAGATTCTCTGCGTCTACGACGGAAGTGAGAATCAATACTATAACTTCTGCGTCTCACAGACGGTTGAACTTTTTTACAGCAAAACCATCTATCGCTCCTATCAAGCGATTAGCTCAGCTTCTGAACCAATGGCTGCGGTTGATTACTACTATAACGAGGACACCGCCCGTTATTACTATCTCGCGGCGCTCGCTCAAGAGTCAATAACCGCCAAATATGGCGATCTCGTGGAGACATACACTGAAGTATACTACTACACGGTTAACGGCACAGGTGGGGGCACGTACTATTCTGAGGCGACTGTCACTGAAACATATACTTTTACTTTAGATGTGGAAAACAACATTTTCTATGATGATGTGGAAGTTGAAATCGCCAATCCAATCTACTTTAATTCGTTCCCAGCCCCAGCTAAGGAAGCCTTAAATTTAATGTTGGACACCCATCAGAAAGAAGTCCATTTCATCAGCGCATACGACAAAACAACTAGGAACATGAGCGCAATCAATTACGCTTCGTACATTTCAGTTATCTAATAAGGAGGGGGAATATGAAAACTAAAATCACGCGTCTGATTCTTTTACCGCTTGCCCTCTCCCTTGTCTCCTGTGGAGGCAGTGAAAGCTATACTGTTTCTATCGATGGCGCGACAAAACTAGAAGATACTCAAATATTAGAGTTTTTAATGCACGATGGAACCGTCGATGCGTTTGAGAATGGACATATAGAAGTGACTCAATTGGCAGGAAGTTACTTCCACGTCAACTCTCTCACCTATATTCTTCTTAAGACGGGGGCGGATACTTTGTATTCCGATCAATACGTCAAAAGAGGCGATGACTACTACTTTTACGAAGTCTTCGAAAATGGTAGCTCACAGAATGCTTATTACATTGAAAATGTTGATTACGAGATATATTACAAAAAGGTTGGGTCAGTGTATGCCGTTTTTTTAAAGGCGACCTATGATTTGAACAACGGAGTTCCTTATGTGGTAGAGACCTACACGGTTGATAAGGATGATGTTACTTTCAACGATAGCGCTTATCAATCTGACCTTGATAATGACCCCACGCTTGTAGAGGATTTACAAGAAATAAAAGATGACTTGGACGTTGACACTGACTATGAAACAAAAGTGTTAATCGGTAATAATTTGGATAAAGAAAATGTCCGACTCCTCCTCTTGGCTAAATCCATCAATGTCAGGGAATTTTACTTTTCCTAACTAATAAGTCTTCATAAAAGAAAACACTCTCTTCCCGAACTTGAGGAAAGGAGTGTTTTTACTTTTGTTATTCTATTTTTTCATCATCTCTTGGATGAGAGGGACTTCTATAAGGGCATCAAGTCGAGGAAAGAGTTGTTCGCCCTTATTGACTTTGATATCACCGATAATTCCGAAGCTATAAACGTTCTCGTATTTTCTCAATTCTTTACTTAGGCCTAATTGATCAAAAAGTTTATCACTAGCGGTAACTAAGACTGGTTTTAAAAGCATGCCGGAGATGAATATAGCGTTAGCGAGATGGTTCATCACACTGGCTAAATCCTTTTGCTTCTCAGGATCCTTTGCTAAGGCCCAGGGCATCGTTTCATCGATGTATTTATTAGCTCTTAAAACGATTTCATTCGCTGCAATAATTGCATCGGTAACCTTTAAATCGTCGAGATTAGCTTCGTAATTCTTAATTGATTTCTCGCAAATTTCCTCTAAATCCTCGTCAAATGCGGTGATTTTGCCTCGATAGGCGGGAATTAAACCGTTGAAGTATTTGTTAATCATACTGACAGTTCGATTGAGCAAGTTGCCTAATGAGTTCGCGAGGTCCATATTTATTCTCTCGACGAATTGTTCAGGAGTAAATTGACCATCTTGACCAAAAATAACTTCTCTAGCCAAATAGTAGCGAACCGCATCCACCCCATAACGTTCAATGAGTGGGAAGGGATCGACGACATTGCCTTTTGATTTACTCATCTTGCCGTCTTTCATCATCAACAAACCATGGACGAATTCGCGATCTGGTAAGCGAAGCCCTAATGACATTAAAAACATCGGCCAGTAGATGGCGTGGAAACGCGTAATATCAGCGCCTAATACATGGATGGTTTCGCTTTCGGGATCTTGCCAGAACTTCTCGAATAATTCAGGTTGATCACTATCGTATCCAAGAGCGGAGATATAGTTCGCTAAAGCATCAAGCCAAACATAGACAACATGTTTCGGGTTTTCTTTCACCGGAATGCCCCAAGAGAAAGACGTACGGGAAATACATAAATCTTCCAGGCCGGGTTTGATGAAAGTGTTAATCATCTCATTCTTGCGAGATTCAGGGATGAGGAATTTTGGATTCTCATCGAATAATTTCAATAAGCGGTCAAGATATTTGCTCGTCTTGAAGAAATAGGCTTCTTCTTGGGCGGTTTGGACTGGGCGGTGGCAGTCAGGGCATAAGTGTTCTTCACCAGCTTGTGTTTCGGTCCAGAACGCTTCGCATTCCTTGCAGTACCAACCTTCATATTTACCGAGATAGATATCGCCGTTATTTAACATCTTAGTGAAGATGTCTTGAACAACTTTGATGTGTCTAGGCTGAGTGGTGCGAATAAAATCATCATTTGAGATTTTTAACGCTTCCCAAAGCTTATAAAACCCTTCGACAATTTCATCGACGAACTCTTGAGGAGATTTGCCGGCGATAGCGGCGTTCTTCTCAATCTTCTGTCCGTGTTCGTCCGCTCCGGTTAAGAAGCGACATTCAAAACCGCGAAGCCTTTTGTAACGAGCAAAGATGTCCGTTAAGGTCGTGCAATAGGCATGACCGATGTGCAACTTCGCACTCGGATAGTAGATGGGGGTAGTAATATAGAATCTTTTTTTCATGGCAAATGAGCCTCCTAACTAAGATTATAAAATAAAACCGGCTCGAACCGGCTTTTATTTTTCTTATTTCTTTTCGTCTTTAATGTTGTACTTGCGATTGAAGCGATCAACACGACCGTCAGCTTGAACAAATCTTTGTTTGCCGGTGTAGAATGGGTGGCAGTTTGAACAAGTATCAATTTTGATTTCCTTGAGAGTGGTTCCCACTTCGAAGGTTGTGCCGCAGCTGATGCATGTTACAGTCGCGCGATGTGTTTCTGGGTGAATTCCCTTTTTCATAACTTTTTTCTCCTTCCGCCTTGAGCTTTATGTCGCCCAAAGTAAGTTTGCCTTTAGATACTATCATATCTATTGATTAAATATCAAATCTTTTGTGTTTCTTAACTCTTGTTAACAAGTAGAGGTTTTAAATGATGATTATTTCCTAATCGTTAAATAGGTACTCCCGGGAATGGCTAATCCGGCAAAGAGGAGACTAACCAAACCAACAGAACGAACTGCGGATAAAGTATCTTCTCGAGCAAAATTAATGACTGATAAGATGACAATGGTTAGGGAAAGTACCGCAATTGATGCTAATGCGATATATGAATATAAACGAGACCGATCAGAGTTTTCTTTACGAATCATGAAGACCAAAGAGGATACAATCACACAAGCCATAACAAAATCAAGGATTCCAATCGCAATATTAAATCCGCCACCTTGTTGGATACCAGTAACGCCATAAAAAGCCGAAGATAGTAAAAAACCTAACAAAGGAAGAAATATTCTCGGGTATCGATCGAATTCAGCAAACCTAGGTATGAAGGGCAGAATAATACCCAGAAGAACTAAGCCACAAAATATAGTCTCGTAGAGGGGATAAGGTAATCCTTCTACGACATTGAGTATGATATTAGTCAAAGACAAAATAAAAACAATCGAAAGCAAAATCAAAGAGATAATGACAGCTTTAGAACGAGACATAAACAACCCCCAAGATTATTTCCAGTATAAACTAACGATATGAATTTAGTTATTTATTTTCTCTTGCGATAAAATCAACGATGACTTGATAAAATCTTGGATAATTATCAACGGCGCATAGACCATGTTTTGTGCCTTCAAAAGTAACCATCTCACGATAGATATGTTTCGGGAGTGAACTAGCAAGCATCGCCATGGATGAATAAGGAACCATTTGATCCTGATCACCATGGATAAAAAGAATTGGTAAATGGCATTTTTTTAAGGCATTGATTGGCGAATCTTTTTTGATATCTAAGCCGAAGAATAGTTTTAAAACAAGATAAGCGCTAGTCATGAAGATCGAAGCTAGAAACTTACCAAATCTCATTTGGCTAGAATCTATAAAGGTATTATAGACGCTCGTAAAACCAGCATCCGCAATTAAGCATTTTACTTGGGAGGGTAAATCATATTTGTTAACTAGTGAGACTGTGCCCGCTCCCATCGACATCCCGTATAAGACAATCTGGGCGTCTGGATCGTTCTTGATGATATAATCCACCCAGCTCAGCAAATCGCGAGACTCGCGGATACCCATCGTGCAGAGTTTAATATCGCTATTCCACTGGGCTCTTTGTTCGATATTTAATAAGTTGAAATCGTGTTTCTCAAAGATCTCTCTTAAGACTTTTGTCTCTTCATCTGGCGATCCCGCCCAACCATGGACATAGATAATATATTTATGGCTTGGTTTCGGGTTGACCGCATAGTGAGCGTTCAGTTTCTTTTTATCAAAAGATTTGATAGAGACAATGCGGAACACTTCATCATCGTTAAACCATTCTAAATCGACTTGGTTATAAAACGGGTTATTTGGAATCGCCGCATTGTGCTTAAAGATTTTGCGGATCGCTCTCTTCGATAAGAATGAATGAATCACAAAAGCTCCTAAGAGGAGATAGATACCAAATAGGACCATTAAACTAGCGATGACAATGACGAGAATAAAATACCATTCCATATCTTTTACGAAAAAACTATATCACATTTATGAAATTTATAACTAGGTAGCGCCCAAAATTAAAACCCACATCAAAGCAAATGACGTGGGGTGTTAATCTTTTGAATTATTAACTAGTTTAATCAGGCAATCTTAGTCGAGCCAGAGAACTTTGCCGAAGACGAGCAAAGTAATTATGTCGAGCAACCATAACCAGGGGATACCAAAAACAATTAAGACAACCGCTAAAACAGTGCCTAGTGTTTTCTTGCCAGCGACGCTTCTTGCGAGTCGATAGAGGACCCACAAAATATCTAGAAGTGGAATTGCAAAAATAATTTTTACAATGAGGGGAAGTCCATCCATCCATTTAACAAAACTTTTCATTTTAAAAGCTCCTTATATTGATACTATATCACGGATAGAATCAAAATAAAGTGCTTATGCATATCAAAATAAAAAGCCCCACATCAACGTTTATTGACATGGGGCATTATCCTTTGAGAGTTTAACTCTCGATTTATTTATCGTGGACGAACAAGGCCATGACTGCTTTAGCAGTGTGAATTCTATTTTCCGCTTCTTGATAGACGACGGATTGTGGTCCATCAATGACGGAATCTTCGACTTCGTTACCGCGGTCAGCTGGTAAGGCGTGCATGTATTTGCATTGTGGGCCGGCAAGTTTCATCATCTTTTCGGTACACTTCCAACCGGTTAAGGTTTTGATGTAATCGTCGACGACTTCGGTGGATTGGTTCTTAACCCATGATCCCCAGTTCTTTGGGAAGACGACATCAGCGTCCCTAAAGGCTTCTTCCATATCGTGAGTGATGCGGAAGCTGCCGCCGTTCTCTAAAGCATTCTTCTTGGCTTTTTCAATCGCCCAGTCTGGTAAGTCATATCCTTCTGGATAAGCTAAGGTAACATCCATCGCGTAGCGAGGGAATAAGAGGATTTGAGAAAGGGGGACGGAGATTGGTTTCTTGTGGCTTGTAGCATAAGCCCAGATAATAGAAACTTTTAAGCGCTTGGTGGTGGGGAATAATTCTTGCATGGTCATTAAATCAGCAAGAGCTTGCATCGGGTGATATAAGTCACATTGCAAGTTGATGATTGGGACAGTGGACCATTTCGCCATTTCGCGTAGGTATTTGTTGCCCAAACCCCAGTTGCAGTAACGGCAAGCAATCATGTGTCCAAAGGACGAGAGGATGGTGGCAGTATCTTTGGCGGATTCACCATGAGAAATTTGCATCATCGAGGTATCCAAGAAAGTCGCGTGTCCGCCTAATTGGGCCATTCCGCTTTCAAAGGAGTTTCTCGTTCTGGTTGATTGTTCAAAGAACATTAAGAAACCAGTTTTACCAACTAACCATTGAGTTGGTTCATTGCGGTAAAAAGCGGCTTTGACGTCAGTTGAGACTTTGAGCATGCAGTCGATTTCATCTTTGGTGAAATCTTCAAGAGTGATTAAGTGACGACCGGCAAATTTGGGAGCAATTTTTTCCATAAATTAATTTCCTTATTCAATTACTTTTTGAGATTTTCTAAATAGAGACCGGGAATGACAGCGTAGAGGGCTGCACAGATGACGAGGTCTTCTTTTCTCGTCTTTTCGTTTGGTGCGTGAGCTTCTTTTTCGTCGCCAGGTCCGAAGCCTAAGCAGGGGATGCCATAACGACCCATGATACTCACTCCATTGGTAGAGAATGTCCACTTGTCGATGATTGGATCTTTACCAAAGAGCTTTTGATATCCTTGTTTCAAGGATTGGACATAGATGGAATCTTCTGGAATAACCCAAGTCGGAAAGTAGCACTCAGTCGGGTATAAAAGACCAGTGTAAGAAGGTCTCTCATATTGATACATCTTAACTTCGGCTTTCGCAGCTTTGACGGCGGGGAGATTTTCGATTTCCGCGATGGAAGTCTTATCATTTTCTCCAACGGTTAAGCGGCGGTCTAAGCTAATCCAGCATCCGTCGGCGACTGCACAACGGCTGGGTGACTTGTGGAAGATTTCAGAAATGGTGACGGTTCCTTTGCCAAGGAATGGATCATACGCCAATCCCTCTTTATTCAACTGTTCGATTTGTTGAATGATGGGAGCCATCTTGTAGATGGCATTATCTCCTCTTTCAGGAGCGCTGCCATGGCAGGAAATTCCGCGCACGCTGACCATGATTTCCATACGTCCGCGATGTCCGCGGTAGATGCGGCAGGAAGTCGGTTCAGTGGAGACGACGAATTCGGGCTTTAACTTATCTTCATTGATAATGTACTGCCAGCAAAGTCCATCGCAGTCCTCTTCTTGAACGGTTCCGGTGATGACGAGGGTGTAATCATCTTCAAGACCTAAATCTTTAATGATTTTACCAGCGTACACCATCGAGGCCATGCCACCTTCTTGGTCGGAGGCACCACGTCCGCCGATGTGGACGTCGTCTTCGTATCCTTCATATGGGTCAAAATTCCAGTTCTTTATTTCTCCGATACCAACGGTATCAATGTGCGCGTCAAATGCGATGACGTGTTTGCCATGTCCAATGTATCCGAGGATATTTCCCATTGGATCGATAACTACTTTATCAAAGCCGACTTTTTCCATCTCTTCTTTGATACGGAGAACAACTTTCTCTTCATCACAAGATTCGCTTGGGATTTTAATCATATCGCGGAGAAATTTGGTCATGTCCGCTTTATACGATTGAGCTTTTTTTAATACTTCTTCGAAACTAATTTTCATTTTAGATTTCCTTTCCTCTAATAGCTTTGATTTTTTCATCATAAGTTTTAATCTTGGCATATTCTTTTTCCCAAAATTCAGGATGTCTCATGCTATCGAGATATTCTTTAGAATATCCAAACTTGAGCCAATCTTTTTCTTTCTGTTGGAATAATTTTTCTTTTGCAGCATCGCCACGGGTGTCTAGAATGCGAGATGTATCAGTTTCCACAAAGACATCACTAAACCAACGGTCTAAGACGTGATCAGTAACTTCCAATTCGCGATGTCTAAGATTATCAATAACAGAGTCATATCTATCGAAGCCATCAGTAGCAATTGTGACAATATTATCATTTGGACCAAGTTTGAGATACTTAGCCATTTTGATTGCTCCAAGAATATTGCATATACCAGAAACTCCAAAGAGTTCTTTCATTGATTCTGCAATCTTTGGATCAACGCCATGCTGGACGAGAACGTCAGTTCCGGAATGGATCACTTCGAGACCGCGGACACAATCATCATCATGAATTTGAACAATGAAATCAGTGGTTAAAATGTTGTGAATTAAAGTGCACATTTTATCTCCAATGCCTTCAATACGGTGTTGACCTAAGCCACCATTGGTTAAGGTTGAACATTCGTGTGGTTCAAGAGCGGCAATCTTACATTCAGGGAACATTTTCTTAATCTCATCCCCGGCGGCTAAGGTTCCTGCGGAACCAGGCGCACTAGCGAAGCAGGCAATACGGCCGTTACCAATGCCTTTAACAGCTTCGATAGCTGAGTTTCCAGTCACATAACGGTGGAAACGGTAGTTTGGTAATAATTCAAATTGCGCGAGAGTCGCATTCTTTGGATCTTTTTTGAGTTCATAGGTTCTTTCAAGAGTCAGAATGACATCAGATTCAGAACCAGGAGTTAAATCAAGTTTAGCTCCATATTTGCGGATGCGCTCGTATCTCTCCTTGGACATATTGTCAGGCATGATGACGATAGCATCGTATTTCATCAGGTTAGTGATATAGGAAACACCGATACCGAAGTTGCCGGTCGATGGTCCTAAGATGGTGTGTTTGCCAGGTAAGATTGTTCCGTCAACACAACCCTCGATTAATGTGGCATAGGCAGGACCAACTTTATGAGATCCAGAAGGGAAATATTTTCCGAGCATCACGACGATATTGGCATCCACGCCCGTCAATGCTTTGGGTAAAACGATTTTCCTTACTTCTCCGTTACCACCATTCTTCCAGGTGATGTTAAAGAGGTTGATGGGATCGAGCTCATTTTCCCTGAGCGCTTTCTCCGCTAACTTTCTCACGGCTGGATCTTGGTGTTCTGGATGAAGCATTTCATCATAAGTTGGACCAAATGGAATTTTTGACATAACTTAATTCTCCTTTTCCTTTTGTTTTAAAAATTTTTCTAAGGTCTCTAAGTCAGGTTTCATAGGCGAGGGGGGAATGATGACCTTCTGAGCATTCGCCGGATCTTTCAATCCGTTCCCTGTCACGATGAAGGTCACTGATTCCTCTTTCGGAATGATGCCTTCCTGGACGGCTTTTACGACTCCCGCGAGACTGGCGGCGGCGGCGGGTTCAGCGAAGACGCCTTCCGTTCTTCCTAACAAAGTCTCAGCGTTGAGGATCTCTTCATCGGAGACGCTAATCCAGACTCCAGAGGAATTCTTCACAGCATTGAGAGCTTTAATCGGATTGCGGGGGATTCCCACTGAGATGCTGTCAGCAATGGTGTTTTCCTCGGCTTCTTTAAGTGGTTCTTGGTTATGGCTAGCGATAACAAATGGTTCGCAACCAGTGCTTTGAACCGCGAGAATGCGAGGAACTTTTTTAATGAGTCCCAACTCCTTCAGTTCGTAAAATCCTTTATAAACGCCAGCGACGGTGCATCCATCTCCTACGGAGACAGCCACCCAATCCGTGGGTTTAAAATCTAATTGTTCAGCGATTTCTAATGAAACAGTTTTCTTTCCTTCCACTAAGTGGGGATTAATCGCACAATTTCTATTATACCATCCATATTTTTTTATGGCTTCTTTTGAAAAGGAGAATGTATCTTTGTAGTCGCCATCGACCTTGATGAGGGTCGCACCATAAAGGGATATTTGAGTAACTTTACCAATCGGAGCTCGCTTTGGAACAAAGATAACGGCCTTTAATCCGATGTGAGCGGCTTGGCAGGCGAGTGAACTCGCTGCGTTGCCGGTGGAGCTGGTCGCAATCGTATCCGCTCCCACTTCAAGGGCTTTTAAGACTCCGACACCAGAGGCTCTATCCTTACTTGATCCACTGGGGTTCAAACCATCATCTTTGATGTAGAGGGTTTTAAGACCTAATAGTTTAGATAGGTTGTTCGATTTGATGAGGGGTGTCCAACCGATTCTCAGCATATCCTTGATATGAGCAGTTTCAATACTCATCATCGGGGCGTACCGCCACATCGAATAATCCTTATTGTTTTTAAAGTAATCGAGATTGACTTCTTGTTTCATCTTCTCATAGTCATAGACGACATCGAGGATTCCTTTTTCTCCGCAGATGGGGCAAGTGAAACTCGCTTCCTGGGGAGTGAAGAACTGTCCACATAACGTGCATCGATAACCAATGAAATTTTTATTTACTGCCATATGCCCTCCTTACTCGATATGAGTGATAAAGTCTCGAGCGATATTCATCGCCACTTTGAAGCGATAGTCTTTCGTTGATCTTTGATCAGAGATAGGGACAATGAATTTTCCATACTCCTTTAAGATTTCATCGACTTTATTATGTAGTTGGTTGACCGTGAGGCCGATGTATTTAGTTTCTAATTCCGGACGACGGACGACGGTAATATTCACCGATCCAAAAGCGAGTCGGAGGTCTTTTACGATATCTTTCTCTAAGGTGTAGGCTCCTGCGAAGGTAATTTTGGATATTGTTTCCGCTTTTCGAGAGCCGACCTTCTTCCATTTTGTTGCTGTAAATTTGTCTTCTGGGAAGATAACTGCGGTGATTAACTCATCTTTCTCGCGATGAATTCTTCTCACTCCGTAGATGAACTCGCTAATCGGCGTTAACCGCTTGCCGCGAACGCTTGTAAGCTCAATGAGCGCATCATAGATGTATAAGCCCACAAGGGCGTCTCCCGCTGGAGAGGCATTGCCGATGTTGCCAACAAGGGTTGCCATGTTCCGTAAACTAGGGGAGGCGATTTCAAGGACAATCTCTTTTAGGAGAGTGGGGATTAAATGGCTCTTTAAAATGTCCGTATAGTTCGTGGTCGCTCCGATGAAGATGTTGCCACCAACTTTCTTAATAAAATTAAGTTCCTGGAGACCCATCACATAGATGACATCTTTGTCAAGGTTAGGAAGGAGACCACTACTGCGGTGTTTAGCCACCATCAAGTCGGTGCCTCCGGCCATGATGTAACAGTCATGTTCGGAGAGAATTTTGAGAGCTTCCTCTAAAGTACCAGGTATGTATTTATTTACCATTTGATACCTCGCTTTCTCGCCTCTTCTGCTGCTTCGAGGACAGCTTTAATAATTGAGTTATAGCCCGTGCAACGGCAGAGGTTTCCCGATAAGGATAATCTCGCCTCTTCTTCACTAGGTTGGGGATTCTCTTTAAGCATGGCGTAGGTGCTCATAATCATGCCAGGGGTGCAGAATCCGCATTGGCTTCCACCTAATTCAGCGAAAGCATCGGCAATCATGCGATATTGTTCGGTTTGAGTAAAACCTTCAATAGTTAAAATTTCTTTGCCAATCACATTGGCGACAGGAGTTAGGCAAGAGGAATACGAGATGCCATCAACTAAGACAGTGCAGGCTCCACAAGAACCTTCTCCACAACCTTCTTTGACGCCAGTCATATGTAAAACATCACGTAAGACATCTAATAGTCTCGCGCTGGGGTCAATATCGACTTCGACGGGTTGGTGATTCACCACAAATTTAAGCTTTGCCATTTTCAACTAATTCCATTACATATTCAGGACTAACCGGAATCTTGCTAACCTTGCGCTTAATTGCTTGTTCGATCGCTAAGGCTAGCGCAGGAGCAACGCCGACGAAGGTGAGCTCGCCCGCTCCTTTAGCGCCACTCGCTCCGTAGGCGAATGGATTGTCAATTAAGACAGTTTCCATGTATGGAAGATCCATACTGGTCGGGACGGTATAATCCGAGATGGTCTTCTGATAGAACTTACCATCTTTAATGTCCATACATTCGAGCATACCATAGCCAATACCTTGAGCGATACCACCATCGGATTGACCGACGACGATGCGCTCATCAATAGCGTGGCCGACATCATAGGTCGACCAGATGCCTTCGACATGGCATTGATAGGTCAATGGATCATAGGATACTTCGATGATATTGACACCCCAAGCATAACCAGGGTAGGCATCACCTTTCATCATCTCATCATCCCATTGGATGTAGGGAGGTGCGACATAAGGCTCAATGATTTCAATTCGTTTACCGCTGACCCATTGTTCTTTTAGGTGTTTGGCGGCTTTCTCACAGAGATAACCAACAATAATGATTGTGCGGCTCGCAGCGGTCGGTCCGGTGTTCAAAGTGTGATCAGTATCTGGTGATTCATGAAAGACTTTGTCTTCGGGGTAATCCAAGGTATCCGAGACAATCTTCTTTAAGGTTGTCCGATTGCCTTGACCAAAGTCAACTTGGGAAGTGTAGAGATGAACGGTATCATCCTCTTCCTTCACTAATTTAACGTGGGCATTGATAATTGTCGATTCACCGGATCCAGTAAACCCACATCCGTGGAGGAACCAACTCATCCCGATGCCTCTATTTGAACCGAGTTTACTATATTCGATTACTTTTCGTTTGTAATCACTCATTTCCATCGCCTTCTCAATTAATTGAGGCATAATGATGGGATCGTGAAAGCGACCGCTGACAGCAGTGATGTCCCCTTGTTTAGCGAGGTGAGCATAACGGAACTCTAATTGATCAACTTCTGCAGCTTTAGCGAGATGATTGATAAACATTTCAAAAGCGAAGATGGTCTGAGGAGCTCCAAAACCCCGGAACGCTGCGGTAGGAACAGTATTAGTGAGATAGACATCTCCATTAATATCTAGGTTAGGGATGGTGTAGCAGTCGATAACTGCGATTAAGGCGCGGGCTAAAACGACACCGGAACAGCCAATATAAGCTCCTCCGTCCAGTTTGACATGGGCTTCGACACCCGTAATTTTGTTGTCTTTGACATAGGCGGTATAGGTCGTCTCGCTGGGGTGACGTTTGGTGGTAAAGGAAATATCTTCGGTTCGATCGAAGACGAAGCGGAGAGGTTTCTTAATTTTCATTAGGGCGGTGGTCATCTGAGCACCTAGTAACGATGGATAATGCTCCTTTCCGCCAAAGGCGCCACCTACTGCGGGTTGGATGATGCGAACTTTATCGGGATCGCATCCTAGTGTTCTCACAACAGCTTTCTTGATGTAGAAAGGACATTGCATAGAAGCTTTAATGGTGACTTTATCGCCGTCGAGATAAACAAGAAAAGCTTGAGTCTCAAGATAGAGGTGCTCTTGCAATCCGGTCTTGAAAGTCTCGGTGTATGTTAAGTCAGCTTCTTTTTTTGCTGTTTCGATATCGCCTTTGCTGAAATGTTTGTGGATAATCGATTCCTTCAGTTCAAAGTTAGGAGTCTCTTCTTCATAGGTGACGACAACCTGTTTAACTAAATCGAGAACGACCGATTTGTCGGGCCCGGCGATTAAACCGATGGTCTCACCGTAGTAGTTGACTTCTTTATCAGCGAAAACCGGCCAGTCCGAGTAGATAATCGCGACAACGTTTTCATTAACGATGTCACGAGCGTCGACATAGTAGTAGCCTTCAGGAAGCAGAGGAACATCTATTTTCAAGATTTTCCCTTTGCATATTGTTGATCTAACGAACGCCACAGTCAGAGCATTTTCAAAGACAATGTCATCAGTGAAAATGGCTTGGCCAGCCATCTTCTCTTCATTGTCAATTTTGACCGTGGAATTGGGGAAATATTTTTTCATAAATTCTTTTATTTTTTCATACTAATCGCTTTTACTGGGCAGCGTGATTCACAGAGACCACAACGGAAGCACTTTTCGTTATCGAAAACAGGGACAACATTCTCATCCATTTCGATAGCGAAGTATGGGCAGTTATTGTAGCAAATCTTGCAGTGGGTGCACTTATTCGCGTCAACGACTGGAAGATGGGCTTCGTATTTCACATTCTTCACAAGTGAAGCATTAATAACATCCTGAATGGATTTGAAGCCATACTTTTCTAACTCTTTTGGTAGGTCAGCTAGTATCTTGGCATACAACTCTTTGCCTCTAATCATCGCAGCGGAAAGCATGCCGACGGCCGAGGCTCCAGCGAGCAAGAATTCGATGACGTCTTTAGCAGAAGCGACACCACCAACACCGATAACGGTTAAAGATGGTTCGGCTTGTTTAATTGTATAGACAGTTGCTAACGCAACAGGCTTAATGGCTGGTCCGCTCATCCACACAAAGCCTTTATCGTTGGCGGCTTTGAAGGATCTCTTTTCAATGTCAATTGCCATCGTTGGGCCTAAAGAATTGATGGCGACAACACCATTAGCACCATTTTCCTTGATGGTTCTGGCGAATCCTTCTGGATCTGGCATATGAGGGCTAATCTTCATATAGATTGGTTTTTTAGTTAAGGAACGAATCGTGGAGACAGTATCAGCGAGAGTCTTTAAGTCGCTTCCCACATAGTGGGTGCTGACTTCAAAGGCGTCCGCAAACGGATCGAGCAACGGAATTAATTCTTCCATATCACTCTTGGTATAACCGACGGAAAGGATTAAAGGAACATCGCCTTTGTGTTTGCAGTATTCAGGAAGGAATTCGTTAATCCATTTTTCTTTGGAATATTCCGTCCAGAGCTCGCAGTTATAGATGGCGTTGTTGTCACCGATAATGCATGGGTGAGGGATGTGAGCCATTTTAGTGGAGATTGTTTTCGCAACAATCGCACCTAAACCAGCCACATCTTTGAGCCAAATCATTTTTTCAGCATCACCGACGAGCGGTCCGGCTGCAGGCATGAGAGGATTTTTGAGCATTAGCCCATCAAACTTTGTCGATAAATCCATAATTATTTATTCTCCTTAATTGATTTCCATAGGTTGGCCGATATCTTGATCGATTTTTGTAAGCCTCTTTTAAGTTTGGAATTAAGCAATTTGCCGTTTTTCACTAAACATTGTCCACCGCGATAGACATCTTTGGGGGTAAATGATTGATAAAGTCCAAAGAAGACATGGCCAAAGGCGTTGGTGTTATCTATCGGAGTGAATGGTGTGTAAGGAATTAGTAAGAAATCTGACTCATAGCCAGGAAGAATCTTTCCGAGTTTAATTCCTAGAGTCTGGCTTGAGTAATCATAGGAATCATTAATCACTTCTAAAACATCTCCTAGATTCATTGCGTTCGGTGTCTCGTTTTTTAAACGAGTGGTATAAAACAAGTTTTGAAATTCAGTCGCCATAGAGGTGCTGAGACCATCATTACCAAGTAATACCTTAACACCATGATGTTTAAATTTCATCACATCCGGGAGACCGACCGCGTTGTTCATGTTCGAAGTGGTATTTACAACAAGGTAGGCTTTTCGCTTGGCGATAATATCAATTTCTTTGTCAGTGATATGTACTCCGTGGACAATTAAACTATTTAGTTTAATGAGATGAAAACTATCTAATCTTTCAATAATTGACTTTCCGTACTTATCGAAACTATCTTTCTCATCCATATCGCTTTCGGCGACGTGAATATGGATTGGGTAGTCACCGATTACTTCGGCAATTTTAGCTAATGTGTCATCAGAAATCGACATCGAGGCATGCATGCCAAATAATCCTGCTGACATCGAATCGCGATTCAAAGCGCAGAAATCGATATTTTCCTTAATGCAATCTTTGACTGGATAGCGGTCGCTCGTCTCAAAACATAAAATCCCGCGTAGCGAGGCAACATCCACCAATCCAGATTTAAGGGCGGAGAGTGAGCCGATAATATCCTTTCCCGAAGCGTGATGGTCTATTAAGGTTGTGACACCATTCTTCATGAACTCACTCGCGGCGCACAATCCCGAGTAGTAGGTTGTCTCGTTGTTAATTTTCGCATCCATCTTCCACCACATTTGATCGAGAATGTCTTGGAAGTTTTTCGGATTAAACGGGAGAACCATACCGCGGGCAAAAATCGAGTAGATGTGAGTGTGGGCACATACAAAATTAGGTAAAAGGAATTGTCCTTGGCCGTCGATAACCTCTGAACCATCAGGTAGATATTCGTTCATCGGTCCGACTTTGAGGATTTTTTTATCGAAAGTGACAAAACCACTATCGATATAGTTTTGATAGTCATAAATTCTGACATTGATAATGGTTCTTTTCATGTTATTCTCCTTAATTGCAATTGATTAGTTCGCCTCTAATAGGGGTATATATTTCGTCCTTAAGCAGGAAGCGTCCTCTCAGCATCGTTGCTTCAATCTTTTCGTTCAATTCCAAATTTTCATAAATGGAGTAGTCCGCTCTTCCATGAGGCTTACCAATTTTGTAAGAAGGGACATCCTTGAGAAATACTAAATCGGCATCTTTTCCGAGCGAAATAGTTCCTTTTTGCGAAAAATATTGAAGCTTTGCTGTATTTTTTGTCATTTTATCTATTATTTGATCACCAAACATTTTATGCAGTAATAGAAAGGACGTTTCGATACCGCCAATACCAAAAGGATGATCTTTTAGGAGAGGATGAGACTTTTTGTCAGCCATATTAAATGAGCAGTGATCAGTTCCAATAACATTGACGTAAGTAATGTTTTTGATGAGTAATTCCTGCTCCTCCTTGCTTCTAAGAGGTGGCGCGAATGTGAATAGGTAACCATCTTCTTTGCCAAGGTAGGAATCATTAAATAAGAAGTACTGAGGGCAGCTCTCGACAAAGAAATTTTTGCCTAAAATATCAAAATATTGATCGATAAGCGCTTGAAGGGTCTTGCCACTGCTACAGTGAACCATGTATAGATAACCGCCGGTTTCCCTAACAAATTGGGCAAGTTTCAATGTTTCAGTCATCTCACATTCGCTTGGACGAGAGCGCGAAATGTCAGTGCATAGAAAGTTGTCATCATGCTTGATCAGGTCATCGTTTTCGATATGACATTCAATCATAATGCCGTGTTTCTTTGAAAGTCGGAGTAGGTTATATATATCCTTGTCATACGTCCTTCTGCGAGTTTCTGAATAAGCTGTAAAGAGTTTTATTGTGCGCATGCCTAAATTCTTTGTCTTAAGGACAAATTCTTCTAAATCGCCATCAGGTTCTTTAATACATCCATGGAGATGGTAATCAACGTTTGATGATTTTGCGATTTGCAAACGTTCATAGAAAAGTTTCTCAAGAGTCTTCGCGTTTCGTGCAGGATCGACAAAGTCAATAATCGTCGTTACACCACCATATGCAGCTGAACGGCTTCCGCTCGAAAAGTCATCAACGGAGATGACTGTTCCGCAATCTAACGAGAAATGAACATGAGGGTCAATTAATCCAGGAATGACTTTTAAACCTGACGCGTCAAAAATCTCTTTTGTCTCAGGTTTATCTAGTCCAAGATAAACAATCTTTTCATCTTTAATACCAATGTTCGTCTGTTTCCAAACTCCATCGATATAGACGACCCCATTTACGATTAACAAATCATTCATTTTTTATCGCTTTCTAGAAACTCCTGCAATAAATGCCGTTATTTCTGCTCCTTGAGCGCGCGCACAATCTTTTCTGGAGTGATTGGTAAGGAGTTGATTCGAACTCCAACAGCGTTATAAACCGCGTTACAAATGGCTGCAGGAGGAGTATCAATACCAATTTCACCGACTGACTTGGCACCGAATGGTCCAGTTGGATCATAGGAGTCAGCGAATTCGGTTGTTAATTTCGCAATGTCTTTATGGGTTGGGATGTGGTAGGTCGAGAAGCTGTCAGTGAGGAGCTTGCCTTGTTTGTTATAAACAACGGCTTCCATCGCTGCCATTCCGTAACCTTGAACAATGCCACCTTCAACTTGGCCTCTCGCCAACATTGGGTTGATTGTTGTACCACAGTCTACGACTGAGACATAATCGATAAGTTTATATTCGAATGTTTCAGTATCCATTTCAATCTCTGCATAACCCGCCATGAAAGGGGGAGGAGATACGTGTCCGAAGAAGCTTTCGGTCACGGAAACTTGTTTCATATCTTTCGAATAGGTGATTCGGCTTGCTAAGTCAGGAAGAGTAATTTCTTTACCCTTGGCTTTGAAAGTTGTTCCATCAAAGTCGATATCATCTTCAGAAACACCTAAGGCAAGGGCGGCTTCTTTAATGAGGCGATCCTTCATCTTTTGAGAAGCTTTCCAAGCAGCATTGCCGGAAACATATGTGGTTGATGAGGCGTAAGCGCCAACGTCGAACGGAGTTAAATCTGTATCCGAAGAATAGATTGTGACTTTATCGACAGTTGTCATTAATTCTTCGGCGACGATCTGAGTTATGACTGTATCAGAACCTTGTCCTAATTCAGTAGCACCACAGGTGACGACATAGGTGCCATCATCGTTTAGTTTAATGGAGGCAGCCCCCATATCCATGTATGGAATACCGCTTCCTTGCATCGCAATAGCCATACCAACGGCACGAACAGTATGAGGGCCAACTTGGACACGCGGATATTTCTTATCCCAGCCAATTAGTTCAGCTCCCCGAGTGATGCAGTATGGAAGTTTGCAGGTCTCCATTATCATTGGCGTACCTTTGGTACCTTCACCCATAATTTCGAAGATTGGAGAAGTCTCTCCTTCTTTCATCGAGTTCTTTAAACGGATTTCAATTGGATCAACGTGGAGTTTTTCCGCGAGCATGTCAATAGCGGTTTCAAGCGCGTAGTTACCTTGGATGGCCCCGTATCCACGGAACGCACCAGCGGGTACGTGGTTTGTGTACACAACTCTTCCGCCAAAGCGAACAGAGTCAACTTTGTTGTAAAGAGGTAAGACTTTGCTTCCGACAATCATGAAGACGGTTAAAGCGTGTTCACCATAAGCACCAGTATCGCTCAATGAGCGGCAATCAATAGCTTTAATAGTTCCGTCTTTCATCGCACCAATTTTGATATCAATCTTCATTGGATGACGAGTGTAGGCAGAGGCGAAGACTTCTTCGCGAGTATAGGACATACGAGCTGGCAAACCAGTTCTTAATGTGACAAGGGCAACGAAGAATTCGCAGTGGAACGCTTGTTTACCACCGAAGCCACCACCAACACGGGGTTTAATCATACGAACTTTATTAAGTGGCAATCCGAGCGTCTTGGTTAAGATTCGACGCATGTGGAACGGAGTTTGCGTGGAGGAGTAAATAACTAAACGATTATGGTCATCCAAGCGAGCGTTCGCACAATGTGGTTCCATCATAGAATGGGATTGGGCTTGAGTTTCAACGGAATGTTCGATTACAACGTCACATTCTTTGAGAGATTTTTCAACATCACCGACTTCCATTTCGTAAGTGGCAGCGACGTTTTCTTTTGGTCTAAAGCCCATTTCAAAGGCTTGGGTAATGCCATCTTCAGGGTGAATGATGTTCTTATTTTGATAAGCAGTTTTATAATCTAGAACTGGTTCTAATACTTCGTATTCAACCTCAATAAGTTTGAGAGCGTCTTCTGCAATTCTCTCATTTGCTGCAGCGACGAGGGCAACTTCATCTCCGACATAACGAACATATTCATCAAGAATGAACTTATCCATTGGCGAAGGAGCGGGGAAACCTTGTCCGGCGCGGGACATCGCGACGTGTGGAACATTTTTATATGTGAGAACGCATTTAACACCATTTAAGGCTTCGGCTTTGCTGGTATCAATGCTTTTGATATGAGCAAAAGCGTGGGGGCTGCGCAACATCTTGCACACTAAGGATCCATGGACGGCGTAGTCATCTGTGTAGACTGGACGGCCCATCATCTCCGCGTGACCATCGACTGAATGAGTCTTTTTGGCGACAACTTTTAGATTCTTTCTAGGCATGTTTTTTGACCTCCGCTAAATATTTCTTTACGGCTAAGAACTGAGCGTGATAGCCGCTACAACGACAAAGGTTACCAACTAGATAATTGCGAATTTCTTCATCGGTGGGGTCTTTGTATTCTTTAGTGAGCGCATGCACAACGAGAGCGAATCCGACTAAACAGAATCCACATTGATCAGCGCCTTCATCTGAGAAATAATCGGCAATCTTATTAGCTTCTTCTTGGATGTCTTCGACAGTGGTAACTTTCTTGCCTTCCACTTGGGCGGTGAGAACGCTACAAGACATGGCTGGCTTGTCATTAATTAAAACAGTACAAGTTCCACAGTTGCTTTCATTACAACCAACGCGAACACTTAAAATTCCTAAGTTCCTTAAAGTTTCGGCAAGGTATTCATCAGGACGGGCGTTAACCACAATGTCCATGTGGTTTAAAACAAATTTGACTTCCATTACTTGCTGACCTCCTTAAGTCCACGGCGAATATATACTTCAGTGATTTCTTTGCGATAGTCTTTTCCGATTTGAGCGCTGTCAGTGAAGGAATACCCTTCAGCAGCGAGTTTAGCAACTTTTTCAGGAGCCGCTCCAGCGTCCGCTTCTTTCATCGCGTCATGGGCGAGAGAAGCAATCATTGGACGAGAGCCAACCGAAATATAATGTTTCCCATCTCTAACCGCGATGGCGATATTAACCAATGGGAAATCCAAGGTATTTGCCTTTACTTTCTTGTAGAAGGCTTTGCCTTTTTGTTTCTTGATATATAGAGCAATCAAGATACCCGGAACTCTTCCACGAAAACCTAAATACTCTTCTAATGTCATTTTCTGTTTAGGGTAGAACTCTAAAGTGACATCCAACGCGAGAAGGGCGGTGATAACATCTGAGAATGGATATCTTCCAAAAACTGATCCGCCTATGGTGGCGAGGTTACGGAAGTTAACACCCATAATCTCTCCGGCTGCTGTGGAGGCTAATCCGCCACATATCTCTATAACTAAAGGCGAGGTCTCAAAAGTGCGAAGCGTGACCAATGAACCTACTTTAAGATAATCTCCTAAGTCAATGATTTGGTCTAATCCAAGACTGGATAAGTCAATTAACGTCTCGTAACTCTGACCCATTTTTTTCATCCAAAGTCCTCCGGCTATTACCGCGTTTTTTGGATTTTCTGACAGCTTGCGATAAGCATCTTCAAGTGATGTCGCTCGATAAAAGTTTGTTGCGCGCATACTACTTCCCTTCTAGATTCTTATATAAATCTCGATAATCGTTTATCGTATCAATGTCATTAAGTACATTTTTGTCGTCCACATTTATTATTTCATAATTGTAGCGATTGCGAAATGCTTTTAGATTATAATCTACCGGTTCTTTCTTCAGGATATTTACAAGCTCTCTTTTTATGAATAGAGGGTGCCCGGTTTCGCCCTGATAAACCGGGACGCGAATTTCTCCTGTTCCCGCCTTTAGAGCTTCCATTGTTTTTTTACTGACAAAAGGGCAATCTCCCGGAATGATAAAGATGTCACAATCAACATCCTTGACACCCCAAAGGACACTGGAAAACATTCCTTTGTCGTAATTAGGGTTATTCGTTATTTCTATTTGAGGCAAGTCTTTGAGGGTTTCACGGATATCGGCGTCGTAAAAGCCAGTCACAACTTTTAGGCGATTAACATAAGGCAATAAACTCAAAACAGTATGTAAAATAACAGGTTTTCCGTCAAACCTTAACATCATTTTATTTGTTTGGGCTCTCGAGGAGTAACCTCCCGCAAGAATAATTCCTTCAATCATATTAATGAATACACTTATTCTATAAGTAATTTAATATCGCTTCAAGTTTACGTTTATAGAAAAAAGGCAGTAAAATGAAAATGCAACCAAAAGTTGCGTAAATGAAAAGTAGAGTTGGTTGTGGCAACCGAGATTTAATTGATACATTGTCATCATCAGTGAGGGGGGTTAAGTTTATGAACATCGAAATTGCTGAAAGATTAGTGAAGCTAAGAAAACAAAAAGGTTATTCGCAGGAGGAGCTCGCGGATAAATTAGGATTATCGCGTCAAGCCGTGTCTAAGTGGGAGCGCGCAGAAGCTTCGCCAGACACCGACAATCTCATCTGCTTAGCAAAGTTATACAACGTGTCTTTGGATGAACTATTAAACACCGAAGAAGACGTTGATACAATTGTAGAAGAGCAAGTTAAAAAAGATGATGAATCGGCTGGTGAAGGAGAAACCAAAAAAGAAAAACCGACTGAGGACAGTGTAAACATTGGTCCTGGTGGCATTCATGTCATCGATAAGGATGGCAGTGAAGTTCATGTTGGTATCAGCGGTATTCATATTAAAGATAGTAAGGGTGGTAGAAAGTTCCATTGCGACTGCGATCATCCGCAAAAAGAAAAGAATTCAAAAATTAGTGGTGTTGTCCTATCAACATTAATGTTGGCGGCTTTAATCACTTATATCCTTTTGGGTTCACTTCTTGATATGTGGTACAACGGCTGGGTCGTATTTTTCATCCCGGATATTATTGCTTCGGTCATCCGGGCCATTTACGCGAAAAAATTCTCTCACTTCAACATATCTTTCTTAGCAACATTCACCTATTTCTTCGTATGCATGGTCGTGCCTGGATTAAGCGCACACTTATGGCACCCAATGTGGGTAGTATTCCTTGGAATTCCATTCTACTACACGCTTTTTGGACCCATTGATAGCGTTATCAGTCGCAGTCGAAAACGCAAAAGAAACATCAAGGTTTCAATAAACGGTGATGTCTTTGGCAACGAAGAAAAAGACAACGAAGAGAGCGACGATTAGTCGTCCTCTTTTTTTATTCTTGCCTCGTGCTATACTATTTAGGATTTGAGGGAGTATTCACAAATGAAAAGATATGTTGTTTCTCTTGGCGGAAACGCTCTTGGCAACAATGCTGAGGAGCAAAAAGAACTGCTCAAAAAAGTTGCAAAACCAATTGTCTCATTAATTAAGCAAGGTAATGAAATTATCATTGTCCACGGAAACGGACCACAAGTCGGAATGATTAACTTAGCCTTCACCGAAGCGCAAAGTGTGCCTGATATGCCTTTCCCAGAATGCGGAGCAATGAGTCAGGGTTACATTGGCTTTCACATCCAAAACGCAATTGACAATGAGCTGAAAGCTCAAGGAGTAAAGAGAGATGTTGTTACTCTTGTATCCCAAGTAGTAGTCGACAAGGACGATCCTTTATTCCAGTCCCCCTCCAAGCCAATCGGGTCGTTTCACTCAGAAGAAGAAGCTAAAAAGATTGCCGCGGAAAAGGGTTACACCATGAAAGAAGACGCTGGACGTGGATGGAGACGGGTTGTCGCTTCTCCATTACCAATCGACATAATTGAAAAAGATAGTATTCTCAAACTGGTAGAGTCCGGACACGTTGTTATCTGTGCTGGCGGTGGCGGCATTCCAGTTATCAAAAAAGAAGACGGAACCATCGAAGGCATCGCTGCTGTTATTGATAAAGATTATGCCTCAGCAAAAGTGGCAAGTCTAGTCAATGCCGACTACCTAACTATTCTAACTGCCGTCGACAATGTCTGCATCAATTACAAAAAACCTGATGAAAGAAAAATTGAGCGCGTCTCGGTCGAGGAAATCACTAAGCTTTTGAAGGGTGATTACTTCGCAAAAGGCAGTATGTATCCGAAGGTGAATGCATGCTACAAATTCTTAACCGAAAAACCAGGAAAAACCGCGATTATCTCTTCGCTTGAAAAAGCTGAAATGGCTTTCCTCGAGAAAGCGGGCACCATCATCAAATAGTTCAAAATGTCCTCAATAATCCTACATTTGATTGGTTTTTATTAGAATTCAAAACATTTGTTTGCAAATATCTCATTATCCACTAGTTGAACTATCAGTTACATTTTTCACAAAAAAAGAGCGCCTTCAATTGACGCTCTTTTAGTTTCTTTTTTTGAGTTATTTAATAACCCTAATTCTGATAACTCCAGACATTGCACCGACACTGTCTTTGAAACATCCTTTGTCGCAATCTTTGCTATCAAAATCTACGATGGTAACCGCGAAATCGCCTTTCAAAGCAGTCGCGCTCTTATTGACGTGGCTTGATTCTGCAAAGTGAGAAATGATGTTATTGCCATCAAGAGAGGAGACGTGAAGAACGACCGCGCGTATGCCCTCTGGCTTTCCTAGGGAAAGATTTGGATAGTTGACTGAGTTGACGATGTTACCGTTTTCGATGAAATCAACAATCTCTTTTGCGGCCATAGCGGCACAATTATCTTCCGCTTTGTCAGTAGAAGCTCCGAGATGGGAGAACGCAACAACGCCTTTCATGTTTGCTGTCTTGTGATTGGGGAAATCAGTGACATAGCGTTTGACTTTTCCTTCTTCAAGGGCTTTTTCCATGTCATCATCGTTAACCAAAGCATCGCGAGAGCAGTTAATAATAACTACTCCGTCTTTCATCTTGGCAATGGATTCAGCGTTAATCATCCCTTTGGTTGAATCTAGTAAGGGAACATGGATAGTGATGTAATCAGCTCGAGCATAAGCTTTTTCGCATTCAACAAACTCCATATCACTGGGGAATTTGTCTTTATATCTTTCAATCATCGCTTTGCTTGGTTCAACACCGAGAACATGCATGCCGAGAGCACCTGCTGCTTCAGCGACAAGTGCACCGATGGCGCCGCAGCCGATAACTGCCAGTGTTTTACCGAGAATCTCGGTTCCAGCAAAGGCCGCTTTGGCTTTTTCCATGGTCTTGTTAATTTCTTTATCTTCGCGATTAGCTCTGACCCATTCCATGGATCCGGGTAAATCACGGGCGGCTAACAACATACCAGCAATTGTTAATTCCTTAACTGCATTAGCATTTGCGCCAGGAGTATTGAAAACCACAACACCGGCTTTCGCGTAATCTGCTAGTGGGATATTATTGACACCCGCACCAGCACGAGCAACGCAAAGAACCGATTCTGGCAGCTTCATTTCGTGCATCACTGCACTTCTAACCATAACGGCTTCTGCACCTTCAATGCCATCGGTAGTGGGTTCGTAGGAACTTGGCAAAACCTTAAGTCCTACGGGCGAAATTTTATTTAAACAAAATACCTTTTTCATTTCCATCTCCTATTCCGCGTGCGCTTCTTCAAATTCTTTCATGTATTTGACGAGGGCTTTAACGCCTTCGATTGGCATCGCATTATAGATAGATGCTCTTAAACCGCCAGTGGATTTGTGTCCTTTAAGGTTTGTGAAGCGATATTTCTTGGCTCCTTCAAGGAATTCTACATCCAACTCATCGGACGAGCAACGGAATGTCACATTCATCAAAGAACGGTATTCTTTTTCGGCGTAGGGGATGAATAATTTGCTCTGATCCAAGTAATCATAGAGAATCTTTGCCTTTTCTTGATTGGCTTTTTTACGAGCTTCTAGTCCGCCATTCTTAAGCAACCATTTGAAGACTAAACCACAAGCATAAATTGCAAAGGTCGGAGGGGTGTTGTACATAGAACCATTTTCGACATGGATACGATAGTCTAAGTAAGCTGGTAATTTTTGTTTTGGAACTCTGGCGAGTAAATCTTCGCGAATAATATAGATAGTGACTCCTGCAGGCCCAACGTTCTTTTGTGCTCCGGCGTAAATGATGCCAAACTTCTTAACATCAATTGGTTCGCTCAAGAAGCAGGAAGACATATCAGCGACTAGTGGAATATCGCCGGTATCGGGATATTCTTTGTATTTCGTTCCGTATATCGTGTTGTTGTCACAAATGTAGACATAATCAGCGTCTTTGTCGAACTTGAGGCCCTTTAGTTCAGGGATTGATTTGAACCCAGTGTCTTCGCTGCTTGCGACGATATTAACATCTGCAAAAAGCTTGGCGTCTTTAATTGCCTTTTTGGTCCACACACCAGTGTTGAGGAAATCAACCTTACCGTTGACGACGAAATTCATTGGAATCATCCCGAATCCAAGAGTTGCTCCTCCTTGGAGGAATAAGACTTTGTAATTTTCGGGGATACCAATCAATTTTCTAAGATCCGCTTCGGCGGTATCAATGATGTTTTGGTAAACTTTGGAGCGGTGCGACATCTCCATGACCGACATGCCTGAGCCATCTTTATCAAGCATCTCAGCAGCAATTTGCTCAAGGACTTCTTCTGGCAACATTGCTGGTCCGGCAGAGAAATTGTAGATTCTGTTTTCTTTCATTTTAAATCTCCTTTTCTAATAATTTATTAACCTCTAATGCTTTTGGCTTCGAGATAATACCTTTTTTCTGATGCGTGTCCCATCGAAAAACTCTTTCTTGGGAGAACCGCATCTTTACTAACGAAGGCAAATATGTCATTTTTGCCCAATGCTGGCATCCTAATTGCTAGGGAGTTAGAATTCTCTTTTGCAACATCAATTAATGATGATTCATCGTGAATAAAATCAACGGAAGATTTATTATTTTCTTTTAAAAACTCATCAATTAATGATTGAATCATCTTATATGTCTCAGCTGCGTTTAAAGGGGTTTTGATGGTCTTTTTCCCTTGTTTCGCATCAAATATGTAACAATCACCACTTTGACCATCACAACATTCCATTAACTTTTTTTCAAATTTTGGTTCGCTATTAAACACGATTCGGTGGATAGGCTCAAAATTGATGCCTTCATCGTAAACATTGTTCGCTTCCACGAGAGCGAAACGGGCAGGATGTTTTTCTCTTTCTTCAAGAGACAAATTTGCCTTAATTTGCTCCCAGTGTTCCTTCGCTGTGGCTAAAGAATGGTTACCATCGCCGACGATGAAACTTAACCCATTATTGTTATGGATATAAAGCTTCTCAAACAGGTCAACAACAGCTTTAGTGTCGTCAATTCGATACCCGCGGATATGTCCTCCTTCTTGATTTAATTCGAAATCATAGAGAACAGGAAGTTGATTTCTTTTTTCATAGAGAGGTTCAACAATAGTCTTGTGTTTATCTTCGAACAAAACAAGGGTATGTGGCAATTCAATTGGAGCATCTTCACGAATTTTGAGACGGGGAGGAATTCTTTCCACAATTGTGGCTTCGCTTGCTTTAATTGAACATTTAACGCCGCGATGATAAGAATAATCTTCTAAATCAATAGCGAGAATCAGTCCTAATCTTCTAGTTCCGTAGGAAGTTACTCTTTCAACAAGAACAAAGCAAGGACCAACATCCTCAAGATCTCCGTTATCTAAATATTCTTTGATTTTGGAGTTAATGTTTTTGATGTAAGCGTCATTATCTGTCGTCTCAAGATAAGCTTCCGGAAAAATCATGTGGAGGGTCGAAGGTTTGTCACCAACCATTTTATTTAAATCGTCCCAATAACTTCTCTGACAAGTAAATTGGTCGCATGCGATAACCGCGTAGGCGGTCATGTCTGTGCCCTTTTTAGGAAGTATAATGTGAGGAACACGAACGGTTGTGAAGGCCATAATTAGCAAACACCCAACGCCAACATTGCATCCATTACCTTTAAGAACCCGGCAATGTTTGCTCCTAAAGCCAAATTCTTTGGTTGCCCAAACTTCGAAGCAGTTGTGTAGCATTGATCAAAGATATTTTTCATAATGCTCTTCAATTTGGCGTCGACTTCTTCAAATGTCCAAGAAATGTGCATTGCGTTCTGAGTCATCTCTAAACCAGAGACAGCAACACCGCCAGCGTTACTGGCTTTTCCTGGAGTAAAGAGAACGCCATTTTCATTTAAAAAGCGAATGGCTGGTAAATCACATGGCATATTAGCTCCTTCGGCGACTAAGAAGCATCCGTTTTGTTTTAATTGTTTTGCGTTTTCGAGGTTAATTTCACCTTGAGTAGCGCATGGCATCGCGATATCACACGGAACGTTCCATAAATCTCTTGGAGTGTCGCTGTGTTTGACACCAGGATGCTTGGCAATATAGTCTCTGGTGAATTCGCCTTTTGAACCGGCTAATTCAAGGACTTCTTCAACAACTAATCCTTTTGGATCAGCAACATATCCATTGATGTCGCTAATGCCAACAACAATTGCGCCAAGCTCAACAGCTTTCTTAAGAGCCATGGATCCAACTTTTCCGGACCCGGAAATAATAACTTTCTTTCCTTTAAAATCCGTTTTGAGATATGTCTTTAGTACTTCTTCGGCGAAATAGCATAGACCGTAACCGGTAGCTTCTGGGCGAGCCAAAGAACCACCATAGGAAATTCCCTTGCCGGTAAACACGCCGCCCCACTCATTGACAATTTTCTTGTATTGACCGACCATGTAGCCAATTTCACGCGCACCGAAACCTAAGTCTCCGGCAGGAATATCGGTGTCTGGTCCAATGTAGCGGTAGAACTCACTCATGAAGGATTGACAAAATCTCATCACTTCGCCGTCGCTCTTTCCGCGAGGATCAAAATCAGAACCGCCTTTTCCTCCACCCATGGGTAAACCGGTTAAACTGTTCTTAAATGTTTGTTCAAATCCTAGGAATTTGAGGATGGATAGATTGACCGATTTATCGAATCTCATACCGCCCTTGTAGGGACCAATTGCAGAGTTGAATTGGATGCGGTATCCAGTGTTAACCCGGGTCTGACCTTTGTCATCAACCCAAGGGACACGGAATTCAATAGTTCTTTCTGGAACAACAATTCTTTCAAGAATCGCGTTCTTCTCAATTCGTGGATCTTTTTCCACGAGGAAATCCATCGAATCAAAAAACTCTTCGACGGCTTGGATGAACTCTGGCTCGTTGTGATACTTACTCTTAACTTCAGCCAAGAGTGTGTTCAAATAAGGACTTTTGTACATAGTTTTCCCCTTCCGATTACCCAAAAAAGAAAAATATCCCCCTGGGACAATCTTTACAAAATTTCGTAAGAAATGTGTTTTATGCACATATGAAACTATTATTAAGTTAACACTTTTGCATTTTGTTTACAAGCACATAAAGACAAGAACGGAGGATGGCCATAGATTGTATAAAAAATACCTACCAGCTTTTTTAGCAGAGGTGATTATTTGATTTGCCTTAAGGATATGCTTGTTATGAAACAAGGTGTTCAATAAGTATTTTTAAACCGATACCAATGAGGATTAAACCGCCAATAACCTCAGCAATGGCATACTTACAGTTAATCAGTTTGTAGATGACTTTACCAAGCAAGATTCCGACAATACAGATGGCAAAAGTAATTACAGCAATGACTCCAATCTCCACAAAAATGGAATAATCGAAGCCCCCGACAACCAATCCCATAGTCATTGAGCATAAGGTAACTCCAACCATTAAAGCATCGATGCTGGTGGCAACACCTTGAACCAAGACTTTTTTGTAAGAAAATTCTTTTGGGACAGGCACTTCACATAACTTCATGCTTTTAATGCCTTCATAGAGCATTTTGCCTCCGATGAAACCAAGAAGACCAAAAGCAATCCAGTGATCAAAGCTCTCGATGTATTTGTAAAATAGAGAGCCGATAAGGTATCCGATAAGCGGCATAAGACCTTGCATTAATCCAAATGTTAGAGCAATGATAGTTGCTTTGCCTTTTGTTAATCTATTAATCGTTATTCCATCACATATCGACACAGCGAAAGCATCCATGGCTAGACCAACACCAATGATAGCGACAGCAACTAATGTCTCAATAAATAAATCCATAAACTCTTAATATTTTAAATAAATATTGTTTCATTACAACAAAAAGAAAAAATCGCTTCCACGACTTTCCCTTTTTATCTTTTAGTAAAGCATATGATCAGCTATGCTTTGATACTCTTTATAGAGTTTCAAACAGGCTTTGCGATCTAGTTCAATAACAAGTTTTTCTCTTTCCCCTGGCTGTTGCATTTTATAGAATTTCGCATCTCTGAATCCGATGTTCTCGGTATCGATAATATTACATCCATAATAGACCTTATCAATATTGGCCCAAAGGATAGCAGACATGCACATTGGGCAAGGTTCTCCTGTAGTATAAATTTCGCAACCAGTTAAATCAAAGGTTTTAAGGTTCTTACAAGCCTTGTGAATTGCCATCATTTCGCCATGGCATGTTGGATCATTGTTCTTTAGAACTTGGTTGTGTCCTTTGCCAACAACAACGCCATCTTTGACGATTACTGCACCGAACGGCCCGCCGTGTCCTGCGCGAATACCCTTGCGAGCTTCGACAATTGCCATTCTCATAAATTTGTTCATATTTCCGTTCTCCTTAATCAAAGCGCGTCTTCGATTTTGTTAGCATAATTATAAACTCTTAAAACCTCTTAGCGAAGAAATTATTTAGCGCGTAAATTGCAAATGAGAGAGAATTTAACTATATTGAGTGCATGGAATTATTTAAATCTGGCGAAGATTATCTCGAGCGAATCCTGATTTTACGCAATAAGCTCGGACAAGTGAGAAGTATCGATATCGTTAACGATATGCACTTTTCGAAACCATCTGTTTCTATCGCGATGAAAAAATTGAAGGAGAGTGATTTTATCACTATCTCTTCAGATGGCTACATTTTTCTAACTAAGAAAGGCGAATTAATCGCTTCAAAAATCTATGAGCGCCACGTTCTATTGACGAGATGGTTGGTCAATTTAGGGGTCGATGAAAAAATCGCTAGGGAAGATGCTTGCAAGATTGAGCACGATCTTTCTAGTGAAACATTCGAAGCCATCAAGAAATACCTAAATAGGTAAGATTAAATAATTTGTAATGTTTTTTTGAGTGTCTATGATATAATCAAAACACTTTAATTTTAGGAGGTCATTAAGATGATCAGCAAGAAATTAGCGATTGATGTCTTAAACGAATCTCTTGCCACTGGAGCGGATTATGCCGAAATCTTTTTTGAAGATAGCAACACCTATTCCACTTCATTAGAAAACGGAAAAGTCGATACTTCGACATCTGGTTCAATCTGTGGCGTAGGTCTTCGTTTATTGAAAGAAAATCAATGTGTCTATGGTTACACCAACGATTTAACAAAGAAAGGGCTATTTACATTAGCGAATTCTTTAAACAAATCATTCCACTCTGAACGATTGATTACGGTTTCCAAGCTCGATATGATTCGCAGCAAGAACCGCAATCCCGTTACCAATAGTTACAACGGCATTTCTCGCGAAGAGAAGATTGCTCTGCTTAAGGCGGGAACAGCGGAAATTGAAAAGGACAAAGATCCTCGCATCGTCCGCCACATCGCTTCATTTGGAAACGTTCATCGCTTTGTAGCTGTTTTTAATTCCAAAGGAAAATGGTTTAAAAGAGATAGCGAGTTCGGTCGCTTGACGTTTGTTATTGTTGCCGCCGATCAAAACGGCTTTGAAACCGCCTTTGCAGGACCTGGTGCACAACAAGACATCAGCTACTTCAAGGACAAGGTTAATATCGTCAAATTAGCGAGGAAAACAGTTGATACAGCATTAAAAATGCTCACAGCAAAAGAATGCCCATCCGGAAAAATGCCGGTTGTCATCGGCAATGGTTGGGGGGGAGTCCTCTTCCACGAAGCTTGTGGCCACGCTCTCGAAGCGAGCTCAGTCGCAAAAGGATTATCTTGCTTCAGTGGAAAACTGGGCGAGATGATTGCTTCTCCGCTTGTCACCGCTATCGATGACAGCACCATTCCTCAAGCGTGGGGTTCCATCGACATTGATGATGAAGGCAATCTTGGCGTAAAGAGAGTTCTTATTAAGAATGGCAAACTGACCGAGTTCATTGTTGACGATTTCAATGGTCGTCGTATGGGTCGCGAAGGAAACGGCGCATGCCGTCGTCAAAATTACCGCTACTGCCCAACATCACGTATGAGCAATACATATATTGCTAATGGCAAATCCACGCCTGAAGAAATCATCAAAGCCACCAAATTAGGAATCTATACCGTTGGTTTCAATGGGGGTTCCGTTGATCCATCCACTGGCGAATTCAACTTCGGTTGTTCCGAAGCATATATCATCAGAGATGGCAAAATTTGTGAGCCAGTCAAAGGCGCAACTCTGATTGGACACGGTGATGAAATCCTCAAGAAAATCGACATGGTCGGTAACGACTTAGACTTGGGTCAAGGAATGTGTGGAGCGGCATCCGGTTCCATTAGAACCAATGTTGGGCAACCCACCATCCGTATTAGCGAAGTGACCGTCGGCGGTCGCGGAGGAGAATTAAAATAATGAAATACGATAAGTTTTTTGCTCTCGCCAAAGAAGCCGGCATCGAGGAAGCTGAATTATATATTGCTCAAAAATATGAAATCTCTGTCTCCTTATTCCATGGAGAAGTCGATAACAACTCAGTAGCGAATGGTTTTACCATTATCGCTCGCGGCAAATATAACGGAAAATTCGGTACCGCAGCCTGCGATGTCTGGAATGCAGATAAAGCTGCTTTCTTAGTTAACGAGATTGTTGCCAATGCTAAAGTCATTGAAAATGAAGATCCAATTTTCATCTTCAAAGGCAGCGAAAAGTACACCAAAATCAACAATTTCAATAAGGGGCTATCCCTTATTCCTCTCGATGAGAAATTAAAAAAGCTGCACGAACTAGAAGACGCTCTTCGTGCATATGACAAGCGCATTGTTGAAGTTCAAGCCGTTGAATATAGCGAGAACGCCAATTCAATCACTCTCATCAATACTCATGGTCTCAAATTAGTCCACAAATCAAACTACTACACATACGTTGGTGTTGTTGCCGCCAAAGAAGGCGATCAAGTCAAGAGCGCTTATGACTTGCTTTTCGATAACGATTTCACTAGGGCTGATGTTAAGAAATTAGCAGCAGAAATCGGCAAGAAAGCTATCGATCAACTCGGTGGTGAGGCTTGCGAGTCTAACACTTATAGAGCCGTTTTATCTTCGGATGTTGTCTCCAGCTTGATGAGATTTTATGCTGGACATGCTTCAAGCGAAGAGGTCCAAAAGAGGTCTTCTTTGTTCATTGATAAAGTCGGTCAAAAGGTCGCTTCAAGCAAGATAACCATTGAGGAAAAACCACTCGCTAGAAACCCATTCGCCCGCTGGTTTGATGATGAAGGAGTTGCAACAAAGAACAAATTCATCGTTAAAAACGGCGTTTTGCAAGGATATTTGTATAATTTGACTACTGCTCACAAAGACGGGGTCGAGAGTACCGGCAATGGTTATCTCGGAGGTGGAAAGATCGATGTTGATCTCGGTTTCCTTGTTATGAAACCAGGCAAGAAATCATTAGACGACCTTTTCAAAGAGATTGGTGATGGTGTCTATATCACTGAAGTCAGTGGGCTTCACGCTGGAATGAATTTTCAATCAGGAAACTTCTCTTTGCAATCAACTGGTTTCTTAGTCAAAGATGGCAAATTGGCTCGCGGATTAGATTTGATTACTGTCTCAGGAAATATCGTTGATTTATTCAAAGACATTGTTGCAGTCGGAAGTGATGTCAGAGTCTTCCCCTCTGCCGTTTCCTGCCCCAGCGTCCAAGTCAAAAAGATTATTGTCGCTGGCAAATAAATCTAGATACATTGAAAACAAAACAGTGAAATAGAAGTATTCCACTGTTTTTTTCTTGTTTCTATTCAGAAATAAACATTGCTAAAAAGGGTGCCCATGTAGTTAAATAGTCTTTGGCTTTAAAAATCCATTTTTATCAAGTCGGAGAAAATTATATGACGAAAACTAAAACAAACTCGCCTCGAAAGAAAGCAACTGTCGGTATTCTTGTGGCCGGATTCTTATCCGCCTCGTTTGGATTTGCTTTATCGCAGGCGACTAACACGAGAGAAGTTCGAGCATACCAATCGGTTGAACAATATTATGCAAATGCAAATACCAGCTCAGGCTCCGCTTTGCTCACTTCTCTTCAAAGTATAACTACTAAAGGCTCGGATGTCGGTAGTTATGATGATTTATTCGAAACCTATCGATCAAGCGATGTTAAAGACGGCTATCTTGTTGATATGTATTCCAATACAACTCGCTACACAGTTGACCAAAAAAGATGTGGCAATTACAAAAATGAAGGCGACTGCTGGAATCGTGAGCACTCCACACCAAAGTCTTGGTGGGGTGGCTCAAAAAGCAATCAGGGCGCTGATCCTTTTATTCTCTATCCTACTGATGGGAAGATAAATGGGATGCGGAGCAGCTACCCTTTCGGAGAAGTCAAAACCATTGAAAAGGCTTCAAACAATAACTATTCCTTACTAGGAAGCGCCGATAATTCTCTATATCCATATTCGGGTAAAGTTTTCGAACCAGCCGATGAATGGAAGGGTGACTTAGCTCGTTCTGCTTTTTACACAAGAGCGCGTTGGTCGGCTTCATACAGTTGGTCGTCGGGCGGTGGAAACGTCATATATTCTGGTTCTGCCTCTAATAACTTTGGCCTTACTGATTATGCCGTAAAACTCTACACTGCTTGGAGCAATCTCGACCCAGTGGATGAATGGGAATTAAGAAGAAATGAAGCTATTTACGCCATTCAAGGCAATCGCAATCCTTTCATTGATCACCCCGAATACGCAAACATTATCTGGGGTGGCACAACTTATACCGGAGGCGGAGCCACAACTCCTCCAAACACGATTACTTTAAATCCTGCCTCGTCATCTATTGCAGTTGGCGCAACAGTTTCTTTAAGTGTTAGTGTCGATTCAGGTTCTTCACAAGTCACTTGGTCAAGCAATAAGACAAATGTTGCAACCGTAAGTGGGGGAACCGTGACTGGTATTGGCGCCGGAACAGCGACAATCACTGCAACTTCAATCTTAGACACTTCAGTGAAGGGAACCGCCGTAATAACAGTTACTGATTCTTCAACCGAACGCGAAAGTGGCGGCTGCGGAGGGTCAATAGCGGTGACAAGTGGAATTATTGCCGCACTGTCTATAGTTGGAATATCTTTTATTCTCATTAAGAAAAAGAAATTATCGGATTAAACAAAGTCTCACCGAGACAAGATTATTGATTAAAAAGACCAGCAAAACGGATGCAATTGATTAAGTGAAAAAGGCATCCGTTTTTCTTTCCGAGAGAAAATCAAAAACTATTTTTTATTTCATTTATTAACCTTACTAAGTTAATATGTATGAGTTTAATGCCTCTATTGTTTCAATGATGGCATTATCGAAGGAGTATTTCCATGAATAGAATCAACACACGTAAATTTTTTATTGCCTCAGTATCCGCTTTGGTCGCTTTTGGAGGCGGTATCAGTTTAGCAACAAGCAACACCCTCATCAAATCCGAGGCCGAGTATAGTCCAGGAACAACATACACCCAC
>Ga0208195_1000363_pt1 | contig 61468 bp, 56 predicted proteins | sample AD_UKC077_MetaG_FD_184441 | JGI IMG/M metagenome (GOLD analysis project Ga0208195, IMG submission 184441) | Active sludge microbial communities of municipal wastewater-treating anaerobic digesters from USA - AD_UKC077_MetaG (SPAdes) (version 2) | ecosystem: Engineered > Bioreactor > Anaerobic >... | reverse complement strand
AAAAGTTGTCATAAGCTGGACAACTGAAAATGCAAATCAAATTCTAATCAACGGTGAAAGACAACCGTCCGCCAAATCAGGAACATTCACTATACTTCCAAGATTATTTAAAGATACCACTTTTAATGTTAAAGCTATTAATGTTAAAAAAGTGGTTGAAAAGGACTTAACCTTAAATGTCGGTGACTGGACAACATCAACATTAGGTTTAGTCTCCAAATATCCTTGGAGATATAGGGAATTTAGGCTTTCTAGTTTGGACGGTAAAATTTTAAAATATATATACCCGGACGAAGAAGAAAAAAGTTGGATTTTTTATTTTCACAAAGATGGCAAATATAGGACCTCCAACTCACCTGGAATCAAAGTGTATTGGTCGATTCTGAATGATAGCACCATGGTATTAAATGGTACAACTATGAAACTTGAAGTTGATCAACATGAAATGATTATTTCGTATCAAAGGTCTTATAGTGGTGAGTTAATGTGGTTTGATCTAGTTTACGAGCACGCCTCAGACATCCCGACCGACCCTGATTAGATTTGATTAGTTCTTTGTATTAGCCGCTTATAATTGCGCATTGCAATCTTAAGCGGTTTTTTGTTTTTATTTAATTTCTATTAGCGCAATACATAAAGGACACCTTTTTTGTTTTTTTTAACTCTCCGGTTTTTGTCCGTAGTCTTGTGGTATAATTAAGGAACTAATGAAATATCAAAAACTTACTTTAAAAGATTTCGGAATAAAAAGAGAAGAAAAAACTTTAAAGAACGGTTGTAGGGTTATTTTATATAAAAAGAAAAACTCGTCATTATTTATGAAGGCTTGTTTTTTGGCTGGTTCACGATTTGACCCAAAGGGGAAAGAAGGCTTAGCTCATTTTGTTGAGCATATGCTTACATCTAAAACGAAAAATTTTGCAACAAAAGATAAGTTGGCGGTGTCACTGGAAAGATATGGAGGATCGTTTTCCTTGGCAACTAATAATAATTTTTTATATATAAACGGAGAGATTGGTGATATTTCAGATTTTGATATTTTAATGAATTGGTGGCACCGTCCAATAAATTGTGTAAACAACCATTGAGATTCCATAATTACAACAGTAGCTTGCCCCTAAAATAGAATAAATGATTTATTAACGGCTCATAATTCGGGAATGAGGGTGTAGTCAGATCATCCCAGTTCATACGCCAGTTAAGAACGGCATAACGGTTTTTTTATTGCATTTTTTGGGGATGTTCCTTGGAAAATACGCATCCGCAATAGTTTTGTCGGTAGAGTCCGTTCTCTTTAGAGATCTCAACAGACCGGCGGAATCCGTCTTGTTTCTTAAAATCGGAAGGGAGATAAGAAACTGCTCCTGTCTTTTCGGCTGTTTCCGTTCCAATGCGATTTATCAGTACGGCGTCTTTGCGGGGACTGACAGTCAGTGTGGTGCAAAACAGATCAAAGCGGTTATTTCGGGCATGACGGGCAGTTTCCTCCAACCTCAGACGGTAGCATACCTGGCACCTGAGCCCTCCTTCGGGTTCCTTTTCCAACCCCCTGACAGCCCTATAGAATATACCGGGATCGGGATCCCCTTCAATGAACTTGACTTTGTCCCCGTATGCCTGCTTGAGAAACCTTTTCGATTCATTTCTGCGAAGCTCGTATTCTTCTGTCGGTCCAATGTTGGGGTTGAAGAAAAACACGGCAATATCGAAGTTTTTCGACAGCCTTTCCAGCGCGGTTGTTGAACAGGGACCGCAACAGACATGCAGCAATAATTTCCGGGGTGGATTTTTCATATATTTTTGAAACAAATATATATAATTACTATATAACGGTTTTGATTGATTTTAATTATTTTTGTACCTATTAATCAATTCTGTTATGAAATTATCCAAATATACAGGTATCCTGATCTTTTTCATCCTGTCGGCCTTTATGGTATCCTGCAGGTCCAACTCATTCAGGCACAAGCAGAATGTAGCAGGCGATGTTAAGGTAGCCGTACATACCGTATCGGAGACTAATATGCCTTTGGAACGTGAATATGTAGGTGTGGTAGAGGAATCAAACAACGTGATGTTGAGTTTTCCGGCACCCGGAAAGGTAAAAAAGGTCTATGTCTCGGAGGGGCAGGCTGTAAGTGAAGGACAATTGCTTGCAGAAACGGATTCTGAAACCCTGGAAAATATGCATGCCACAGCAGCTGCAACACTCAAACAAGCCGAAGATGCCTGGCAGAGGCTTACACTTCTTTATGAATCAAAGAGCCTTCCCGAGATACAGTACATTGATATACAGACAAAGCTGGAACAGGCCAGGGCTTCCGAACGGATTGCGGCCAAGGCCCTTTCAGAGACAAAACTCGTGGCTCCTCAGCGCGGAGTGGTGGGCAAACGGATGATGGAACCGGGGATGAATGTCTTACCGGACCAGCCCGTTATCACTTTGTTGAATACGTTCCGCCCCGTTGTAAAGGTGTCTGTTCCTGAAAACGAGGTCTTTGATACGAGAACGGGCCAACGTGCTCGCATTCGGGTGGGAGCGCTCCGCGATATGGAAGTAACGGGTAAAGTCATTGAAAAAGGAGTACAGGCACATTTCTATACCCACGGATACAATGTGAGGATAACGCTGGACAGGGAGATTGAGGGATTGCTTCCGGGAATGGTTTGTAAGGTGTACCTGGCCAATTTGCCTGAAGAAAGTGCATTGGTAGTGCCTGCCCGTGCCGTACTGCCTATGGAATTCGGAAAAGGCCATTTTGTTTGGGTACTGGACCGGGATGATACGGCTCACAGGAAAATGGTCACCATCGGTGAGATCGTGCAGGACGGGATCACCGTCCGGGAGGGCATACAGCCCGGGGACAGGGTAGTGGTGGAAGGATTTCAGAGATTGAGCGAAAATATTAAGGTAGCCGTGATCAAATGAATAAGAAACGAAGCGGCGTTGTCGAATGGACAATGCACAACCATAAGATCGTACTTCTGATAGTGGCTTTCCTGGTTGGACTGGGTATATACGCCTTGCCCAACATGCCCAAAAAAGAATATCCCGACTTTACCATACGCAATGCACTTGTTGTGGGGATCTATCCGGGAGCTTCATCGCAACAGGTGGAAGAACAACTTACCGTTCCGCTTGAAAAGCATATTCTCAGTTACAAAGAAGTAGACCGTGAGAGAACGTATTCCCTGACCCGGGACGGTATAGTCTATTTTGTATTGGACCTGAACGATAGTGAGAAGTCGTCCCGCGATTTCTATACGAACCTGCGACTTGACCTGGAGGAGTTCAGGCCTCAGTTACCGGCGGGTGTGCTGCCCCTGATTGTTATCAGTGAATTCGGTGAAACATCTGCCATACTTATTACCCTGGAAAGTGAATCGCTGACCTATGCCCAGTTGGAAGATCTGCTTGATGAACTGGAAGGGCGCCTCCGTCTCTTGCCCATTGTGACGAACCTGAAACGTTACGGACAACAGCAGGAACAGATCAATATTTATCTTGACAAGGATAAACTTGCCGCCTATTCCCTGAACGCACAGCAGGTCATGATGCAGCTTTTTACAAGCGGATTTGTGACATCTTCAGGTACGCTCAATTCGGCAAGCGGGGTCATTCCGATCCATATGAACAATGCTTATTTGAGCGAAAAAGAGATACTGGAACAACCCGTTTATTTTGATCCGTCCGGTAATATGTTGCGGGTCAAGGATATAGGTCATTTGGTAAGGGAATATCCGCAACCCCTCAGCTATATTACCCATAATGGCAGAAAATGCCTGCTCCTTTCCATGGAGATGAACAAAGGGTTCAATATGGTTGAGCTGGGCAAGGAGGTAGATGAGATCCTGCAAACATTTGAATCGGAACTGCCGCCCGATGTGAGTGTATTTCGTATAGCGGATCAGCCCAAAGTGGTGGAAGAGTCCGTCTATTCCTTTCTCAAGGAGATGCTTACGGCCATCCTGACGGTGATCGCCGTAATGATCGTGATGCTTCCCTTGAGGGTGGCTTCCGTGGCTGCTGCGTCCATTCCGATTACCATATTCATTTCCATAGGGGTCATGTATGTGATCGGATTTGAGATCAATACGGTTACACTGGCTTCGTTGCTGGTCGTGTTGGGAATGGTGGTTGACGACAGTATTGTGGTCATAGACAATTATATAACGCTTCTTGACCAGGGAATGAGCAGGTGGAAAGCTTCCATAACGGCTGCCAATTCCTATTTCCGTTCCGTATTTTCGGCCACGATGGCAATCAGTATAACCTTTTTCCCGTTTTACTTCACGCTTCCCGAAAACTTTGTGGAATTCATTTTTATGGCTCCTTGGGCCATATTCATTTCGCTGATGTTATCCCTTGCCGTAGCCATGTTGTTCATTCCTTATTTCCAGTATTTTACTATCCGTAAGGGCTTGAAACATATAGTGGAGAAACAGCGTCAAAAAAGTAAGAGAGGGATATCCGTATTGGAGCTGTTCGGGATATTTTATGAGAAGACCTTGCGAAAAGCCTTTGCACATCCCGTGTGGGTGATCGCGGTAATCGTGTTGTTCCTTGTTTTGCCGTATTTTATCTATCTCAAATTACCCAAACGTCTGATGCCCATGGCCGATAGGAATCAGTTCGTGGTAGAGATATACCTGCCTTTCGGGTCTTCTGTGGATGAAACGACACAGATCACAGATTCCCTTCGCAGGATGATGCAGCAGGATGAGAGGGTGTTGGCCATTACTTCGTTCGTAGGAACGAGTGCACCCAGGTTTCAGGCATCTTACGCACCGCAGATCCCGGGACCCCATTATGGACAGTTCATTGTCAATACACCTTCCCACAAGACAACAGAACATCTGGTAGAGGAGTTTCAGAAAAAATACATACACTATTTTCCCGGGACTTACGTACGGGTAAGGCAGCTGGATTATTCTATGCTTTCCGACAATGAAGTGGAAGTCCGGCTCAAGGGAGGGGACAAACTGGCAATGATGCGACTGGCAGATTCCCTTGCCCTGGAGTTCAGAAAGGTGCCCCATATAGCCAATGTGCGTTCGGATTTCGGGGGTATGCAATATGGGGTAGGGGTTCGGGTGGATCCTGTGGCAGCCGCCCGTGTAGGGATCAATTCCGGGTACCTGTCGCTCAATCTGGCTTCCCGGTATTCGGGTATTCCCGCAACTTCCATATGGCAGGATGGCAAGACCATACCTGTGCTGGTCCGTACCGCCAGGCAGGATCAGGCACCTTCTCCCCATGATCTGGGTAACGAATACGTTCAGGGGATCATTCCCGGGATCAGTGTCCCGTTGCGTCAGATCGCGACCCTTGAACCGGAATGGAACATTTCCCAGATTGTACGCAGGAACGGTCATCCTACACTTACCTTGATGATGGACCTGGATTACGGTAAAATATCCACAGATGTATTAGACGAGGTATTTGATATTATGGACAATACCGATATGCCTGATGGCATCCGCTATGAATACGGAGGTACTTATCAGGCCGACAAATTTTTGATGCCCGGCATATTGAAGGGTGTAGTCATAGCTGTTTTACTGATATTTTTGATCCTTCTTTTCCATTTCAAAAAAGTTTCCCTTGCCCTGTTGGTGATGGGATCTACTACGCTGAGCATCCTGGGAGCTCTTGTTGGAACTTGGATGTTGGGTTTGCCGGTAAGTATGACCACTTACCTGGGATTGGTTACACTTATAGGACTTGTAGTACGTAACGGCATCATTATGTTCGATTATGCCGAGTTGCTCCGCAGTCAGGGTCATTCAGTCAAGGAAGCTGCATTTTTGGCCGGATGCAGGCGTATCAGGCCCATTTTCCAGACTTCTTCCTCTACTGCCGTTGCCGTCGTTCCCATGTTGGTCACAAACGATTCGTTGTGGGCACCCATGGCTGCCACCATTTGTTTTGGCGTTCTTACTTCCATGTTCTTTGTTTCTGTTTTCCTTCCGGTGATATATTGGTTGTTTTACAGAAACCGGGACAGGAAAAAGTCGATTCGCGAACCTGAAAAACTGATCCTGCAATGAGGAATATTTTCTTTCTGATAATTGTTTGCTGTTTCTCCGTTTATCTCCGGCCGCTCTCGGCCCAGCCCTATACTTTGGACGATTGCCGCCGGATGGCCCTGGAAAAGAATGCCCAGCTGCAGGAAATGAAGATCGGGGAACAGATATCCCGCCAGATGAAGAAACAAGCCCTGACTTACTTGTTTCCTAACGTATCTGCCTTCGGTATGGGGTTCAAGGCTGCCGATCCCATGGTCACGATAGATTTGGGGATGCTTGGAAGTATGGCTATGCTTCAGGACGGCATTTTGGTCAGCGCCATGGCCGTACAGCCCGTTTTTATGGGGGGCAAGATTTTCTATTCCATCAAACTTGCCGACACGGGCATCCGGGCCAGCGAACTTTTCACCTTGCAGAAAAAAGACGAGATACTTGCACAGACCGAGGAATATTTTTGGCTTCTTTATTCATTGTATGAAAAGAGAAATACCGTATCGGCCATGCAGCAGGTCCTCGATTCACTTTACAAGGATATTCAGCAGGCTGAAAAAGCCGGGATTGTAGGGCAGAATGAAGTATTGAAGGTAAAGTTGCAGCAAAACACCCTCAAAACCCGGAACGTTGAACTTGAAAATGGGATCTACCTGGCTACCATGGCACTTGCCCGCCAGATGGGTTTGCCCGTAGATTCGTTGGATTGTTTTGCCATAGCTCCGCCTTCCCAATTACATATATCGGATCCCGGGGAATATTATGTAGAACCGGCAGCGGTCCTTGCCGGCAGGACTGAGTTCCAACTGTTGGAAACGGGTGTCCGTGCAGCTACGCTGCAAAGAAAGATAGAAACGTCTTCATATATGCCCCAGATTGGAGTAGGGGCGCTCTATTATTACGAAAACTTTTTGGATAAGAATACCTGGAATAGTGCCGTCCTTGCTGCCGTACGCGTTCCCATCTCCGATTGGGTAAAAGGTTCTTTTGCCATTCGTCAGAAAAAACTGGAAGAGACGAAGGCTCAGATCCGGAAAGAGGACGGACGGCAACAATTGCTCATGCAGATACGCCAGGCATGGGGCTCATTTGTAGAATCATACCAGAAATATTTGCTTGCAGAGCTGTCGGCTGAAGAATCCCGGGAAAATGCCAGGTTGAATGAACAGTATTATCGCGCAGGGACTGTCAGTCTGACCGAATTACTTGCTGCCAGGGGATTTCTCCAGGAAAGCTATGATAAAAAGATTGATGCCATCAAGGATTATCAGCTGGCCAAAAGTCATTATTTGCAAGTTACCGGACGCTGAATCACCATACATTGAATTCCGTCGTTGTCCTGAACGGTTTTCCCTTCAGGCTCATCCCTTCTGCCACAACAACAAAGGTGCCCGTATATTCCGATGTTTTTGCACGGAGCGTGACCGTTTCATTATTTTTCAGATCTACACGGGGTTCCCAATAAAGGGTATGGCGCAGGTCGGGTAACCGGCTCTCTTGGGGAACGATCCCAAAAGAACGGGGATTTTGGACACCCTGGAATTCCTGTATCCGCATAGTTGCTTCCAATTCCAGGTCGGGAAAATTTCCACGGTAAGTTTTCAGGAAAATGATCCCATTGTAATAGATGGGCCCGAATGCATAACGGTCGGGATAAATGATTATTTCCTTGACCATGGTCGGATCGTAGGAATATATTTTTTCATGGTTTTCGACGGGGATACCGTCCAAAAGTACGAGCGGTGGGGTATGATCATCCACATAATAGGCAACCCCGCTTTCATTCCTCAGGCGTACCTGGAGCATACGGGATCCGTTAACGGTCCGGAAACGGGCTTCCCTGATAAATTCCACCATTACTTCCCCCATAGTCGGGAAACGCGTATATTCATCGAGTTTGTAGACGATACCAGAGTTTTCGAACAAGAGGTTCGTTTCCGTTCGTTGTTCCCGGTTCAACGTGTCGAGCCGGAAAGTCTGGTATAGTTGAACTCCCAGACTTCTTTCCTCCAGTTCGTTCCGTTGCTTTCTGTCGAGTATGAGCGTGGGAAGGTCTTTGACCTTGGGATTCATATAGACTGAATCGAGCACCAGGTGATATTTGTTGCCGTTGTAAGAAGGGACATAGCTGACTAATGTTCCGTCCCCGTACAGGTTGGTAGTAAAAAACCTGACTTTTCCGTCTTCTCCAATCTCTCCCGTAAAATATTGAATATCACTACCTGCGATGGAAATATAAGATCCGAAACTCTCCACGTCGGTTACCGGAACGTTGTTCTCATCTACGACGTGACCCCCGATGACTTCTCCCGGGTAATCGACCCTCCGGAGTGAAAAAGGAACGGGATCCTGGTTCATGGTGCTATCCACGACCTTTTTGATAGACGGGTTCCTGAAATGGTTCAGATCGTCTTTCCTGTATACGGAAAGGGAAAGCGACACTTCATCCGGGATCGGATTACGCAGGGTGATCCTGATCTCTTCTCCCGGATGGTACGATTTCCTGTCGGTCATTACGACTACGCCTTCCGTATCAATATCCTCCCGGGCAAGGTCCGCCGTTTCCGGTCTTTCTGCCGTCTTTACATTGTCGGTACGCAACGATGTCAGGGGGTTGTATATTGTGACGAACCGGAAAAAGAAATTCTGCTCGTTTTCCGAATACATATACCTGGTATAGGCAACCAAACGGTATATCCCGGTAGGCAATGATGCGGGCAGGGTTATCAAACCGCTTCCCCGGCCTTCTTTAAGGGATATTTTTGCCTGTACCATGGATTCGGTAAGGTCTTGGAGTTCCAGATAGGCCACGGCACTGACGGGTGAAGGTTTCCCTGTCACGGCATCGTAACAGAAGGCAGAAACCCATACAGGTTCCCCGGCCAGATAACATTCCTTATCTGTGCTCAGGTACAGACGTTCATAGAGCCTATCCGGCCGGGCGGAAAGGACAAGACAAGATATTGTTAATAAGAGAGTTGTAAGGATCGATTTCATAATCAATAATTTCAAAACCATGGCCATTCAACAGGCCAGAACGGGGGAACGACCGGTTTTCCCCCTTTGCTCCGGCAGTCTATACATCTTGTAAGGTTCCAGTAGCTTACTTCTGCCATGGGATCTATCGTATGGGGGGTATATCCCATCTGGATAAGGGACAACATGGTAGTTACCTTGGCATCTAAAGGCACAATCGTATCGCTGGGCATGGGTTCCCGTATGTAGCCCGGAAGTCCTACACAGTTTATAAACAACCTTTGTCTGATGGAATTACAAACAGACACAAATCCGATGGCACGGACAGACGGATCCGTCACACAACGTATATTCCCGCTTATTTCATTGGGCTGGGGTGAAAAGATATCCCCTATGTCATACGAGTTCTTTCTCATATTTTCCATGTATTGGAAAGCATCGTTGTCCAAAACGGTTTGTGTCACTTCTATCGTATAATGCTGGGTAATACGGATATCCCTGAACTCTATGGAATGGATCTCCAGGTCCCTGATCCTGTCCTGGGAAAGAGATGAAGTCTCTACAAGAAGGATTTCCGAAGATCCCTGGCTGTTCCAGCAGCGATGCATCCAGGGTCTTAAATTCTCCGTTTCCTTTACTTCGGAAACGTCAAAATAACAGTATGCAGGCATTTGTGATACGTAATCCCAGGTTTCCGAATACTGCCAGTAATAGTACTTCGACCTGCCGTCCGCATCGTATGAATTGACGTATATACTTAGTTTTTCGGCAAGTGTATCTATCTTATAGTGCAATTCCATATTGCTGGTGTGACGTGATTTCCGGAAATCCGTCTCATACCTCTGTCCGTCCAGGGACTCAATAACAAGCTGGTATTCCTCCTTCTGATCGGGATGAAGAGCAGCAAAATCAAACAGGTATTCGCCTTCGGAAGTAGATGTGTTCGGATTGAATATGCGTCCCTGTTTATCGCGAACGTAAACTTTGGCATTTCTTTCATACTTTATGGTCTTTTGCCCGTACTGATAGGAGCTTATGGGTGCACTTCTGGTGATACGGATGGTAAAAGGACCGGTCAGGGATATGTTCCCTTCCACAACTATGATATCATCCAGGTTGATCAACTCTTCCGGTTCATACGGAACGATACACGATACCCATATCAGCACCGGAAGCAGGATGGCTGTTATTGTAAAGAAGTATTTAATACGCTTTTGCATCAGAATTTAATATTGTAGGTAATGTAGGGTATGGGAGATCCAAAGATGGACAACATGTAGGAATTGACTGTGTTGCCTTCGGTGCGGAAGAATACGGAATAAGGATTTTTTCTCCCGGTGACATTGTATACTCCTATTGTGAAAGAGCTGTGTGTCAGCAGGGTAAGCTTATGTGACGGTTCAATATTGAATGAAATGTCAAGACGGAAATAATCGGGTATGCGGTGGGCGTTCCTGTCCCCGTACATCAGTCTCCAGCCTCCCGCATAGTAATAGGTGCCTACGGGCATGGTCATAGGTCTGCCGGTACAGTAGTCCAGATTTACGGAAAAACTGAAACGGTGCGTCAATTTGAAATTCCCGACAAATTTCAGATCGTGGGGTTTGTCGTACGGTGCCGGATACCAGTCTCCTCTGTTGACAGGATCACTTACCCTGGGATCATCCTGCCTCAATTCCGTACGTGAATAGGTATAGGAAAGCCATCCGTTGAGCCTTCCCAGGGTGCGTTTGAACATGATCTCGACCCCATAGGCCCTTCCTTTCGTTTCGATGACATCGGTCTCTATGTTGTGGTTCATCAGCAGACGGGCAAAAGAGGCATAGTCAAGATACCGGTCCATCTGTTTGTAGTAGCCTTCTATAGAAAGTTCCAAGGTGTTGTTCATCAGGTTTTTATAAAAACCCAAAGCTGTCTGCCAGCCTTTCTGGGGCCTGATGTTGGCATCGGAAAGTTTCCAGATATCGGTAGGAGATATGACCGTTGTGTTAGACAACATATGGATGTTCTGACGCATGCTGTTGAATCCTGCCTTGATCGAAAGATCGTTCGTAAAGGCGTAACGCATCGATAGCCTGAATTCAGGTGCGTGATAGGGTGCGACCATTTTTCCGGCAGCTACAAAAACACTGTCTGTTATCGTTTCCGCAGATCTGGGAACGCCGGGATCGTAGAGATAATGATTGTTGGGGCCCAGGGCAGAGTACAGACCGTAACGGATCCCCATTTCGAGTGAAAATTTCGACGTTATGTCCCAGGTATCGCTGATATAGAGTGCCGTTTCAACGGCCTGCTCGCGTTGCAGGCGATCGGGAACGACAAGTGACCTCTCATCGAACGGAAGGTAAATGCCCGGATCCAGGAAATAGTAAAAAGCGTTGAATCCGTAGTTCAGTTTATGATTCCCGTTCAGTCGCGTCGTAAAATCCGCTTTCAGACTGGTCTGTTGCAGTTTAAAGGCCATATCGTAGCCCATCGCTACGTTTGTCGTATCCTGCATACGGTAGTTGTATTTATCGTATGCAGCTGAAACGAACATATCGGTACGGTCCGTCAGGATACTGCGGTAACGGAGGGAAACGTTCATATTCTGGTAACGGTAGGAAGTAGTGGGATCAAAGGAGAACTTGTCCCTGGAAAAATAACCGTTTACGAACATATGGTTGTTCTTGTTGAAACGGTGAGAGATACCGGCGTTAATATCATAAAAATTAGCCGATCCGTCATTGTAACCGCTTTCCTTTGGGATGAGTTTCATAAGCCAGTCCGAATAAGTAGTACGGCCGGCAACCAGAATGGATGTCCTGTCCTTAATAAGGGGCCCTTCGAGGGTAAGCTTTGTGGTCAGCAATCCGATCCCGGCAGACCCGGTAAAACGGTTTTTATTGCCTTCTCTCGAATTGACCTCCAAAACAGATGAAATTCTGCCTCCCAGACGGGCCGGTATGGAACTCTTGTATAATTCCAGGTTGCTTATCACATCGTTGTTGAAGAGTGAAAACAGACCGAACAGGTGGGATGAGTTGTATATCGTCCCCTGGTTGTATAAAATCAGGTTTTGATCCGTAGCTCCGCCCCTTACATTGAATCCTCCGGCCGCTTCACCTACGGATTTTACTCCCGGCAGCGTCAAAACAGCCCTGATCACGTCTGCTTCTCCGAAAGCCATCGGGATGTGCCGGATCCGGTCCGCCCTAATGCGTTCTAGACCTAAACGCACGTTACGTACGTTTTCCATCTTATCGGCCGATATAACGATTCCCTGAAGAGAAAAGACTTCTTCTTTAATTTGCATATCGAGAGAGCTGTCGGAGAATATGCGAATGTAACGGTGAGAATCCTTATACCCGAACCCACGTATCATCAAGGTATTATATCCCCTTGGCAGAGTCAGAGAATAAAATCCGTACGAATCCGACATCGTATAGTGCTTTTTGTCTTCCGTCATGATGGTGACTCCCGACACCGGTTCTCCGCTCAAATGATCACGGATATACCCTGTCAGACGTGTGTTCCCTCCAAGGTCGGAAAGCAGGGGATCTCCCAATGTGTACAGTCGGTTCTCGGAGTCGGCCGTTAATTGTTCGGAATCGGTTGCAAGTGAGAGTTCTTCCTGACTGTACTTGCCGTTCTCAAGGGAATCGGAGTAAAATGCCTCGTGTATTTCACCTGTAAGTGTTCCCTTTACAATAGCCCATCTGTTCTTTCCGGCCCGAAAAAGTGAAAAACCGCTTTTTTGCAACTCAATATGCAGCCTTTCCAGTACTTTCTCCCGATCCGAACGTAAAGTGATCAATAAGGTATCTGTCTGTCCGGGAGCATAATAGAATCTGTCATTTGTGTTGCGCTCGAGTGTGTTGACAATGGAATCCAACGTAACAAAACGCATGTTGTACATTTCCTGGGCCGAAGCCGATACTGCCGTAAATAAAGCGAGTATCAGTAAAATGGAATAACGGTGCATTACGGACGGTCTTTTCATTTTGCCTCCTTTTCATATTGTGCCGCACAGGAGGCCAGCGATGCATCCCTGTTTTTTTTGCCGAAATTCAGTTTCTCTTCCCTTATATGACGATTCAACTCTTTGCGCCTGTCGCTAAGGATACTCAGGAGAGAAGACTTGCTTTTGACCGGATAAAAGTTCCCGTCCCGGAGAATGTAGTGGGAGGAGTTCTCTTCAAAGACATGTGTCACTCTTTTGTCGTCTGCCACTGCAGAGCTGTTCATCCTTTTAACGGTTCTTTTCAACACACTTATATTGTCGCCTGCATAGAGGATACGGTAATACCCTTCCTGGGGAGCGCCCGGCCATTTTTCTTTTACAATATTGATGAATTGCATATCCTTCATGGTGAACGATTCCACGTGAGCTTTCAGCAGGGAAGAACCTGAATTGTATAGTGGGATCTTAATGTACAGTTCATCCAGATGGGTATTCAAATTCAGATGGACGTCAACATACAGTTTTCCGTTATATACAACGGTTCCCACCATGTATTCTTCCGATTCGAGGAAATAAGTGCCTTCATGCCGCATGTTGTACGGGGGTGGTATTTTTCCGTTGTACAACGGAGAATAACCGCTGCTTTGTTCCATATAATACTTCACGACAGGGGTGTAATCCTGGGCATTTAATAGTTGATATGTTACCGGAAGTATGGTCAGCAGGAAAAGAAGGGTGAGTGTGCTATTGTATCGGACCATCATTACTTTTATTTCAGCCGCCAAAAATAGTAAAAAAATTATACCTTTGCAGCAATTCAAAAAGAGAATAAACAAAAATTTTATGAAAAGAATAGATTGCTTTATACCTGCTGCTAATCCTGACCAGGTGGCGGCCACATTGTCGCGTCTGAAAACACTGCCGGCGATCAACAAAATTTTTCTTTTGTGCACACGAAAAGATGCCGATCTTTCACAAACAGGTCTTCCGGTGATTTTTACCGGCAATTTGACATCTTCTGAAACGGTAAGGAAAATTGCAGAAGCAGCTTCTGCCGATTATTCACTGATCTATACAAAATATACTACCCTGGAGCCCGGTTATTTTGCCCTGGAACGTTTCGTCGGTTTGGGAGACGACACCGGTGCAGGTATGCTATATGCCGATCATTATCAGATCATTGATGGTCAACGCAGGAAAATGCCGCTGATAGCCTATCAGGAGGGATCGCTGAGAGATGATTTCAGTTTCGGATCGGTTCTTTTCTATAATACAAAGATCCTGAAAAAAGCGGTTGCCCGGACAACGCTCGATTACCCTTATGCCGGAATGTATAACCTCAGGCTTACGGTCAGCCGGCTGGCTTCATTGGTCCACATTAATGAGGTGTTATATACCGAGATTGAAACAGACACCCGTAAATCGGGAGAAAAACTCTTTGATTATGTCGATCCGAAGAACCGTGAAATCCAGATCGACATGGAAAAAGCCTGTACCGAACACCTGAAAGCCATAGGAGCCTATCTTCCTCCTGTATTTACTCCGGTAGACCTGGAGGGAGGGGTTTTTGAATATGAGGCTACGGTCATGATACCCGTCTTTAACCGGGAAAAGACGATAGAAGATGCCGTTCGTTCGGCTCTGGAACAGAAAACCGATTTCAAATTCAACGTAATCGTAGTCAATCACCACAGTACCGACAAAACGGTTTCCATCATTGAAAAATTCAGTGACGATCCCCGTCTGATCCTCGTAACTCCCGAACGAAAAGACTTGTTCGTGGGTGGTTTGTGGAATACGGCACTCCATCATCCGAAATGCGGAAAGTTCATTGTACAGCTCGATAGCGATGATGTCTATTCGGGACCCGATTCGCTGGAAAAGATCGTAAAGGCCTTTTACGAACAACAGTGCGGAATGATCATAGGTACGTACAGGATGACCGATTTTGATTTGAATACGCTCCCTCCGGGAATCATAGACCATAGGGAATGGACTCCGGAGAACGGCAGGAATAATGCCTTGCGTATCAACGGACTGGGTGCCCCAAGGGCTTTTTATACACCTGTCTTGCGTAAGATACTCCTGCCCAACACCAATTACGGGGAAGATTACGGCCTGGGACTGAACTTTTCCAGGAAATATCAGATAGGACGTATATACGAAGTCCTGTACAATTGTCGCCGTTGGGAAGGTAATTCCGATGCGGCACTGGAACCGGAAAAAGTAAATGCCAATAACCTCTATAAAGACAGATTACGCACATGGGAAATTCAGGCCAGAAAACAATTGAAGTAGGCATACTGCTGGCCCCATCCGTACATTTTGTACTGGAAGGGAATTTTAACGGTTATTCGGGAGAATATTCGGCTACCGTGGAAGACGGTCAGATCCGTTTTCAGGATAAAAAGGCAGAACGGTTTGTATTTGAACCGGCCGATGAGCATGCATCCTTTCTTTTGAAAGATGTGGTCATAGGGATAGAATTCCATTGGGAACGCAAGGAAGACCAGCGTTTTCGCGGCTCTCTGGTCTTGATCCGGGAAGACAATATGGTAAGGGCTGTCAATGTCCTGCCTATTGAGGATTACCTGATCAGTGTCATCGCATCGGAGATGAGCGCCACAAGCTTTTTGGAATACCTGAAGGCGCATGCGGTGATCTCCCGCAGCTGGCTCCTTTCCCAAATGGAAAAAAGGCAGGGGATCCAGCAACAACATACCGAAACTTATCCCAGTGAGATCCGTACGGAAAAGGAATGGATCAAATGGTGGGACAGGGAAGATCATACTTTGTTCGATGTTTGCGCCGACGATCATTGCCAGCGCTATCAGGGGATAACACGTCCTTCACAATCGCTCGATAATGTGACCAGGGCGGTGAAAGAAACCGCCGGAGAAGTACTTACTTTTGAAGGAAAGATCTGTGATGCACGATTTTCCAAATGCTGCGGAGGGATCATGGAACTCTTCTCTACGTCCTGGGAACCTGTAGATCCTCCTTACCTGCAGGGAAAATATGACGGGGTTTCACTTCCCAAAGAAATCCCTTTCCCCGATCTGAGCGATCCGGTGCAGGCCCAGATATGGATCCGCAGTACGCCTCCTGCCTTTTGCAATACGTCTGACCGGGAAGTACTTTGCCAGGTATTGAATGAATACGATCAGGAGACGGAAGGTTTTTACCGTTGGGAGGTTTTTTATACATTTGATCAGATCTCCGACCTTATAAAAAGACGGATCGGTGTTGATTTTGGGCAGGTACAGGAATTGATTCCGCTCGAAAGAGGGACATCGGGCCGTATTTCCCGCCTGGAAATCAGGGGTACCCTCCGGACTTTGATCATTGGTAAAGATCTGATGATCCGTAAGGCCCTTTCCGAATCCCATCTGTATTCTTCGGCATTCGTCCCCGTCAGGCGGTCCGACGGTTTTCTCCTTTACGGAGCCGGGTGGGGACATGGCGTAGGGCTATGCCAGATCGGCGGTGCCGTGATGGCTTCCGGCGGATATTCCTATAAACAGATTCTGCAGCATTACTACCCGGGTTCCCGGGCACAAAAGATTTATTGATGGACACACCTTCCGTTTCCAAAAGAAAAAATGCCTGGACGTGGATCCCCACCTTGTATTTTGCACAGGGATTGCCATACGTGGCCGTGATGACCATTGCGGTGATCATGTACAAACGTCTGGGATTGTCAAACACCGAGATCGCCCTTTATACAAGCTGGCTGTACCTTCCCTGGGTCATCAAACCCCTGTGGAGCCCGTTCGTGGACCTGATCAAAACGAAAAGGTTTTGGGTAACTCTGATGCAAAGTTTTGTGGCCGTCGGTTTTGCCGGGGTTGCTTTCTTTATTCCCACCACATTTTTTGTTCAGGCCACGTTGGCTTTTTTCTGGCTCATAGCTTTCAGTTCCGCCACACATGATATTGCAGCGGACGGATTTTACATGCTGGCCCTGTCCCAGGGCGAACAGTCCTTCTTTGTGGGGATCAGAAATACCTTTTACCGTTTTGCCACCATATTCGGACAAGGGATTCTGGTCATGTTCGCAGGATTGCTCGAAGAGGGAAAGCTTTTTCCCCGTACGGCAGGGAACATTCCCCTGGCCTGGAGCCTTTCCTTTTACCTGCTGGCAGCCATCTTTCTGGCTCTCACGTTGTATCACAGATTCATACTGCCCAGGCCCGTAAGCGATGTTTCACGGGATAATATTACACCGTTGGGATTGCTCAGGGATTTCTTCCTCACCTTTAGCTCTTTCTTTAAAAAGAAGGACCTCGGACTGATATTCTTTTTTATCCTGACTTACCGCCTGGGAGAATCACAACTGGTCAAGATCGCTTCTCCCTTTTTGTTGGATAAGGCCGAAGCGGGAGGTTTGGGATTGCAAACGGCGACCGTGGGTATGGTCTACGGAACTATTGGCGTGATCGCTTTGCTTGTGGGTGGTATTATCGGAGGCATTGCCGTTTCCCGGGGAGGATTGAAAAAATGGATCCTTCCTATGGCTTTGGCCATCAACCTGCCGGACCTGTTATATGTCTATATGGCCTCTGCGCTGCCCGAGAACCTTTGGATTGTGACCTTTTCAGTGGCATTTGAACAATTGGGCTACGGGTTTGGATTTACCGCCTATATGCTATACCTGATATATATAGCCGACGGAGAACATAAAACTTCCCATTATGCCATAGGTACGGGCTTTATGGCCCTTGGGATGATGTTGCCGGGCATGGTGGCCGGAGCTATACAGGAAGCGCTCGGATACGAACGTTTCTTCTGGTTCGTTTGCATTTGTACGCTTCCCGGAATTATTGCATCTATACTGGTAAGCAGGAAGTTGCCTGCAGAGTATGGAAAAAAATAAACACCTGTGATTATGAAAAATCTTTTCAAGAGTTCCTTGTTCCTGGTTATGTTTCTGATTTCCGTTTCCTGCAATTCACAGGAAACGATGGTAAAAACGGGTATAGAAGTACTTAAGGAGTCCGGATTTGCCTGCCTGGCAGGAAAACGGGTAGGGTTGATAACCAATCCTACGGGAGTGGACAGAGAACTCCGCTCTACCATAGATGTTTTATTCCAGGCACCCAATGTCAATCTGGTTGCGTTGTACGGACCGGAGCACGGGGTTCGCGGGGATGTGCATGCCGGGGATCATATAACTACTTACAACGATCCGGTGACAGGACTTCCCGTATATTCTCTCTACGGGAGCACCCGTAAACCTACCGCCGAAATGCTCCGGGACATAGATGTGCTGGTGTACGATATCCAGGATATCGGATCCCGTTCCTTTACCTATATTTCCACTATGGGACTGGCTATGGAAGCCTGTGCGGAATTCGGGATAGAATTTGTGGTCCTGGACAGACCGAATCCCATAGGCGGATTGAAAATAGAGGGATGCTATGTGGAAGACGGGTGTTTTACGTTCGTAAGCCAATTCCGTATTCCCTATGTATACGGTCTCACGTGCGGGGAACTGGCATGGCTCCTGAACGGGGAACGCATGCTGGGATCCGGAGCACGGAGGGGAGAAAGTGCGCAGTGCCAACTTCATGTCGTACCGATGGAAGGATGGACAAGGGATATGTTCTATGACCGGACCGGATTGCAATGGATCGCTTCTTCGCCGCATATTCCCCAGGCGATCACTTCGTTCTTTTATCCCATGAGCGGTATTGCAGGGGATCTGGGCGTTATGTCCATCGGTGTGGGTTATACGCTTCCTTTCCAGCTTTTTGCCCCGGTTGACAGCGATATAAAAGCGGAAGATCTTGCAAGCCAGCTGAATGATCTGGAATTGCCCGGTTTGATTTTCAGACCCATCTATTTCAGACCGTTCTACAGCAAGGGACAGGGAACGACACTTTCAGGTGTCCAGGTGCACATTACGGATCCGGCTGCAGCACCTCTGACCGATGTAAATTTCTACGTCATGCAGGAGATCCATAAGCTGGATCCAGAGGTGGTATTCAACCTGAGCAGGATCACCAAAGTTGTGGGAAGTCCTTTCATTACCTCGAAATTTTCTGAAAGATACCTTTTTGAGGATATCAGGGAATACTGGTATAAAGATGTGGAAGAGTTCCGTGAAATCTCACAGCGGTATTACTTGTATTAATCTATCGGAAAATGAAACGGTTTTGTTATCTCCTTTTCTTTTTGCTGGTTTTGTCGTGTAACCGGGAAAAAATCCAACCGGAACCCAAGCCGGATGACGAAAAACCTGAAGTTTTCGTACCCTTGGAACGGATTGAGGGACGTGTGGCTTTATCTTATGTGACATATTACAGTCAGGGGATCCCTGATCCCACATTGCTTACCCATATCTGTTATGCATTTGCGGAGCTATACGTGGTTAACGGGCAATACAGGGAATTCCGGCTGCAGGGAGATGAATCGCGCTTTGCTGCCATCGTCGATCTGAAAAAAAACCATCCCCAACTGAAGATACTGCTGGCCTTCACCCATACGGTCGTTAACAAGGACAATGCCCAGGGTGGTGGTTTTTCTTCGCTTAGCAGCACGGACGAAGGCAGGAAGGCATTTGCCTCTGATTGCCTTAAATTCATTGAGCAATGGGGAATTGACGGTATTGACATCGGATGGGAATTCCCCGGTATATCCTGGAGCGGACATGCCTCTAATCCCGCTTCCGATACGCAAAACCACGTTCTGTTGATGAAGCAGTTGCGTGAAACATTGGGGCCGAACTACCTGCTTACCTTCCCGGGATATGTGATGGATGTCCGTGTAAGTGAAAAAGGAAGCCGGTATATTGACCTGAAAGCCGTGGAACCCTACGTAGATTTTGTGAACGTAATGACCTACGACATGGATCAGGCCCCGAAGCATCACTCTGCCCTGGAAGACAGCCGGGCCTACTGGGACTGTGCAAGGACCTATCAGGCTTATGTAACGGCAGGTTTTCCGCCGGAGAAAATGGTATTGGGCATACCCTTCTATGGAAGGATATCTTTCTCTACAAGCCCTTCTGCAATAACATACAGGCAAATACAAAATCTTGATCCTTCTTTATATACGATAAATAACTGGGATCCTACTGCCAGTGTGCCTTATGTGATCAAAAAAAGTTCCGGAGCGTTTTATTGCGGATACGATAATGCACAAAGCATTGCAGTTAAGGGTTCCTGGCTGCATGCCCGGAAAATGAAAGGAATGATGTGTTGGATGTATAATGGGGACGATGAAAAGGGAACGTTAAGAAAAGCCATGTGGAATGCCGTTATGAGACCTTTGTAGTGCTTCCCTGTATCAATCTTTTTCGCTACTTTTGTAATCTCATGAAACAACTCAAATCACTCTTCAGATCATTTACAGGACTATCTGCCCGCAACATTACCGAATTGCCTTCATCGGGAAGTAATAGGAGGTATTTCAGGATGGAAAGTGAAAAAGGCACGCTTATAGGCACACTGGGAACCTGCAGAGAGGAAAACAAAGCGTTCATTGCCCTAGCGGATCATTTTTACAATCAAGGCCTGCCCGTTCCTAAAGTCTACTGTCATAACAGGGAGTACTCCTGTTATCTGCAGCAGGATTTGGGTGATATCACCCTCTATAATGCCATTGAGGGCGGCAGGTCCAAGGGGAATTACGATCCTTCCGAAAAACGACTCCTGATGAAAGTGATAAAGGCTTTGCCCTTGCTACAGTTCAAGGGAGCTGAAGGATTGGATTTCGGGGTATGTTATCCCCAGCCGGCGTTTGACGAACGTATGATCTCTTTTGACCTGAATTATTTCAAGTATTGTTTTTTAAAAGCGACAGGACTGGAATTCAGCGAGATCCAACTGGATAATGATTTCAGGAAAATGTCCCGGGTGCTACTGAGCGACGCTTCCGAAACTTTCCTCTACAGGGATTTTCAGGCAAGGAACGTAATGCTGGTCAATGAAGAGCCTTATTTTATTGATTTCCAGGGAGGGAGAAAAGGTCCTATTTATTATGACGTTGCTTCGTTCATATGGCAGGCGAAAGCCAATTATTCGGAAGAACTGAAAGACGAATTATTGGAAACGTATCTCAAAGCTCTCAAACAGTTTATACCGGTTGATGAAAAGCATTTCCACAGGCAGTTGCGCCACTTTGTTCTGTTCCGTACCCTGCAGGTGCTGGGAGCTTACGGTTTTCGCGGGTATTTTGAGAAAAAACCGCATTTCCTGCAAAGTGTACCTTATGCCATAGATAACCTGCGTAAGCTGCTAAAAGAGCCCTTTAAAGAGTATCCGTACCTCTCTTCGTTATTGATGGAACTGACCAGGATGCGTCAGTACTCGGAAATGGAGCGGGAGCGAAAACTCCAGGTCACCGTATGCAGTTTTGCGTATAAAAAGGGCATTCCCAATGATCTGAGTGGAAATGGCGGGGGATATGTATTTGATTGCCGGGGGCTGGAGAATCCCGGTAAATTTGAGCATTACAAGCATTTTACAGGTGAAGATCCGGAAGTGATCCGTTTCATGGAAGAGGAAGGCGGTGTGAAGGGATTCCTGGATCATGCCTACGCACTTATGGACACACACGTTCAACGATATATTGAAAGAAAATTTACCCATCTGATGTGCTCTTTCGGATGTACCGGGGGACAGCACCGTTCCGTCTATTGTGCACGTCATATGGCTGAATATCTGGCAAAAAAGTACGATGTCAGGGTGCATTTGTACCATCGTGAACTGGAATTGGAAACGGATTTTTAAAATCAGATAATGCAAGCAATGATCCTCGCTGCGGGTCTTGGATCCCGCCTGAAGCCCATTACTGATACAGTTCCAAAGGCATTGATCCCGGTAAGGATCGATAACGGAAATAAGAAACCTTTGTTGGAGGTATTGCTGGATAAAATGTCGGCACAAGGCGTTTCCTCCGTAGTGATCAATGTGCATCATCTGGCAGATCAGATACGGGATTTCATTGACGATTACTTGCAGAAAAAAAACAAGTCTTTACGGATTCTGATTTCAGACGAGAGCGATCTCCTGCTCGATACGGGAGGAGCCATACGCAATGCCAGGTCGTTGTTCGTTCCCGGCCAACCTTTTTTGGTACATAATGTGGACATATTGTCGGATCTTGAACTGAATGATCTTTTCAACAGACATATCCATACGGATATTGCCACTTTATTGGTCTCTGAGAGAGATACTTCCAGACAATTGATTTTTGACGGTCAATGGCGTCTTGTAGGGTGGACAAATAAAAAAACGGGTGAAGTACGCCGTGTCAGGGGCGTTTGCTCCGGTCAGGAATGTTTTATGAGGGCTTTTTCCGGGATCCATATGATGTCCCCGGATGTTTTAGAGCTTATGGAAAACTGGCCGCCTGTTTTTTCGATAATTGATTTTTACCTGGATCAGGCTGAAACGCACATGATCCGCGGAACAGAGATACCCGGACTAAAGATAACGGATGTCGGGAAACCAGAAGAACTAAATAATATTATATTATGAGATACGATTTTGATACTATTATTGACAGAAAGGGAACGGATACGATTAAACTCGGCTGTTTAAAAGATCTTTTCGGCAGGGAAGATTTGATCCCTTTGTGGATTGCCGATATGGATTTTGAAACTCCCGACTTTATCCGTGAAGCTCTTGAAAACAGACTCAAACATCCTATTTACGGGTATTCTTTATCACCTGAGAGCTACTGGCAGTCAATTATTGATTGGCAACAATATATGCATGGATGGGACATTAGCCGGGAATGGCTTACATTCATACCGGGTATAGTGAAGGGCATTGGTCTGACCATGTTACATTTTACCGGTAAAGGTGATTCGGTGATTATCCAGCCGCCCGTATACCATCCTTTCCGGCTTGTAACCGAAAGAAACGGAAGGGTAGTGGTGAACAATCAGCTTATTTGGGACGGTTCCCGTTACCATATGGATTTTGATAACCTGGAAAGTATCCTTAAACGTCGCAGATGTCCGTTGCTTATACTTTCAAATCCGCACAATCCGGGTGGTTGCATGTGGGACAGGGAGACACTGGTGACGTTGGCTCAAATCTGTCATAAGTACAATGTGACCGTTATTTCTGACGAAATACATGCGGATATGCCCCTTTTCGGGAAACGACACATTCCTTTTACTACTGTTTCCCAGGAAGCCCGGCAGGTGGGGATCGTTTTCGGAGCACCCTCCAAGACGTTTAACATGGCTGGTTTGGTAAGCTCTTACGCTATCATTCCAAATCCTGTTCTGAGAAAAAGTTTCTATGATTTCCTGGGAGCCAATGAATTGAATAATGCTACATTTATGGCCACCGTTGCTACCAGGGCCGCTTACACCCAGGGCAAAGAATGGCACAGGCAAATGCTCCACTATATACAGGATAATATTGATTATGTGGTGGAACAGATGCCACGCCTGATACCGGGTATCAAAGTATCACGGCCGGATGCTTCATTCCTTTTGTGGCTCGATTGCAGAGAATTGAAAAACGAAGGGATTACGGATATTCCCAAATTTTTCATCGGAGCGGGACTTGCCCTTAACGACGGGGCTACATTTGGTCCCGGAGGGGAAGGGTTTATGCGGTTAAATATAGGCTATCCCAGAGCCATTCTGGAAAAAGCTCTGGATCAACTCTATACCCATTACAGAAAGGTTATTTCCTGACAAACCGTTGTAGATTGATATGTTCCCATAACCGTCTGGGTATCAGGTGCCAGACAAATATTATTATGCGATAGCGCCAGTCTATGACAATACGGCGACGGCCTTTGATCAGACCTTTGACGATTTTTCCGGCAACATAAGATGTTTCCATAAGCATGGGAAAGGAGTGGTTCAGAAAATCGGTTTTTACAAAACCCGGCTGTATGTCAGATATACGGATGTTATACCTGCAGTTATTTGAAAGTTGTGCCAATGCAGTCAGGTATGTCATCTGAAAACGTTTTGTAGAGGAATAAGAGGCATTCAGGCCCAAACCGCGTCTTCCCGCTACGGAGGTGATAGCGGCTATATGTCCGTGTTTTTGTTGCTTGAAATAATTGAAAGCACCATTGATCATCGTTACAAAACCGGATGCATTTGTTTCGACTGTTTTCATTTCCAGCTCAGGATCAAGACCGGGATTGATTCTGCCGTATCCTGCACTGTGCAGGTACAGGTCCATACCTCCCAATTTAGATATCAAATGAGAAAGAAGCTCGGGAGCATCCTGTCGGGTAATATCGATTACTTCATATTCAATGGATTCCGGCGCCTCTGATTTGAATTGTAGGAGCAGATCTTCCCTTCTGCCCGATATGCCCACTTTCCAGCCTTTGGATAACAGGATCCGTGCCACCTCTTTACCAATACCCGATGTTGCCCCGATAATAACAGCACGTTTCATAATCGTTTACCTTGTTTTTTTCTTTTTTCTAAGTAACCCATAGCCTATGCGTTTCTCGTTCCTTCTCTCCCTGATCTGGTGAAGAGTCTTTTTATCACCCCTGACGGGCATATCATGTTTGGCTGCGTCTTCCAGGAATTTCCAGGCATACTCGGAAGCAATGACCGCATCACGTACCCGGGGCAGGGATGGGTCCATAGAACCGTCGGCAAGCGACCGGGCAAAAAGGTTGCACAGCACGTCCAGGTTTTTGTCCCCGAAAGGTTTTTTAATCACGTGGGTTTTGGTGACCCCGTGCAGTTCTACGGTAGCCGTTACAAAATCGTGGGACATCCTGGCAATGCCCTTTGTCCCTATCAGATCAACGTACCCGTTATGGGTCAGATCCTTTGCCAGTTGCCCGTAAACATGGCCTTGTGTGATATCGAAGACAATCCCGTTCTCGAAGGTTCCGTGAGCCTGCAGCCACCAGGGTTCTTCGTAATCCCACATACGTATGGCCTGGGCGTTCCAGGTCTTGAATTCACTTTGAGCGTACCAGCGGGCAATATCTACATAATGCATTCCGCAATCGTGGAAGAGTGGTCCTTCCGCCCAATGTCCCTCCCCGGGTGCCAGGCCGGGGGTCATGTGACATACCCGGACAATGGCCAGATCACCGATCTCGCCGGTTTCTATGAAATTTCTGATGGTCTTGTGATACCATGCATTCCGCAAAGGCAGGTCAACCGTGACCATGATGTCGCTCTCCAGGATCTTTTCCAACACATCATACTCTTCTTCAATCGTTGATCCGACAGGTTTTTCCGTAATCACATGCTTATGGTGTTCCACTGCTTTGAAAAGATGTCTTTTACGTGAATCAGCCAGGGTGGATAGAACCAAAACACGGATTTGCGGATTATCAAAAAGAACCTGTTCATCGGTAGTCAGAATGGTATCCGGGGGAGCAAGGTTCGCAGCAATGGCCAGGGCATTGGGATCTATATCACATATGGCACAGATCTCCCATTGGCTGCTTTTGAGCATTTGTTTAAGGTACATTTCACCCATTCGGCCGAAACCTATGATACCTGCTTTAATACGTGGATGTGTTGGCATAAGAAACGGATCGGTTCAACAAGGCTACAAAGATATGAGTCTTTTTAAATTCAGACAAGACGTTTTTTAGCAGATTCTTGTCAAATACATATGTATTGTTCATACTTCGTGACAGAAGAAAATTCCTGAGTCTGAAAAGCAACTCATAAGGCGAATCGGGTGGATAGCCCAACGGGACTCTTTTCAGGCATTCTTCTTCTTCGATCCGGAACCCTTCGGCCAGGGCAATTGCATTCAGGTAGGGAGCAGCATCGTAAAGGATATCATCCCGCACACTTTTTACAACAGCCGGCAGGGGCTTGTACAGTCCGCTGCTCATAAAATGATGGCCTGACCAGTCATCGCCGGTTGCTCCCAGATGAAAGTAATAGCCTGCATATCCCGACTTTTTTCCACCCGGACATATATAGGCCCCCATATAGGTCTTATAAGGTGATTTATCCGGGGAAAACCTCAGATCCCTGTATATCCTGAATGTGCAGTCCTTTACTGTCAGAGATGATACGTCTTTGTCAAATGTCGCAATGCCTTCTATCAGTTGAGCCGTGAAATCATGAAAATCCTGCAATGCTTCAAGGTATAGTTCTTTGTGTGCATCAAACCAGGGCTTGTTGTTATTCCGGCTCAAAGCGGCAAGAAATTCAATGACACGTTTCATGTTTTTTTGTATTTTTAACAAATATAAAAATTTGCATGATGAACAGACGCATCACTTTGTTATTGTTTTTCGGAATTTTCTTATTGCAAACTACTGCTTGGCAATTGCCCTGTCAGACAGTAAGTTCGCAATCAGGATCTGATTCGCTTACTTTTGTCAAAGCAAAATGGAGCACCCGTATCATACATATGGGAGGGATCATACTCCGGCAATGTGCTTTTACCGACAGCTCCCTGTTCAATTCCAACCAATACGTTTCCGTCCTGGAGATCGGCAGTTCTTTCCGGTTCGATATCGTGGCGGATACCGCCTTGGTATTGACAACGGATTTTGCAACGTATGCAGAAGCTTATGCCGCTGTTAACGGATCTTATTTTGCATGGGATGCTCCCTGGAATTCCGTCAATTACTTGAGGATTGACGGCAAAGAGTTAGCCCCGAACAGATTGCCGGGAAACGGTATCCGTACGTCTCATCAATCCGGATGTGTGGTCATTTCAGAAAAAGGCAAACTGACCATTCGGAAAGTACCGGACCAGGTGATGGCAACTAGTTATAGTGACATCTGGGAAAGGGAAATAAAGGCGGAAGATATACTTTCATCGGGGCCCGTATTACGTGTACAAGGCAAAGATGAGCCGGTCCTTGAAAATGCTTTCAACCGGACGCGTCATCCCAGAACGGCACTTGGTGTTAGAAGGGGAGGGAAGGTATTGATGGTAGTAGTAGATGGCAGGGCGGAAGAAGCGGCCGGAATGACTATAAATGAACTGCAAGACATCATGCGATGGCTCAGATCATGGAACGCCATCAACCTGGACGGAGGAGGTTCTTCTACGCTCGCTGTCCGCAGGAACCTGAGAAAACCCATACAGGTTGTCAACCATCCGTCAGACAACAGGCTCTTTGATCACAAGGGAGAAAGACGTGTAGCCAACGCCATAGTGGTCAAATGATCTGGGGATCATATCTGCCGCGGTTTATAGTCCTTCTTTTTTCTTGTTCAAAACGGGAGTGGCATACAGCTGCCTGAGCATTTTAATCATTGCCTCACGCCAGGCCGGTTCCTGATCCGTTAACAGGATCTCCCTTTGTTCAAGAAGTTTCAGGTCTTCGTCCGTGTAATGTTCGATGAATTCCTGTTTTCCCGACAACAGGTCACAGGCTGCATAATTAATACCATACAATTTGTAGCCATCATAGATCCGCCGGTTGATCAAAGCAGCGATTTCCCTGAAAAATGCACCCTGCTGCAGGTGGGCGAAAGGTTCCATATCCTCTGCCGTTATCGGGGGACATAGTGACATATGCACCTTCCCTTTGTATTGGGTAATTCCGGTTACAATACTCGCCAGATCTTCACCCGGGTCCTTGGTGTACGATCCGTGCAATGATTTAAGGTACTCTTCTTTTACCTTTAATATGTCGCAAGGTTCAATTTCATAGGTGACCGACAGGGGTTGAATATTGAGTGAAGCAAGATTTTCGGGGGCATTGCTTTTACCGCTCAGGGAAAGCATTCTTAAAAGACCGGGGTCCGTTTTATCGTTCCCGTCCTTGCTTCTACCTTCGTGCTGGGCTATCCACATAGATATTCCACGGCCCGTACGATCCCTGATATAATCGGAAAGATGCCTTGAATGCTTGATCAAATCCCGCATGTTCCCTTCTTTTCTGAATACCTTGAACATTTTATTGGATTTCCCCAGATCAATGATCTGAGGTAATTGCATCAGATTACTCCCGAAAGATATCTCTGTGGTGGGCAGCCCGTTTAGGTAAAGAACCAGCTGAAGCAGTGCAGTATCCAGTACAATGTCCCGGTGGTTGGAAATATAGAGGATTCCTTTACCTGGTTGTAGATATTCCTGTCCCGAATAAGAAAATCCGCTCATCGTCTTTTCTATGATGCTAATCAGGATAGAACGTATTACTTTCTGCTGGAACTCATCAATGTTTTTAACTGCCAGCATCAATTCTCTCAGCTTATCGGCAGGTTTTTCGGGGAATACCCAGGACGATATCTGATCCAGGAGCGGTTCTTTTGCCAGGCGCTGCATGGCGGCAGGGATTTCCTGGTCGTTATACGGCCTTATGTCGTCAAATCTGCTAACTGGTGACATCATGGTTCCTTTTATCGATTAATTTCAATGCTTTACGTAATTTATCATTATAAACCTCTGCTTTCAGCTGCTTGTCGGGTACGACCTCCACTTCGGGTGCAACGCGAACTTTGGCACGGAACTTATCCTTGACGGCTTTACAAATATCTTCAGGGATATCCGTCAAACCTTCCTTCAACGATATTTTTACCTGCACGTCGTCGGTCCCCAACTTATTGTTCAGAAGTATTATTTGATAACAACTTACATAAGAGATATCTTCCAACACATCAAACAGGGATGGGGGGTAAAGGGTTGTTCCCTTGAATTTGATCATTTGGTTTTTACGTCCCAATAACGGGCTGATACGCATAGTTTTTAGCCCGCATTCGCACGGTTCGTAATGAAACCTTGCAATGTCACCGGTACGGAAACGCAACAGCGGCATACCTTCCAGTCCAAGGTTGGTGATTACCAGTTCTCCCGTTTCTCCCTGGGGAACAACACGGTCTTTGTCGTCCACCAATTCACATATGACAAGCTCCGGCAGGTGGTGTCCTCCTTTTCCGTGAGGACATTCGCAGAAGGTCGCTCCCAGCTCCGTCGAAGCATACGTGGATATGAGACCGATATCCCATTTATCACGAATGTGCTTGCCCAGAATGTTGAGTGAAAAGTCCTGGTTACGCAGGTTCTCACCAATACAAACAGCTTTCTTGACACTAGAGTTTTTGTAATCGATGTTGTTTTCTTCTGCGTATTCTATCAGTTTGAGGATAAAGGAAGGCACACATATGATCGTGTTGGTTTTCATTCTTGTAATGGTATCCCACTGAAGTTCAGGGATCCCGTTTCCCACACGAATAATACTGGCTCCCAGGCTTCTGATACCCAGGAAATAAGCCAATCCGGCGACAAAGCGCTTGTCCATAGTCGTCATTAATTGGACCATATCACCGGGTTTTGTTCCCGCACACGTAAAGGAAACCTTTTCGTTGTAGGCCAGCCTGTCTAAATCTCTGTCAGTCAAGGCATAAGTAGCCGGATTGCTCAACGTGCCGGAAGTCGTAACATAATCTATCAGTTGTTCTTTCGGTACACAGATAAAATCTTCATTGAATTGCTGCAGATCGCTTTTCTGGGTAAAAGGAACATGTTGAAGATCTTCGAGTGTCCTGATTTTTCTGATATCAACACCTTCACGCTGAAACATCTTTTTGTAAAAAGGAGATCTATCGTTCAGATAAGACAATTCCCGTCGGAGCAGATTCTCCTGGAACAGTTTAATCTCTTGGGTCGAAGTATACTTGATATCCATAGTTTTATATTATTGATTCAAATGTTCCATCCATCGGAAAAATTCCTGTATCCATTCATGCCCGGTCTTATTGTTCCCATGGGGTTTATATCCAAAACCGTGTCCTCCTTCGCGGTAAAGCAAAAACTCATGGGGGACCTGCTTTTCTTCCAGGGCACGACTGTAGCGGATGCTGTTTTCCGGATCTACCACCGGATCGTCCATACATGTTAGCAGGAATACAGGGGGCATATCTGCACGTACATTCTCTTCCAGCGATAATTGTAACCTTAACGTTGCGCTGTGTTTGTTGGGAAGAAGGTTTTTCCTGGACCGGCGGTGCACTATCCCGTCAATCATGGTGACCACCGGGTATATCATAGCCACAAAAGCCGGACGAAGCGATAAGGCGGGATCGAGCCCGTAGCGGGCAAGATAATTGGTGTCATAATAGGTGCCCATCCATCCTGCAAGGTGACCTCCGGCCGAAAAACCCATGACACCTACTTTGTCCGGGTTTATGTTGAATTCTGCAGCACGCTCTTTAACCAGCATTACGGCACGCTGGACGTCTTCCATCATCGTCGGATAGGAATTCCCGTACATGCCGGTGCTGTATCGGAGAACGAAAGGAGTATATCCTTTCTCTGCCAGAACGCGGGCAACGTCATGCCCTTCGTTACGGATACCCAGGTGGTGGTAGCTTCCCCCGGGCAGGATGATAACGGCTATGCCCAGGCCGTTATCGTTTAGGGACTGATAATGCCACATCCTGACACGGCTCTTAGGCCTTATCCCTTCCCAGGGACGTATGACTTCCTGGGCCTGTACGGAAATGCACAGAGTGATAAAAAACAATAAGAAAAAAGACCGTTTAGTCTTCATTATATAAGAGTTCTTTTATTTCATCATCCGATAACTGTGTATATTTCGGGTTTACGAACTTTCCGTTTTCGATGGAAAAGTCCACCCGGTAATATTCTTCTGCATAGAAAGATAGCCGGGATCCCGTATCGGGATTGCATTCAATGTAAATCACATTTTCAGGGTCCAGCCCTTTTGTTCTGCATATTTGTTCAAGCAGCAAACCTCCTGCATATGTTACGGAGGAACCGGGGTTGTGCTGGTAAATTTCAGTTACAACGACTACGGATTTTCCGTTACGTTCCAGAATCCTCAGTCCACATTTTGAAGGGACATCCCATTTGCCTTTAAAATCAAAAATCTCATCAAAATGTTTTTTCTGAACTTTCATAATTTTAGTTGTTTCCTATTGTACGTTTGACTTTCCTTCCGAAGGACCGGTCGATCAGTTGTCTGTCACGCGGTTTCCATGTCCCGTCTTCCATTTCACGTTTCATAACTCTCATAAAGAGTTTTGTCATTTTCAATTCCTGGGATTCTTCCCTATAGAAGGAACTCCATGCATAGTCGTATAATTCCTGTAATTTTTCGGGAGTAACTTGAGCCGGTTGGTAGACTACCTGTCCGGCATTGTAGTTATCCCAGTTGTAATCGATGATCCTGCCTCTGCGCATCATATCGTCAAAAGCTTTCGTATGGGGGAAAGGAGTGAGGATGGTAAATTCGGCAAGGTCCAGATCTATTTCCAGAAGGAAGTCTATCAGACGACGCATATCGTCTTCCGATTGATTATCAAGTCCCAGGAGAATGGTTCCTTCCACACCAATTCCATAGTCGTGATAGCGTTTTATCCGGTCCTTGATATATTGCGAAGTGTCGAATATGGCCTGGTAAACATACCAGGCTCCGGCCTGGGCCGCCAGATCCAAGATTTTAGGATCGTCTTCAATAGTATGACTGATCCATTTTTTCTTCAGAGGGATCATTTCCTTAAAAAGTTGCATTTCCCATTCCTTATCCTGTGCCAGGGAGTTGTCCACTATAAACAGGCGGTTGTTCTCTATGGTGGCAAGTTCTTCCACTACTTTGTCAAAAGGACGTGGACGGAACTGACGGCCGCCCAGGTATGCCACGGCACACGGATAACAGTTAAACCGGCATCCGCGTGAGGCATGGAAAAGGTCTACCATTTGCACACCTTTGTGGTTATACAATTCTTTTTTGTATAGGTCTCTTCTGGCAGGACCAACCAGTTCGATGGGAGGCAACTGGCCCATATAATTGTATACTTTCTTAAGCTCTCCGTTTTCCCAGTCACTGATAAGCTCTTCCATCCGTCCTTCGGCCTCACCCAGGAAAACGGCATCGGCGTGCTCCATAGTCTCTTCTGCATGAAGCATGGTGGATATCCCTCCGAAAATCACTTTTTTACCTCTTTTACGGAATTCGGCCGCTATGGCCCAACCGCGCTTTACCTGGGTGGAGAGCATCATCGAGATCGCTACCAGATCACATGATTCTTCAAAATCCACCGGTTCTACGTTCTCGTCCGTAAAGGACACATCTACACGTTCGGGCAGCGCTGCCGCAAAGACAACGGGGCCGTGTGGCGGAAGATTGAAAGTGGTCTGTCCTTTTAATTTTTCCCACCGGGGATATATGATTTTCATTTTGATACTTTTTGCCATACTGATGCTTTTGTTAAGCGTTCTTAATTTGTTTTATAAGTTTCTGAATGTCTATTATTTCTCCGCAAGTGAGTATTGATCCGATAACGACACCTATTATTCCGTGCGCATTGATGTTCTGTCCGGCAAGGAACAGGTTAGGAACCTTGGTGCGATGTGAGATAAACGTTTGTGCATGGTCGTTCTTATCCCTGAGGATACCGTACATCGACCCTTCAACCGTTCCCGTATAGTCATTGTATGTAAGGGGTGTGGACGTCCAGAAATCCTCGATGTGCCTGATGGTTCCGGGAAACTGCTTTTCAAGGTTCATGATCATTTCCTGTGCCTTATTGGCTTTAAAATCTTCGTATTCTGCGCCACGGTTCCCAAGAGGCATATCTTTCCAGCGTTCCACTTCACTCCAAGACATGCTCTCAAACAAGACGGCACTCCGGACGTATTGCTGCTGAAGTTGATCACACATGTGCATGTAAAAGAAATGGCCATCCCACACTGAATTTCGCGGATAGTGATAGAAGTTGTAGTTCAGGTAGGGAACGCTATTTTCCTTGAATTTGATGTAAACCGTAAAATTGGAGAGTGTCTGCTGTATCCGGCGGATCCTTTGTTTGTACGCCTTTCGTATAAGCGGCGTATCTATCATATCCATCAGGATGGCCGGATGAATGTCCGATATCACGTTACCGGCTTCTATAAATTCCTTGTTGAGCAGCGTGACACCAATAGCCTTTTTATCATCGAAATTTACCCTGGTCACAGGAACTCCGGTAATGATGTTGCCTCCGTAATTGGTAATGGAATCACACAAAAGCCGGATTACGATGTCACTTCCTCCTACAAAACGGAATGCGCTTTTGTTATAGAAATCAGTGATCAGGGCATGGTAATACAATGGGGTTTTTTCTGCAACCCCTCCGTAAAGTGGCATAATACCGGCCAAAACGTTCTGTAATCTATCATCTCTTGTAAGGGTCCGGATATACTCGGCCACACCTATTTGCATGTTGGTGATGTCCAGCCAGTAGGGATTTTCCAGATTATTGAAAGAATAGAGTGGCGAACGTTCGGCAATGGCTTCCATCCGGTGGATGTACATTTTTATGGCACCCTTCTCTTTTGGAAAATGGCGAGCGAGTGTTTCGGTAAAGGATTCCTGGCCGTTGGCGTAGGCGTAACGGTCTCCCATATAGGAAACGATATCGTATCCGGATTGTTCCAACCTGCTGAGCTGCACTTTCCGGTCCAATCCAAGGTATTTGAAATAACGATGCAACGGTTGTCCTTCATCCATACTGCCTATATAGTGCATCCCCGTCTCGAATTTGACACCTTTGCGCACAAAGGTCTGCAGGCAACCGCCCGGGAGGGCATTCTTTTCAATCAGAGCTACTTTCAGACCGTTTTTAGACAAGATATATCCGCATACCAGGCCGCCAAGTCCAGTTCCTATTATGACCACATCGTATTTATTGTTCATCGGGTTCAGGCTTATCGGTATATGTTAAATTATCCGGAACTGAAACACAATGGACTGCCAGTTCTCTTTTTTCCGGATCTGCAATATACGCTTTTATCTTCAAATTCCTGCGTATGAGCGAGGCTGTCAATGCGAACTCCCCACAGTTGCGGTCTTCCAGGTAATAATGGCCGCTAAGCGGCATTGCTTCTATACGTTCTGCAAAATTACCGTTGTTTTTCATTGACCGTCGCACTGAATGATAAACATCCCTGCCTTTGTAAAGGTAATTGTGCAGCACTTTGTACTTATAGTAATCCGCATCCTCTATCCGCTCCGAGAGCATCGCGTATTCCTTAATGAATAGTCTGCGCACCGATCTTGTCCGTTCCTGGTAAGATTCACCGTAGGAGGTGTCATCGGCAGCAATACGGGGCAGGATCTTGACGGTCATTTTTCCTCTACGCAACAACATATTCTCTTTCGGGAGCACCTGTCCGAAGCCGTGTAGCAAAACCGGGGTAATGTCCAGTTTCAAATTGTCTGCCAGGTGGAATGCTCCTTTGTGGAAACGTAAAATGGAACAGTCGGCTGAGCGGGTACCTTCCGGGAAGATCATCACCGAATACCCGCGGCTGATCCTCTCCTGTACCAGCTGCCGGTTCGTACCCAGATATTCAATAGGAAGAAAATCGGCAAATCGGAGTATGAGTCTGTAGAACGGGGAATTCCACTCCCTTTCGTTTGTCATGACAATGATCCGGGGGTGGAGCATGATAATGGCCATCAGATCCAGGTGGGACTGATGATTGGCAACGATCACGGAAGGTTTTGAAAAATCCAGATTCTCTCCTCCGGTAAGTTCCATTGAGGTCCCCGGTACATGGTAGATCACAAACCGGCATATATTCTGCAACACCTTGTGAAAACGCACTTTATTCTTCTCATTCCGTCTTCCGAACATCAGGAGCAGGATCCCGGTAAGAGACAGGTAAACGACCCCAAACAGGAAGAATGAAAAAGCATACACTGAATAGGCCATATTCACTATGGTCAGCGGTTCTTCGCGCTTTTGCCCGCGTTTTGTCACCAGTTTTCGGTACAGGTAGGGTGGGATGATGTAAGCAGTAATTACTACCGAAACCATGCCTATGATGGTAATCTGGGCCAGGGAGCGCATGGCCGGATGCCTGGCAATGATCAGGGAACCGATTCCTGCCAGCATGATCAACGCCGACAACGCCACGGTATTCTTGTAAGTGCGAAGCATCTTCTTCCCGTAGGCATGTTCATATATCATGCCCTCGGTGATGAATATGGTATAATCGTCTCCCAGTCCGAAAATAAAAGTAGCCAGTATGATATTTACAATGTTGAATTCCAGGTCCAGCAGGCTCATAATGCCCAAGATCCAGATCCAGCTGACGGCCAGGGGAAGGAAAGAGATGACGCTCAGTTCGATCCGTCCGAACGACAATGTCAGGAACAGGAAAACAATAAAGCCGCATATAAAAAGCACATAGTTAAAATCTGAAGAAAGAGACGATATCATCATCCGTGTAACCGATCCAAGGTCAAACGCAAATGTATTGTCCCCCAGGTCGTTAAGTTCCTTTTCGATTGCAGGTGCATCTTCCGGATTTATATGAAGCATGGTATAGACAAGGCTTATATCCGGACTCCGGTGGATGTAGTTGGCGACCAGATCTTCCTGCAATGGATGGGTAAGGAATATCTCCCATTCGGTAAAAGATTGCTGCAGGATCTCCTCCATGCGTGCGAAGGAACCTTCACGGAACCCGTTCTCCTTTACAACCATTTTGAATCGATCCAGGAAAGGCTGTCTGCGTGTCAGCCAGAAATCATTCCAGCGTTCGATCCGTTCCTTCTGCATCGAACGTGACGGCATAAAATCCCCTATACCGGAATGCCTGTATTTATTGATCCGGGACAGGGATGTTTCATAATGCTCCAGTGCCTGGTCCAGTGTCGCTCCCTCAGATACAAAATACATCACATGTTGCGAACCTTGTGTCCTGTCAAGCAGTTTTTCCATCCCTTCCTTTTGCTCAGGGGACATATAATTGAGGGACTGCATATTGGCGTTAAACACAACACCTCTGTTGCTTATCCAAAGGAAAATGGTCAACAATAGTAACGCAATGATTACCCAACGGTTTTTTTCCGGAGAAGAGTCAGCCAGCTTTCCAAAATGCAATGGTTTAGAAACTTTCTGCGCACTTTCGGTCATATGTGGCAGGAAAACAAGTACGAACAGGATCGTCCCCACCAGCAGAAGGGATGCGAACAGTCCAAAACCCCTCATGGCGGATGAATGGATGAACAGCAGACTCAGGAAGGCGCCTACCGTTGTAATGTTACCTGTAGTAAGCGGAGGGACTATATCGGTGATGGTTTGGCGCGGTGAATAACCTTCCCTGATGTGTGAAAGGAAGTGTAACGGGTAATTCGCGGCAATCCCCACGATCACGGAACCGGCACCTATGGCGATCAGGGAAAGGGAGGATGTCAGCACTCCTGCCATCGAAAAAGCAAAGAGGGAACCGGCAAGTATCGAAAGTCCTATGAGCAGGATATGTTTTATATTCTTGAAAAAAAGTGCTAATAGAATGGCAATGACAACCAAGGCAATAGCTACCGACAACCAAGTGTCTTTTTTGATCTGCGAGGCATTTGTAAGTGCTATATAGGCCGCTCCGAAAGGGACGGCGGACACTTGATGATCCAGGTATGCCATTGTTTCTGCCAATGCCCGGTCTATGGCTTTTACGAGCTTTTTATTGTTTCCCGTATCGCCTGTGGGATAACGGGAATCGATAGTCAGAACCGCTTCCTTGCCGTCTTTGGAAAAGATATGGTCCTGATATAAAATAAAATGGTCACCCAGGCGGAATCCTTCCAATCTCTCGAGCAGGGGACCGGAAAACAACAGTGGGTCTGTAAGCAAAGTGTTTTTAAGGATCATCCCGGCAGGGGAAAGGAGTATCTCTTTTACCTGTCGGATCCTTTGTTCCATTACATCGGGCCGTAGCAGGGAATCTATTCTGGCGTAATCTTCCTCTTGCAGGTAGTATGGCATGTTGGCGGTAACATGAGTGCTGACCTCCATCATCAGGGAAGGATCTACCCGGTAAGTTATCTTTTCAATATGTTCCCGTGCAGGACCTTCTTCAAGAAGCCGGGCAAGGTGGTCAACCGCAGTAGTCAGCAAGTCGCGGTCAACGGCAGCCTGCTCATCTGCCATCGAGATGTTGATGATGATCTTGCTGGCACCGCCCATGTTCCGGTAAGCATAGCCTATTCGTTCCTGATCCTTACCTGCGGTAAGGAATCCGGAAACATCCTCATCAAAGTGTACCAGAAAAAGACCTCCGGCAGTAATTGCTAGGCATAGAGCCAGCAAAACATACAGAGACCTGGTGTTTCTACGGAAATGATCGTATATTTTCAGGAACGTTTTAACCATTTTCGCAGGAGCATTGAAGGATAACCGTATATAAAGGCGGATAGGGTAAGCACCGTATTCAAAAGGCTTATACGCAGGAAGTCACGCCCTTTTCTAAAATGTGTAACACGTTGACCGGCTGGGGCATAAAACACCCTTATGGGCAAAGGGACTATGGGAACCCCTTTCCAGGCAAGCCTGACGAGTATTTCCAATTCGGTTTCATAACGCGTTGTCAGCAATCGCATTTTGTTCATCCTGTAAATAGGGTACAGACGAAAACCGGTCTGTGTGTCCGGAAGCCGCTTGCATGTCTGAAGAGCGAACCAAAAATTCGAGAATTTATTGGCAAAGGTGTTTTCCCTGGGCATATTCTCCTGTTTGAGGAAACGGCTCCCGACTATGACCGCTCCGGGATGTTCTTCAATGGCCCGGATAAAGTGCGGGATATCGGAAGGATAATGCTGACCGTCACTATCCAATGTGATGGCATAACGAAAATCTTTTGTACGGGCCCAGTCAAAGGCACGTGATAAAGCGTATCCTTTTCCCCTGTTCTTCGGGTAAGATATGATCTGCAGTTCATAGGGAAGTGTCTTGAGCAGTTCCAGGGTATTGTCCGTTGATCCGTCATTTACCACAATAAGATGTCTGCAATACTTCATGGTCTCATCTACCACACGAAGGATCGTAGACGCGTTGTTATACGTCGGGATGATTACACAGATATCGTTTCTTTCAGCCATAAAGTCATTTTGGTCATGATGCTTTCCCCGCTCAGCACCTCTGTACGAACTTTCCATTTCCCTTCTTCCGTTTGTTCTGTCAGCATGCGGAAAACGATATCGGGAGTATCTCCGGGATGTATCCCTTTTAGGAATTTGATGTTTTCAGCCTTTTCCAGCATCAGTTCCTTTTCAAGTACCATTGAGGCCAGTTCCCTTCCCATTTCCAGAAGGCAGGCTCCCGGTGTTATGGGATTGCCCGGAAAATGGGCCCGGTATATCCGGTGGTCCTCCATCAGCCGGACGGATATGATAGCTTCTCCGCTATTGCAGGCTTTGTCAACGATCTTGTACAGGTTGTCCAGAAACATAGTCATTAAATTTTTTGTCATCTACGGGCAGGTTGAGCCGGATATCACCAAAGCGGACCGTCGTTTTGTCACCCGAAGTTTCGTAAATGACAACGGTCTGTATCACATAGTCTTCCTTGCGGAAAAAGAGTTCCATATGCGTAAACAGGCGCTTCATCTCTTTTTGATTCGGAACAAGGATGATTTTAGTAAAATCCCCTGAAGAGATGATCTCCGGTCTGAATTCACCGCTTTCTTCCAGCATGTCTCCGGTCAATCCCATGAGAATGATCTTTCCGATATGCCGGAAGAGTCCTCCGGCACGCTGATCGGTCATGGGGTTGCCCGATCTGTCTAATATTGTTATATCATTTCCCTTTAGCAGGAAGCCGGATTTGTCCGGTTGGTCATATTGCCACAAAAGGGCTATGTCTTTTTTATAAAGCAGTTTGCCCCGGGATATTCCTTTTTCCGTCAATACGGAAACTTCTCTTTCTTGTTGGAATGCACACGAGATGGTCTGTACATTTTTCAGTGCCTGTTTCATCCCATAGGGATCATCCTGTGTCCCTGGCACACTCATACCGTAAAACAGTAGCAGTAACAAAGAAAGGAGGCTTTTCATGGTTATTGTTTAAGGAGAAAGAATACGCCCGCAACGATCAGAAAAACGCCGATCCAGCGGGTAGGGGGGATAGCTTCCCTGAAAATGAAAAAAGCGGCAAGCATCCCAAAAACGTAGGCAAAACTGGTAATCGGATAGGCAATTGAAAAGGGGTAGTGTTTCAGTATATGCATCCAAAGTATAGTGGCCGAGAGAAATAATACTCCGGTCAATGCGAAATACCAGTTGGTAAACAGTTGTTTAAAATATATCCAAGTGAAACTGAACTTGTCCATACGCTCCATGGACACTTTGAGGCATACTTGAGCAGATGCCAGCAAAATGGTTTGTAAGAGAGATAACAGTATGAATTTTAGCATTTTGATAAAAATATCAATGAGGCTTCGGTTCCCCTGTAATTATTTATAAGCAATATATTATCCGGCAATAATCCGCGGTGCATTTTCACTGCTGAGGCATACAGTTCAAAAGCATGGTTGGTAAAGGATTCCCCAAACAAATGTTTAACGGAAGGAGGTGTGATCCAGTCTTTTGCCGGTTTGCCAAGGCTTGAGCATGTTTCTTGTATGGCTTTATCGATTCGTTCCTTAGTAGGGTTGTGCAGCAGTACCACTTCTTTGATGCAGGCCATGGGATCTTTTCCCGGAGCATCGGATAGCATGAAAGAGACAGCCGTTTCTCCTGCCATTTTCCCTTTCCAGAATCCGACTTTGTCCAGCACATAGAAATAATTTGGGATCATCTCATCGAAACCTCCCACCAGGGCACTCCGTATCCTGCCCAACTGGAATTGCATAAAAGCATCTAGCAAAGCGCTCTCAAATGAAATACCCAGATGTACGTAAGTGCTGTTATAACCGGCACATTTCAGATGGACTGCTATATGTGAGCTGATCGTATTGTGTGTGGAATTGATAAAGTTGGTGGGTTGCAGGAATTCTTCCCCTTCCTGTAACATGGCCATCAAAAATTTTTCCGTCGTTTCCAGGCATCCCAGGCCCGTGCCCACAATGATGGCATCGGGATTATGGATCCCGCTTGCTTCGACAACGGTCAACGAAGTAGCTATGGCTCTTTTCAGAATCTTTCCCATTCGTCTGGACGATACAGGATCCAGGAAGCGTTTATAATCGGCTTCTATGGAGCGCTGGAACGGAACATCGTAGGAAACAGGATTTTCCAGCCAATCGTCACAGAGTGGATTTTGTACTGATATTTGTGCTGCTGCCTGGATGTAAACGCTCATAACCTTTATATTTTAGAAAAGATGCAGGTAGTATCGTTCCCTCCGAACCCGAAAGAATTGGTCATAACATGACGAATGGGCCTTAACGGTTTTTCATCGGTTACCGGACGGAAAGAAAGCATTTCCATAGGATTCTTGAAATTCAGGTTAACCGGCAGAAAATCGTTAAGCATTGCCAGGATCGATATCACCGATTCCACGCTTCCTGCTGCACTGGTAGTATGACCGGTAAAGGACTTGGTAGATGATACCGGCGGGACATTGTCTGCCCCGAAGACACGCATCAGGGCTTTGCCTTCGCTTTCATCGTTGTTGGGAGTGCCCGTTCCGTGTGCATTCACGTAATCTATTTGTTCCGGTTCCATTCCTGCTTCCTTCAATGCTTTTGTCATGGAGAGCACAGCCCCGTCGCCCTCCGGTGAAGATGCCGTCTGGTGATAAGCATCACAGGCATTCCCGTATCCCGCAACAAGGCATAGCGGTTCGATCCCCCTGGCTATGACGGAAGCTTCCGATTCCAGCACCAGAAAAGCGGCCCCTTCTCCCAGGTTCAGGCCGGCCCGCGTATCGTCAAAAGGTCTGCAGGGATCCTTGTCCAGGATTTTGAGCGTGTGGAATCCGTTCAGATGGAATTTTGACAGGCATTCGCTGCCTCCGACAACGGCAATGGAAGTCTTTCCGGTCCGGATCATATCGGCACCCATGATCAATGCGTTGGCTGCCGATGAACAAGCCGTTGATAAAGTAGAAAGCATGTCAAATCCACCGTAATGATCGGCTATCATTTGTGTGCAGACTCCGCAATCGTGTGAGAGGATGTAAGCATCATACGTTTTGTCAGGGGTAAGCATTTCCAGGAAAAACCGCTCGGTATTCTCCATTCCTCCAACTGTCGTTCCCGATATCAACACCCGGCCAAGAGAGCTCTTTTCTCTGAGTCCTGCCATGTCCAGGGCTTCTCCAAGGGCGATGATGCCCATCAGGGCGGTTCGGGTTGTAATCTGTTCCTTAGCTATACCTGTCATCCGGCGTAATGCATCCGTACTGAAAGGTACTTCGGCACAGGGGAGGTGGGAATGCATGGTTTCCAGCCAGCGCAAGGGACCTATTCCGCTTTTGCGATGGTGCAGGGATTCCAAGGTGGCAGCCATGCCAACACCCAATGAAGTGATGATTCCGAGTCCCGTAACGTATATTTTTTCCATCCAGAAAATTTATTTTGTGCGGTGCTTTTGTATATGATCGGCCATAGTGGCAACAGATTGGAAAATCTCCTTGCTTTTCCCGGGATCTTCCAGCTTAATACCGTATCGCTTCTCCATAAGTACGATCAGCTCCAACGCATCGATCGAATCAAGTCCCAATCCTTCAACAAAAAGGGGGGCGTTGGTGTCAATATCGTCGGGAGTGATGTCTTCCAGGTTCAACGCTTCGATTATCTGTTTTTTCAGGTCTAAAATCAATGTTTCCATTTTTGATCAATATAATAAAATTTATTAATGTATTCTATGTTGAAATTCAATCCGTTGTCATTTTCTTTTTCCACCATCATAACCAATACGTCACAATGATTGTCCAGGTATTCTACCCAGCCGCATAAAACACGTTGTATATCGGAATGGGAAAAAGCCCATTTAACAAATATCTGCATTTTTTCGGCATCAAACGATTCCAGGATGAAAAAAGACGTTTCTCCCAGGATTTTGTTCCTGATAGCAATTTCTCCGGTAACGATATTGGGCAGAGTATAAACGAATACGGCAGGACTCGGATAATAGTTGTCCTTTTTTATGGTTTCCTGGAAATGTTTATCGTTCTCCAGGGAAGCGGTGCTGTTGGCAAATACCAGCGATGTAGATCCGTCCGGTGTTTCAGTATCATAGCCCAGTGAACGGAGTACCATTTCAGAGGCCAGGAAGCCGGCTTTGGAGAGGCTGTCCATTTTATGAAATTTGGGATAAGCAATCTGTAAGAAACGGTAGATCCCGGTCAGCCTGCCAGGACCCGTTCCTTCGGATAACGGGATTTGCAGGTTGTTCCCGTTAAGGATCACAGTCGTATCGGTAATACGGCAGTATGAGGTGATCTTTTTCATATTTGTTTTCCAAACAGCAAAGCGGCATTTGTCCCGCCAAAGCCCGATAAGGTCTTTATGATGTATTTTTTTTCGGTTTGACCGATCCGCTGACTTACGTTCAATTCCCCTTCTATGCCCGGCTCTTCAAATCCCAGCGAAGGGAGTACGATACCTTCTTCCAGGGCTTTCATGGCAATGATGCTTTCCAGCACACCGGCAGCTCCCAGGGTGTGTCCAAAATGCGGCTTAAGACTGAAAACAGGTGTTTTTTCCAGACCCGCCCGGGAAAATGCCACAGCCTCCATCTGGTCGTTGTACGGTGTGGCCGTTCCGTGAGCATTGATAAAGGCTATCTCTTCAGGAGCTATGCCCTGCATTACACAGGTTATGGCACGAAACAAGCCTTCCCCCGTACGGGATGGACCTGAAATATGGTTGGCATCGTTACGTATGCTCCCGTTAATCAAACTGATCCCTTTCCCGTTACCTTTTCCATATACTATGGTGGCAGCCGCTTCTCCCAGGTTCAATCCCATCCTGCGGGCATCAAAGGGACGACATCGTCCGGCATCAAGCGATTTAAACGATTGAAAGCCAGCAACTATGAAATCGGAAATCATGTCAACACCGGTAACCACCACCTGGTCATAAAGGCCGTCTTCCAGCATATGAAGAGCCGCTATCTGGGCGCATGCTCCTGAAATGCATGCGTTGGAAATGGTCAGGGGGTCACCGGGGTTGCCAAAATACTCAGAGAGTAGTCCGGCCGTATGCCACAGGTGGATGCGGTCTTTTCCAAGACCGTGGTCCGGCATCCCCAGCAGATGGATATTGCCTTTGGTCGTAGATAACACAAAACCCGTACGTGGTGATGAAACGTTTATCCCTGCCTGATCGACGGCAAGGGAGGCGGACAGTAACATGGCTTTTTCCACCGGGGTGTATTCTCTTTGAGGACGGCACATCCTGAGAAATTCCCGTTCCAGTTTTTCAGGGTCAAGTTGTGCAACGGATATTGCCGTGCCGGCAGGATCGTTCCCCGGACCTATCCCGCTTTCCATCCTGCGTACCGCTTCATAATTTTCCTGTGCAGTAAATCCAAGCGGGGAAACGATGTTGTCAGCCAGCCTTTTTATCATAGCACGTTGTTATTTCTCTTCCAGTTGGTATAGAACTCCGGACTGTACAACACAAGCCTGTGCCGGCTGTCCAGGAAAACCTGCGTTGTTTTCCCGGTAGCTGCCAATACGTTGTCTTTTTCCCTGAAGACCTTGTAGTTGAACACGACTTTAGCTGCCTGTACCGGAACATATTCGATCTCAATTCTGGCGATATCACCGTATACAAGAGGATGTTTGAACTCGAATTGCATGTCCACCAACGGAGCAGAATACCCGTTATCAAAATAGGTTTGGTAAGTCAATCCGTATTTTCTTCCAAAAGCTTCCCGGGCATCTTCGAAGTAGAGTACATACGAACCGTGCCATACAATACCCATGGAATCCACTTCGCTAAAACGTATCAATATCTGTTTGCTTTCTCTTAGTATATTATGCTCCGTCATAAGGTTGGCTTTCGATATCGGTCAGGTATAATTTCATATGGCATGTTGCCGCTGTTTTATCGTTGCAGCGGATCTCCGCCTTAAGCAATATAGCATTAAATACTTCGTGTTCAATTAAAATGGATGTTTCCAGACAATCTCCTGCAGCGGGGAGGAAGAAAACATTAAAGTCCTTTACAGCCCCTATAATACCCAATTTAACCGTTGTTTTGTTTATAAGACTCTTGTATCCCAGGCGTGCTGCACATGTTTGTGCCATATTTTCCAGCAATCCCGCTTCACAAAAGAATCCGTTCCGGCAGAAAATGTTGTCTTCTTTGATCAGGGTGCGTGTTGCAGCATAATAACCGTCAAATGCCACCAATTCATCGACCATCACAAAAGGGAATCGGTGGGGCAGGAGTTCCTGTATGTGATACGTTTGGATCATATGGTTTCGTTATTCCAGAATGTATAAAAATTAAACCATTGGTGCGGATATTCCTCCAAAACATCCTCTAATTGTTTAACGTATTTACGGCAAAGCGCTTCGGCAATGCCGCGCGAGTTACGGTATTGGGAGCGATCCACTTCGACCGCCTTACAGAGTATATGGTATTGCATGCCGGGTTCCCTCATCACATAAAGCGATACCATAGGTACCTCCAGTTGTGCGGCCAGCAGGAACGCACCCATGGGGAATTGTGCCGGAGAACCCAGAAAAGGAATGGTAAAAGATTTTTTACTCCCGAAAAGCCGGTCGCAGGGCATGCTGACTATATCCCCGTTTTCCAGGGCCGACTTGATCGTAAATAGATGGGACATGTCCGGTGTTACCGGAATCAATTCCGCCATATTTCCCGACAATGCTCTGGATCTGTTTGCCTGAATGAATTCCGATTCCCCTCCAAAAACGACTGCATTGAGTTTTTTGAGATCCTGTTGCATGAAATACCCACAGATCTCGAAATTTCCGACATGGGCTCCCGAAATGATAAAACCGCCTTTACGGCTCAACAAGGTGGTGAAAGATGACCACTCAGTGATCCTGGCCCGGAAAATGATCTTATTGCGTGCAAAAAGATAGAATTTATCCATCATCATCTTTCCGAACAAGTAATGATTCTTGTAGATGTGATAGTTTATATGACGGGTAATGCCTCTATGTTTGAAGTAATCTTTAATGCCCCGATAGCCTGTTTTGTTGAACAACATATAGAAAGGAATGACCAGTGCCAGGATGGCATAACCCACCCTGATATTTACATAACGGAAGAGAAAGAACAATGATTTTTGTCCAAAATTTCCCCCTCCTGTTGTGCCTTTCCATACCGGCTTTTTTTCCGACATTAACTTTACTTGAGTTTTCCTTCAATATAATCGTAAAACTGAGATAAAGTCTTCACCTTAGACATTTCCTCAGGTTTGATCTTAAATCCAAAGTTCTGTTCCACTACCACTACGATGTCAACAAAATCCAGGCTGTCTATACCCAGGTCTTCTTTCAAAAGTGCTTCTTCGATAAGTGCATTGGAATCTATTTCAATGTCTTCGATCAAGAATTTGTTGACGATCTCTATGATTTGCTTCCTGTCCATGGTCTTCTTGTTGTACGTGCTATATTTTTTTTAGTATGAGTGCGCTGTTGGTACCTCCAAATCCAAATGAATTTGAAAGGCAAATATCCAGTTTTTTGTCTAAAGTACCGGCAATTATATTCAATTTTTTCGATATATCATCAGGTTCTTCCAGGTTGATATTCGGAGCAATGAATGAATCCCGCATCATCAATAGGGTATAGACGATCTCACTGGCTCCCGCCATCCAGCATTCGTGGCCGGTCATTCCCTTGGTAGAACTTACCGGTGTTTTGTGTTGTGCAAAGATGCTGTCAATGGCCATCGCCTCGTATGTGTCGCCTAGGACCGTCGATGTGGCATGGGCGTTTATGTAATCAATTTCAGAGGGTTTCAGGCGTGCATCTTCAAGTGCGCGGATCATAGCCAATGCCGAACCTTCATTGCTCGGTTGGGAAATATGAGCTCCATTGGAAGAAAAACCGTAACCTGCCACTTCGGCATATATATGTGCCCCACGTTTAACGGCATGTTCATATTCTTCCAGTATGACAGTGGCGGCTCCTCCGCTGGGTACCAGACCGTCCCGTCCTTTATCGAAGGGGCGGGATGCTTTTTTCGGATCATCCATACGCATGGAAAAGGCGCTCAGCCCGTCAAAACTTGCCATACTCAGGTAATTCGTTTCCTGAGCCCCGCCGCAAATGATCATATTTTGCAGTCCCAGCCTTATAAACATGGCTCCCAATCCGATCGTATGCGAACCGCTGGCACATGCCGCACTAATGGTCATGTTGATCCCGCGCAGTTTGTAAATGGTAGACAGGTTCATGGTAACGGTAGAGTTCATGGACTGGAAAATAGCCCCGGATCCCAACAGTGTAGTGTCTTTTTTTTCCACGCAGAGTTCATGGGATTCAATGACGGCTTTGCTTGACGAGTCGTTCCCGTAAAGTATGCCCGTTTCGTTCTTTTCCAGGTAATCCAGATCAATGCCTGCATCTTTCAATGCTTCTTCCGTCGCCATATAGGCGTATTCACCTTCCTCGGGCAGGCATATCCGCTGTCTGCGGTTGAGTGCTTCTTTCAAATTGGGTTTTGGTACAACACCCGTAAGTGAAGAACGGTAACCGTATTCAGTCCTGAGCGGCTCCGTGTCTATACCGCATTTACCATTGTACAACCCCTCCCGAACTTCTTCCTTATTACTTCCTATGCACGAGTAAATCCCTATCCCCGTTATTACAACTCTCTTCATGACATATCATTAAGTATGTAAGCCTCCGTTAACGGACAATACCTGTCCCGTAATGTATGAGGCACTGTCACCGGCAAAGAACACAACGGCTGCTGCCACTTCCTCGGGTTTTCCAAAGCGGCCGACCGGAATCCTTTCTTTATGTTCATTCCGGTCAACATCAACGGTCATATCGGTATCTATGAATCCGGGAGCTACGCAATTGACGGTCACTTTTCTGGGAGCGACTTCCATGGCCAGGGATCTGGTGGCTCCTATAACAGCAGCCTTGGAAGCTGAATAATTTGTCTGTCCCGGCATCCCGGTAAGACCCGAAAGTGATGTGATATTGATGATCCTTCCGTTGCGTTTGACAAGCATGTTTTTAAGGACCCTGCGGGTTACGTAAAAGAATCCAAACAAATTGGTCTCCAGCACTTTATTCCACTGCTCATCTTGCATAAAGATCATTAGGTTGTCTTCCCGGATTCCGGCATTGTTAACCAATAGGCTGATATATTCCCCCGGATGGGCTTCTTCCCATTTTTCCAGGGCTTCGTCCACTTCCTGCTTTGAGGATACATTAAAAGGCATCAATTCGGCGGATCCGCCTGCTTCTTCGACCAGACGAACGGTTTCCAAGGCAGATGTACGGTTGGACACATAATTGACCAGGATCGCATATCCTTCACGGGCCAGAGCTATGCATACAGCCCTTCCAATTCCCCTCGATCCTCCCGTTACCAAAGCATATTTCATAATGTTAAGGCTTATTGTTTATAATATATTCAACGGTTTCGGCAATGTATGGATAAAGCGTTTCATCTTCCTTTACTACCGGGAAGAATGAACGTATCTGAAGGTAAACTTTTTTTGTAGTAAGGGAAAGCTTGTCCATAATATCCAAGCAGTCCACTCCCTGCGCCAGGGCCATTAAATGGATGGCAGTTACCTGGAACGCATTTTCTATGACCTTTGCAGTGATCAATCCCGAATTGGTGCCCATGCTCACCACATCCTGGTTGTCGTTGTTATTGGGGATGGAATGGATGTAGTTGGGCATGCAAAGTGTCTGGCATTCTGCAGTAGTGGAAGTTGCCGTGAACTGAGCAGCTTGCATCCCATAGTTCAATCCCGGAACACCCAGGTTGACAAAAGCAGGCAAAATCTGGTTCACCTTATCGTGGCATATATAGTTAAGTTGCCTTTCCATAAGCATGGCCAGCTTAGTCACTGCAATCTTCATCTTGTCCATTTCCAGGGAAATGTAATCGCCATGGAAATTTCCTCCATGATATACGTTTTCGCTCTCAGGGTCTACTATCGGATTGTCAGATGATGAGTTCAATTCATCCAGAAGCACTTTCATGGACTGTTGCAAGGTATCTGCTACAGGTCCCAGGATTTGCGGCACACAACGCAGGGAATAAAATGGCTGGACCTTATCCCGGAATATTTTATCACCGTTCACTTCTTTGTTGAACAGATAGGATTGCCTTCTTTTCAGACATTGGCTGCCGGATAGTATTTCGGACATTTTTTCTGCTATAAAGATCTGCCCTTTATGGCGTTTTTTCCGGTTAAGTTCCGGAGCAAGAAAATCATCGTACGATCCGGCAATTTCATTGACCAGGGCCGAGGCGGTCACCGCCCATTGCATAAGTCTTTCGGCATAAAGCAGATTGATCAACCCGATCCCGGTCATCACCGAGGTGCCGTTACTTATAGACAAGCCTTCCCGGATATGAATTTGTATGGGCTCCAGTCCGTTTTCCCGTAACACTTCAACGGTTTCCCTTAATTGCCCTTTGTATCGTACCTTTCCTTCACCTATCAGGGCCAGTCCTATATGGGCCAGCTGCACCAGGTCTCCACTGGCGCCGACACCGCCATGTTGTGGGATAAGCGGGTAAATTTCCCGGTTAATAAACTCGGTCAGCAGCATTGGCAGGGAAGGATGGACACCGGAAAAACCCTGGACAAAAGTGGCCAGGCGGGCAATCATGGCTGCCTTTACCTGCATATCGGTCAGTAATTCTCCCGTACCGCAGGCATGAGAGCGGATCAGGTTCACTTGAAGCTGTTTCAGGTTATTATCATCTACACGGAACTGGGACATGGGACCAAAACCCGTATTGATCCCGTAGATTACTTTTTCTTTTGAAAAGTCTTGTAGAAAATGGTAAGAACGTTCAATACGTTCATAAGCTTCTTTGCTCAGAACAATCGTCTCTTTTCCAAATAAAAGATTTTCTATATCTTTAATAGTCAGATCTTTATCGTAAATCAACATATGATTATAATGCGGCTGGGTTTATAAACCTACAAAGATACAAATTTTAAAATAACAAGGTAGATTCCTTTCATTTTATATTTGCAGCAGAAAGCACGCCCGATAATTAACCGATCCTTCTTCCGTTACAAAAGCATCTTTGTCGGACTGTAAAAATAAAAAACCCCGCTGATAAGGCGGGGAGGAGCAAACATTCATGTAACCTGAATAATTCAATAGTCTATCGTATAGATCTTTAAGTCCTCGTTTATAGTTCGTACTTTGATCTTCAAACCTTTTACGCCCTGATCGGTGCATGGTCCGATCACTGGATACGATAGCAGGGTAGTAAAATTAGTGTACTGTGGATCGTTTTGGGCTTCATGACGGAGTTCCAGGCAGTAATAGCCATCTTCAAGAGGCGATTCCCTATTCATGTCGTAGATCATTTTAAAGCTGTGCTTTTCGGGATCCATGGCCTGAATGGTTATCTGCAGGTTCAGGTAACGATGGGTTCCCAGTCCTCCTCCGGCAATCCAGATATGCTGCAGTTCAACCCTGTCATTGCCCAGGGTATCCGGTTCCATGGTATATAAGAATTCTTCGGTATTGACCAGATTCATTTGTACGATATCAATATACTTTACTACTCGATCTGCCTGGGATAATTCTTTTTCCTCAGGAGTCCTGCCGTGGAACTGGTAGTACAGTATAATCCGTTGTCCGTCTATAGGTTTAAAATCCTTGATAGAGGTATGGTTTTCAGGACAAAAGAGCAGGGTATCATCAGTAATGAAATAATAAGGATATTCTTTTCCTGCCTGTAAAACGTAATCGGTAGACAAAGTGGCCCAGGTTACATGGGTTGCTTCACCAGGATTTAACCAATCGGAGCAGGAAGAAATGAAAATGATCGGGATTGAGGCAGCAAGCAAATAGATAAGTTTGGTAAATCGTTTCATATTTTACTATTTTCGTTCGATCTTTCTGTGCTTTATAATATATAATTGCAGCAATTCCTGTTTTACTGCATCTTAAAAAGAAATATTTTTTTTATTCAAGCAGTATTATTTGCCATCTTGCATTTAATTAATGACCGTGACCGCAGATGAAAGACAGAGAGCTTTGGAAAGAGATATATACCAGGTACGCACAGCGGATGTTGGTTGTATGTATGCGGTACTCCCGGGGAAATGGAAGGGAAGAAGCCGAAGATATGATGCACGACGGGTTTATGCAGGTATTCAGGTCTCTGGATAAGTTCACCGACAGGGGGGAAGGTTCTTTGAGAGCCTGGATGGAACGGGTCATGATCAATACCTGCTTGCAGCATATTAGGAAGAGAGACTTATTGAGGGAGAGCAGGCCGGTAGAAACAATCCCTGAACCGGCAGGGGATGAGGATGCGTTCCTGGAAGCGGCAACGGAAAGGATACCTTCCCATGTCCTGCAACGGTTCATACAAGAACTCCCGCCCGGATACCGGACCGTTTTCAATCTGTATGTCTTTGAAGGGATGACACATAGAGAGATAGCAGGGCAGCTTGGGATTATGGAAAAGACTTCGTCATCTCAGTTTTATAGGGCAAAATGCTTGATGGCTAAGAAAATAAAAGAATATGAAGACCGACAACGATAAGTGGATAGAGATCCTGAAAAGGAAAACCGACCAGGTCCCCGTGTCGTTGGATACGGACAGATCCTGGATGCGCATGGAACAAAAGATCCGTGACTTTTACAGGATAAGGCTGTTGAGAAGGGTAGGGCTGGCTGCTGCCGGCGTTGCTGCCATACTGGTTGCTGTATTGTTTTTGAACATAGCAGAAAACGGTAGCCCTGAACAGACAGTTCGGATCGTTACATTGCATCAACCTGCAACCGATCTGATCTGTAAAGCCGAACGTCCTTTAAAAGCAATATATATTGATGCCCGATCGCGTGTAAGATCTTTAACCGAGCAACCGGCCGTATATCCCGAATCTGCTCCCGCTCATACACCGGCTCCTGCTCCGGCAAAAGAAGCTGTACAGGAACCTGTACAGGAACCTGCACAGGAACCTGCACAGGAACAAGTCCCTGTAACGGTTGCAGAAGCTGAAGCTACCCCCGGTGATCCTTTCTTACAGCCCGGGGAAAAGCCTAAAAATAGAAACAAATTCATGGTATCCGCCGCAGGATTGTTGAACGTCAGCCGGGGAGGTGCCGAAGGGGCACTGCCGATAAACGATCTTTTAATGTCTGACAACCGTTTGACTACATTAGGTTTAGCACAAAAAGACGACAGAACGAATACTTGCAATGCCTCGTTCACTTCCGTCTCTTATGTACAGTACGAATACAAACACCGGATGCCTGTCTCATTCGGGATGTACGTATCGTTGCCCCTTTCCGAGCGTTGGTTCCTGGAAAGCGGCTTGTTTGCCACGCGTCTGGCTACGGCCATTTATTCTAAGTCTTATATGGGAATACGGCCGGACAATATAGAACCTGTTTTTGTTACGGACCGGGTTTTATGGTATTTGGGAGTTCCCTTAAAGATCAGGTGGGACTTTGTGCAAAAACGATTCTTTACCGCTTATGCCTCTGCAGGCGGCATGCTGGAAAAATGCGTTTCGTTTAATTATACGGGAGATATGGTAGATGAAAACATGCAGTTTACAACAAGCCAGATTCCTTTACAATGGTCTGTAAATGCCACATTGGGAGCGCAATACAATATAATAAGCAAGCTGGGACTTTTTGTGGAACCGGGGGTGTCGTTCTTCTTTGACAGTCACAACCCGATACCTACCATTAGGGAGGAAAGGCCCCTGTATTTTAACCTGAATGCCGGTATCCGGTTCACTTTTTAATATTTTGATTATTTATTCGATTTAACAATACATTTGCCCCTCACAATTTCTATTTTTAATGCATAACGGAACCGTTAAATTATATGATGAGATCAAAGGTTTTGGTTTTATCAGGGACTCAAAAACATCCAAAGAGTATTTTGTACATTCATCGGGTCTGATCGACAGGATCAGGGATAATGATGAAGTGACTTTCGACTTACGGGAAGGCAAAAAAGGATTAAACGCAGTCAATGTAAGACGCAGCTAATCCCGCAAACATACCTATCGTCATCCCACTGTTTTAACGGCGGGATTTTTTCGTTTATACCGGCAGAAAGTGGATGGAATGGGATTCTTCGATTGCCTCAAAGAATCCCCGTTTCCTTATTTAAAAAGTAATTTTCCGAATATGGTCAGATAGCTTCTCCAGTTGGGCCATGTATGACCGCCCCCGCTTACGTAATAGGTGTGCTCCAAACCGTTGCGTTCGAGCGTTTGATGCAATAAATTGGCCGATTCAAACAGGAAATCCTCATTGCCGCAACCTACCCAATAGAGTTTGTAGCCGGCTTTTTTAAGGGCCTGCAATTGGCCGTCAATTTCCTGACCTTCCCTGATACCCATGCTCAAAGGGCAAATGTAGGCGAACACTCCCGGGTAGAGGTTCGCTACACTCATGGTATGGCCTCCGCCCATCGAAAGCCCGGCAACGGCACGACCTTCCGGTTTGGCCATAGTGCGGTAATTCTTTTCAATGAAAGGAATGATGTCCTTAACTATGGAATGAACGTAAAGGTCGGCAAAAGCAGGGTCGCCCCATCTGAATTCCTTTTCGGGTAACATAAGGGTTTTAGCTGCCTGTTGCCAGGGATTCCCGTTGGGCATGACTACGATCATAGGTTCTGCCTCTCCCTTTTCTATCATATTGTCGAGTATTTGGCGGGTGCGTCCCATACTGCTCCATGCCTCTTCATCGCCACCGGCACCGTGTAACAGATACAGCACAGGGTATTTCTTGCGGGGATTGGCATCGTAGCCATAAGGCGTATAAACTGTCATCCTGCGTTGGACCCCGATTGTTGGGGAATCGTACCAGAGGGATTTCAGATTGCCCCTTTGGGTGGCTTCCTTGTAATATTCGGATATTCCTCCTTCTACAAGCAACATGCTCAAATAACGCGTTCCGTCACGTTGCATCATGACGTTGGAAGGATCATTCATAGCCACACCGTCAACAATAAAACTGTAGGTGTAGATTTCGGGAGCGGGCAGGGGAATGGTGGCAGACCAGATACCCGAAGTGTCCCGGCTCAGGGCCAGGGTGGAACGGAAGTCGGTCATCCACGATCCGTATAGCCGGACTTCGTATGCCCGGGGAGCCCGCAGACGGAAGGTCACTTCATTTTCGTTGATCTCGGGAGATATTACGGGAGCCCTCCCAAAAGCAAAATTACGCAGTTCCTGCGCAGGCAATGTGACGACCAGGGCGATCATCAGCAGCATAAGAGTGGATAGTTTTTTCATTTGTATGATTTTAAAAATTTTACGTATACAAATTTGACTCTAAAAAGGCACAATAGTTTATGCATATGTTTATTTTTGTTATATTACTATTATCTATTTGTACAAAAAGTTATACTTTTGACAATTCTTAAACCTGATTATCATTATGAGAATACACAATTCCTGGCATAGCGTCGATCCCCGGGTAGTGGGGTATGAGGTAAATGCGCTGATAGAGATCAGTAACGGAAGCCGTGCCAAATACGAATTAGACAAGGAAACCGGATTGCTGCGCCTGGACCGGGTATTGTACTCGTCGGTATACTATCCTGCCAATTACGGCTTTATTCCGCGTACTGTGGCAAAGGACGACGATCCAATAGACGTGCTGGTGCTCTCACAGATCCCTATCCAGCCCATGTGTATAGTAAGGGTCAAGATCATAGGTGTAATGCAGATGATTGACCAGGGCAAACCTGATGACAAGCTTATTTCTGTGGCATGTCACGATAAGAGCGTAAGCCATATAGAGGAGATCAAAGACATGCCCCCGATTTTTGATTCGGAACTCAAGCAATTCTTTGAAGAATACAAACGTTTGGAAAAGAAAACCGTTCTTGTGGAAGATTTTTCAGACAGGAATAAAGCCATAGAAGTACTGCAGGATGCCCTGCAGCGCTATGCTGAACTATATCCGTAAATATACGTATCCCTGATTATGGTCCCAGTTATTGAGGATGACACTCAAGGAGAAGAGGGTGCGTGTTGACTTTCCGATATTCTTGTAGATATTATATTTTCTATGCAGCGGATTATTTCTGCCGGAGAAAGGGCCATTTGGTCCGGATGGAGGGTGGAGAGAATCTCCCGGTTGTTTAATCCCCAAGGGACAGCAATGATAGGGATACCGACCTTTTTACATGCTTCTATGTCCCGGGTCTCATCTCCTATATAAATCACTTCTGCGGGAGCGATGTTCTTTTTGCGGAACATCCGCTTGAAAACCTTGTCTTTACCGAATATGTTTTTTCCGCTGTATATGAATTCAAACTGCTGGTCCATTCCGTTATTCTGCAGAAATAGATTTACGTTAGAGCGGGAATTAGACGTGATAATGGCCAAGCGGTAGCCGCTGTTTTTGATCTCCTGAACGACTTGAGAGATACCGTCATACGGTTTTAATTCCGGCATGAACTTGTGGATCTCTTTTTTGATCCTCAGTATGATAGCTGCCAGTTTCTGGGGAGACATGCCAAATTGTTTGAGCAGGTTCTGTGGTTTTCCGGCGGCAATCATTCTTTTTTCTTCCGGGTTCAGGGGCTTCCGATTATATTCGGGAGCTATCCGGTTGTAAATGGCGAATGCCAGGTCAATAGTGTCGGCCATCGTCCCATCAAAATCAAAAAGAATATATCGGATGTGCACAGTCGCTGTTTTGATGGCAAATTTACAACATTGTGATCAAGATATGGAATGTTCCGTGTAAAAATCAAAGTAACCAGAGGTTCTTTTGTAGTTTGCTTACCCGGATATCTTTTTATATATGAGTAATTTTTCATAACTTTTACCCTGTTAAACAATACCTTGCTTGTTATGAAAAATATCTATTTGTCCCTGCTTGTGTTTTTTATGATTGTCGCGTGTAACCAAAAACCTGTAACGGTGATCCCTAAATGGGTGGGCTATGACGAATCGGAAGAAATTGCCGGTAATGCAGATCATGAATCCGTAAGGATGCGGTTCAAGCTCATCCAGTCAAAGACGCTGGATAAGAACGACATGTGGAAAGTTGTAGCACCTCAGATCAGGAACTTTTCCGAAGAAGAGTATGAAAGGATGAAACCTTTGATCTTAGGTCAGGATATTTCCACCCTCCAGTCGCATATCCGCTCCGGCGAATTTACGTATGAAAAGCTTACACAATGGTATCTGTATAGGATTGTCAAGTTTGAAAACGACAAGGATAAGATGTTGAATGCGATTGTTGCCATCAATCCCCATGCAGTGAAAGAAGCCCGGGCACGAGATAAGGCGTTGGCACGAAACAAAGAGGGTTCTTCAACGTACCATCTGATTTACGGGATGCCAATCCTTGTCAAAGATAATATTGGGGTTGAAGGGATGCCTACCACAGCCGGGGCGCATGTGTTAAAGGATAATTTTACCAAGGATGCCGGTATTATTGCCAATGTCAAAGTAAATGGAGGTATCGTTCTGGGTAAAACGAACCTGAGCGAATGGGCCAATTATTTGTTTAATGGAGGGCCAAACGGATTTAGCGCCATCGGGGGCCAGACACTCAATGCTTATGGACGCAGGATCTTCGATACGGGCGGTTCAAGTTCGGGAAGTGGCGTTGCCATGGCCGCCGGATATGCCGCCGCGACCATAGGTACGGAAACATCAGGCTCTATCCTGTCTCCTTCGGGTAAAAGCTCTTTGGTCGGATTGAAGCCCACCGTAGGTTTGCTGAAGAGGGACGGTGTTGTGCCGTTGGCCGGAACGTTGGACATTACCGGTCCAATGGCAGGAACGGTAATGGATAATGCCATTGTTATTTCGGCAATGACCGGCGATAGCCGTTACCTGGACGATCCCTGGGCGGAATCGCTGGAAGGGATGCGCTTTGGTGTCAATAAAAACATGATGCAAAATCCGCTTTATAAGCAACAAATCGAGGTTATTACAGCGCTGGGAGGCATTGCCGTTGAGTTTGAACCCATAGAAGTTGACCTTAAGGGATTTGGTACTTTGCTTAGTGGTGATATGAAAGTTGATTTGCCGAACTATCTGGAAGAAAACGCTCCGGAGTCTCTAACCATCCGTTCCATTGGGGAGATCGTGGCCTATAACAAGGAAGATTCCACTATTAGGATTCCTTACGGTCAGGCCATTTTTGAAGAAATGGCAGCACTTGAACTCACGGCAGAAGAGTTGGCCCAATTAAGGGGAAGGTTACAGAGTGAAGGGAAACGTTATTTTGAAACCCCGATGAACAAATATCAACTTGATGTTATTCTGTCGGTTGACAACCTTGAAGCAGGATATGCGGCTGCCGCCAACTTCCCGTGCCTGATAGTTCCTATGGGCTATTCAGAAGAGTCAGGTCCTACGGGCCTTACATTTATTGCCCGTTCATTTGAGGAAATCATGCTATTGAGAATCGGCTATGTCTTTGAACAAGCCACTAAGGTGAGGAAGCTGCCGGAAGGCTACGGACTTTGAATAACTTAAACGTATTTCAAAACCTTACGAATACTTCACTCACATCTGTATAAACGAAACCACCACTCCCACTAAGTTTCCGGCCATGTGAACGATGAGGGCGTAGGAGTGGTTGTCGTACTTTTGCTGGTAGTAACCGGCAAACAGACCTAAAACAGTAGTGAAGATCACGGTCCGTACCACCAGCAGGTTATCGGCCCCGCTAGTCAGAAGTATTAGGTGAAACAGACCGAAGACGATGGAGCTCAGGATCACGGGAAACGATACGAAGCGTCCTAAAAGCCGCACTCCGCAATCGTTGAAAGGTCGGAGGATATTTTGCAGGAACCCCCGCAGGAGCAGCTCTTCAGCAAGGCTTGCGTAAATAAAAATAAAGAGGAAGGTCTGGAGTGGGGTAAAGGTGGTCAGCAGGGGATGTGCTTCGATTTTGCTCCCGGCAACCAGTCCAATCATAGCCAGGAGGATGTTCACGACTACCGTTGTCAAAAAGCCGAACAGCGCCGGTTTCCATACGGTTTTAAAACGGGGCCATGCAAGCCGGAAAGGGACGTGTTTTTTCAATACTGCAAGCGCGACTACACTCAAGATCAACATTACCGAATGCGTAATGAAAGAGTTGGGAAAAAAAGCGCTTCCCGGTGTAATTAATCTGCCGGCAACAGTTGCCAAGGTAAAGATGGCCAATGTTATGACCAGCCCCAGAAGCAGAAGATGAGTTTTTTTCATTTTATGGTAGTTTTTGTAAAGTTAAGGGGAATCCCAGAGATTCCCTTTTTTTATGCTTTACTGAACCATTACATTGTCATTAATTTTTTACAACAAACATAGCAGGTCTTCCAGAAAAGGTCTACTTACATTCAGATTTTATTATTGCAATGAAATACGTACTTTTACTAAATTTCGCATAGAATGAAATATGTATTATTTTTTATAGCTATGGCACTCATTTCCTGCACACCGCCTTCGGATCCTGCGAAGAAAGTCTGGGCCTGGATGGTAGGTAAAACGACTATAACTACGGAGCAATGGGATTATTATTTCCAAAAAGCGGCAGAGGCGGGGATCGATGCCATTTTACTGGAGTGTCACGGGGGCTACCCTGAAGTGCTTCAGGACATGGACACCGTTCCAGCTTTCCGGGACAATGCGGCCATTTATATTATAAAAACGGCACTGCCCTTTGGGCAAAAGTACGGTATTGAGCTACATGCATGGATCTGGACAATCAATCGAACAGAAATGAGCCTGAGAAACGCTCATCCCGACTGGTACCAGGTCAATGCCTTGGGCCAATCCTGCCTGGATATAAAACTCTATAATCGTGAACATTACCGCTGGTTATGCCCGTCCCGTCCCGAAACCGTCCAATACTTAAAGGAGAGAGTGGCAGAACTGGCACAAATAGAAGGTCTGGCGGGTGTCCATCTGGATTTTATCCGCTATCCGGATGCCATTTTGCCATACGGGCTCCATGAATCCCGCAACGTAGTCCAGGACCGCGTGTATCCGCTGTGGGACTTTTGTTACTGTGACGTTTGCCGGACTAATTTCAAAGGCCAGACCGGCGTGGATCCCATGGATCTGGAAGACCCTACCTCCGATCCGGGCTGGATGCAATACCGCTGGGACGCCCTATCGGCCGTGACCGGTGAGGTATGCAGTGAGATCAAGAAACACGGCAAAGTGGCTTCGGTAGCCGTTTTTGCTAATCCCGAAGAATCCCGTAAACTGGTCCGTCAAGACTGGCCGCGCTTCCAAAACGTAGATATCTTCTTTCCCATGATCTACCACAAATTCTTCAATTGGGAAGATCCGGCCGTGATGACCGCCACCATGGAAGGAGTACAGGAATTGCAGGATGCCGGCAACAAAGGTATCCTCTGTTCGGGTTTGTTCGTAGGGCATGTAGCTGCGGATCGGATACCCGAATTCATTCGGCTCACACAGGAGGGAGGTTCCACCGGCATTTGCTTCTTCTCGCTGGAAAACATTGACCGCATTCCCGGCTATTGGGAAAGCCTTGGCAAAGCCATCAGGGAATTTAAAGGAGAATAAAATCGTACAACATGTGATGATTGCAGAAAACGTACAAGAGGAGTTGCGCTTCTTTGCTTCAACAGAACGTAAAAAAGCTGTGGAACGGTTCTTTAAAACGGGAATAGGGGAGTATGGCCAAGGAGACATTTTCATAGGCGTGGCCGCTCCCGATATCCGCAGGATCTCCCGTAAATACCGGGACCTTCCTTTTGTTGAATTGCAGAAACTCATTGCCTCACCCATTCATGAAGAAAGGAGCTGTGCCCTGGTCATCCTGGTCGAACGCTATGAAAAGGGTGGAGGTGCGAATCATGGGGAGCGCAAGGTCATTCTTGATTTTTACCTGCAAAACAGGCACTACGTGAACAATTGGGACCTGGTGGATTGTTCGGCCCCAAAGATCCTGGGACGTGCCATTTACGATGATCTTCAGGAAGTAGAGATCCTTGACCGGCTGGCGGTTTCGGATAATATGTGGGAACGACGGATCGCCATCGTAGCCACCATGTACTTCATTCGCAAAGGCATTTTGGAACATACCTTCCGGCTTGCCAAATTGCTTCTTGGCGATAGCCAGGACCTGATACATAAAGCCGTCGGCTGGATGCTTCGCGAAGCTTGGAAGAAAGACCCTGCTATGGTGGAAGCCTTCCTTAAAAAGCACTACCGGCAAGTTCCCAGAACTACCCTCCGCTACGCCATTGAGAAGATGGAAGAGAATAAACGCCGGATTTTTTTAAAAGAATATTGAACAAAAAGTAAAAACTACTGTCAGAATTACTTAACTTGCATTGGATTGCAAAAAACATTATGAGCCACTTGCATTTTAAATACAAATTTTGGATAGAAGATCAAGATGGTGTCAGTATTTTTGGAGACGGGAAATACAAGTTGTTGAAAACAATAGAGGAGACCGGATCTTTTAAACATGCCCTTGCCAAACTGAATCTCAGTTACAGGAAAACCTGGGATAAGGTGCGTATAATAGAGGAAAGATTGGGTTATCCTATCCTGGAAACACAGCAGGGAGGACTTTCTGGAGGAGCCACAACGTTAACCCCGGCAGGTAAACAATTAATGGAGATCTTTGAAAGACTGCATGCTTTATGTGATCCGTTTTTTACCAAAATGACCCAGAATATCTCAGTCGGTAAGTAACCATTTTTTGAAATTTTCAAATAAAACATATGAAATTGCCAGCGAATTGCATAAATTTGCAATTCGCTAATTTTAATACATAATATATGAACAATGCAATTTACAGTTTTTCATTACCGCAGAACGAACCCATTCTTGGCTATTTGAAAGGAAGTCCCGAACGGCTCCTTTTAGACAAAGAACTTAAAAGACAATCTGAAACCGTGGTGGAGATCCCCCTGATCATCGGAGGTAAAGAAATCCGAACCGGAAATCTGGGAGAGATCAGAATGCCCCATGATCACAACAAAGTAATCGCAACATATCATAAAGCCGGAAAAGCCGAAGTGGAAATGGCCATCCGGGCAGCCCTCGAAGCAAAGAAAACCTGGGCCAACACAACATGGACCATCAGAGCTTCAATCTTGCTTAAAACGGCAGAGCTGATCTCCAGCCGGTACCGTCCGGTGCTCAACGCAGCTACTATGCTCGGTCAAAGCAAAAATATATATCAGGCTGAAATAGATGCCGTATGCGAAACCATTGACTTTTTGAAATACAACGTAGGTTTTGCCGGACGGATCTATGAAATGCAGCCCAAATCTACGTATAACCAGCTGAACCGTATGGAATACAGGGCTCTGGAAGGATTTGTACTGGCTGTAAGCCCGTTCAATTTTACCTCCATCGCTTCCAATCTGAACATGGCTCCGGTTATGATGGGAAACACCACTATATGGAAACCGGCCTCTACGGCTATCCTGTCCAACTATTATCTGATGAAAATCTTTATGGAAGCCGGATTACCCGCCGGTGTTATCAACTTCTTGCCCGGTCCGGGATCCGTAATCGGCAACACGTGTCTGGATTCCAAGTATTTGGCAGGCATTCATTTTACCGGTTCCAATGCTACCTTCAACGGATTATGGACACAGGTAAGCACCAATCTTCCGAAATACAAATCTTATCCCCGCCTGGTCGGAGAAACAGGAGGGAAAGACTTCATTTTTGTCCATCCTTCGGCAAACGTTAAAGACGTCTGCATTAATACGATTCTCGGTGCTTTTGAGTACCAGGGCCAAAAGTGCAGTGCCGCGTCCAGGATGTACGTACCTCGTTCCTTATGGAGCGGAATTAAGAAATGTCTCTGTGAAATAGCCGAAGATATTAAAATAGGTGATGTAAAAGATGTCCGTAATTTTATGAATGCCGTCATAGACGAAAAAGCGTTCGATACCATAAAGTCTTATATTGATTATGCCCGGGATTCCCAGGAAGCAGAAATAATAGCCGGCGGTCAATGTGATAAAACAAAAGGATATTTCATCCGACCCACCATTGTGGTGACGACCAATCCGCATTTCAAGCTCATGGAAGAAGAGATATTTGGTCCGGTGTTATGTATCTATGTATACGAAGACTCCAAATTGGAAGAAACCCTGGAACTGTGTGATACCACATCGCCCTACGGACTGACGGGAGCCGTCTTTTCTGCTGACCGCATTGCCGCTGCGCATATGTGTGAAAAGCTCAGGTATGCTGCCGGCAACTTCTACATTAACGACAAACCTACGGGAGCCGTTGTGGGTCTCCAGCCCTTCGGCGGATCCCGGGCATCCGGAACCAACGACAAGGCAGGTGGCGAGTACAATCTCATTCGCTGGGTAAGCCCCCGGACCATCAAGGAAACCTTCGTCAGTCCGGATGATTACCAGTATCCGTACATGAAGTAAGGAGGGTAGTAGAGAGAGATGGAAAAAGAGTAGGAAGTGGCAAAAATCGTCACTTCCTATTTGTTTTGTGATTGCTTATTTCCCGATGCAAAAAGTAATTAGTATTGAATATCAAACACTTATGTTTTCAGGGTACAAATAAGGTACATTACTGCATTAAAAAACCCCTTTCGGGGCTAAAATAGTGTTTTAGGTTTGAGGACTTCCAAAACGGGAAGTAAGAAACTTTCTGCCGAACATTTCAACTTAACATTGCACTGTATTAAATCCAAATAACCGAGTATTTTTTTAATTTATTTCAATTCTTTAACGGGGAGGCACTCTCAGGGGCCTTCTGCCCCTGCCGCCTGGCAAACCCCGAGAGGTTTTAGTGTGAGTATTATTT
>Ga0208195_1000353_pt1 | contig 62058 bp, 55 predicted proteins | sample AD_UKC077_MetaG_FD_184441 | JGI IMG/M metagenome (GOLD analysis project Ga0208195, IMG submission 184441) | Active sludge microbial communities of municipal wastewater-treating anaerobic digesters from USA - AD_UKC077_MetaG (SPAdes) (version 2) | ecosystem: Engineered > Bioreactor > Anaerobic >... | reverse complement strand
TCATCGCCTTCTACATCTCTGCTTAAAGGGATAATTATTCTAAATCTAGGTGAGTCATCTCTATGCCCATGAGTGGAATAAAGACAGCTCGTATATTGGAAGTTATCTTCATACCATTTAAGAAAACCAGGTGTAGCGTCATCTAAATCTAAAGTGACTAAACTTCTATACTCCACATTGTTTTTAAGCCTTTGAGGAGTCTTGAGTTTACCGCCCACAAAACCACCATGATCTTTGGCTTCTTGTTTAGCATCTTTAACAAAGTGTTTATACTCCTCTACTGTTTCAGAGGTTCTAATTGTTTCACTTAATTTTTGGGAGAGTTGTTCCCAAGTGATTCTGGTGTTCTTCCAGGTTTTGCTATTGGCTCTTTGTCCAACAGCGATTATTAAATCTCTCATAGGAATTAATCCTCCTTATCATCATCTGCACCAATAGGAGTAGCATTAGCCCACTCCTCTGGTTCATTCTTTTTATCCATATATTCGTACATGTATTTCTTAGGATCGAAGTCTTTACCAAACTTCATGATGAGGATATATTTGATAGCTTCAAAATCAGGTGGATAATACTTCTCGTCTTCTGTGACTTTAGTTTCAGTGCCACCAATAGGATTCTTTCTCATCGCTTTTGAAGTTGTCTTTTCTTTATATCCCACCGCTTTTCTTTTAAGAGCGGAGAACAAATCATTTAAAAGCAAAGCTTCACCTTTAGAAATAGCTTGTTGAATTTCAGGATGTTTATTTTTAAGTTGTATAAATGTCTGCTCAGTTATACCTAAGTCGCGACACATCTCTTTTTGCGTGTAGAAAGTAGCTGAAGCCGCTTTGATATAATCAAGCTTAGACTTTAGCACACCTGTCTTTTCCCACATTTGATATGTATCGAGTTTCTTAGCCATAGCACCTCCACAAATGGAGAGAGGTGCCTTTATGGCAAAGTGGTTAAATATTTTAAAGCACCACTCTCCAAATTAGATGTTATTACATCTAATCTAGTTTTGAATAGGTGAAGGCAGTGTGCTATTTATCTTTTAAAGATCCCTGGACCATATTCATCTCTGATTTTCATGAATACAGAATCGTGATAAATAACTTCTCTTTCATTATTAATGACAAGGTATCTAGCAATTGGTTCTCCCATTAATCTTCCATCAAGAATGGTGTCTTTATTGTCTTGGCAATATTCAACAAAAAGACTAAGTCTAGCGATGATCACACCTAATTGATCGTCATTAATATGTGAGAAAATACCAAATTCGTATTGTCTAGAAACAACAAAGACGTCAATATCTTCCACTAGTGGAATTGGGATGCAATTTTCTTCAAGATATTCACCGAAGAGCAAGAAAGCTTGATACATCATTTTTTCAAACTTCTCTTCTGGAATTTGCTGTCCTTGTTTTAAATATTTCTTTCTATAGAAATCAACAGCTTCTTGAGTATAAGGATAATGTTTTCTATGCTTTAACATTTTTACTATCCTCCTCACTTAAAAACATCACTTCATCATTAGCAATGATGCTTCCGTCGATTGTTTCCACTATTCTTGTCGCGCCAGTATCTAATAGGATTCCATCAAATAAAACAAAATAGTTCTTTTGACAGAATAGAACGAATTCCATACAAACACCAAAATACCATTGAAGAGTTCTGCCACTTTCATTCTTCTTTTGAAAAACAAAATCAATGACATCGGCTTTTAATGGCATGATGGCTTTCTTGGATTCTAGATATTCACCGAATGCCACTAAGCCTTGACGGATACACTTGTTGCAGAAACAATTTCTGCTTTTGTTGGGATCGACTGTGATTGTCACAAATCGTTTGGCAAGTTTCTTGTAAGGTAATGCCTCACCTTTTTCTAATAACGCTTTTAACTTTTCCGCATTATTAACTTTTAAAGTTTTCATAAGTTTAACTCCTGAGGGGTTCTACCCCATAAATAGGGATGAGGCTCCAGGAATTAGGATGAATAATAGGAACGTCTTCTTTTTGGACACAAAGCAAATTCATTATTCAGGCCAACTCTAGAGCCTATCCGCTCTAATCGTCATCACCGTTTACCAGTAATCTTTGGTATTCGACTTCCTTCTCGCAGATGACATTAAAAGGAATTTCTAATACAACAGACAACGCATAGATCGTTCTAAATTGGATATCTTTTCCAATAACACCATTCTCTATGCGATTGTAATGTTGATGACATACCCCCATTTCAGAAGCAACACGGTACTGTGAATAACCGAGCTTCTGCCTGGCGTTAACTAAATACATACGGATTTGGTAGTACTTCATAATTGCTCCTTTCCACGGTTCTGCCGTTTTCATTTAGTGTGAGGTTTCGCCTCGCAAATTTATGATAATTTAGGAAGTAGCAATTTATAATATGTAACCTTTGAAATAATTTTTTGTTTGCTTTTAAGGCAACTAATTAAAACTTATATACTATGTATATAGTCAAAACGAACTATTAACAAAAGTGTAAGTTTTGTTGCCTATGAAGTTGAAATATTGTCTTTTTATAAATAAAATTGTTTTTAAGGTGGTTAAATTATGGAAGAAAAAGTTAATTCAACTCTTCAAAAACAGTTCGATGCTTTATCTGAAGAGCAAAAAGAACAATTACTGCAAGCATTAAAACCTTTAACAGAAATTAAAGCTCCTGAAATAAATGTTCCTGATTTATTAAAAGATGTTGTAAGTGAATTAAGTGAAACCAAGAAAGGCATTGCGAAAGTTTTATCATCTATAAATCTCTCCTCTATCATCGATAACATTTCAAAGCCTAAAAGAGGAACTGAGCTATATCATGGAGTTGAAATTGAAAAATACCGAAAGATTAGAAAAATTAAAGCAAGTGAACTATCTTCGCTACTTGGAGTTAATAAAGCCACTTTAAGTAAATACTCATCTGGGCAAATAGACATTCCTGCTTCTAAAGCTGTCGAAATCTCAGAAATATTAAATGTTTCATTAGACCTTCTTCTTAGAAGAAAGAAAAGGGAATTAAAACTTGGCTATATCGGTAGAGAAGTGCGTTTATATGATTTTGATTATAAAAAGAAAACATATGTGCCCACATCCATTACATATGCACTCGATAGAAATCTAAAAGAAATCGCTGACGAATTAATAATCATAAGATACAAGAAACCAATCTATGAATTAGGCCTTCCAAAAGATACCATTCTATTCATCACCGAAGGATCACACGCTATTTCTTTAGGCACCACAAAAAGAGCAGCAGTCTGCATTCAAGAAAAAGTTGGTGACTCCACTATTGAATACTTCTCTTATGTTGAACCTTTAAAAGGAAAAGACTCGGATAGAGATTATTCAAGCGCAATCAATTACACATATACAAAAGATGGTGAAACCTTCACTTGTCGTTTATCAAAGCTGCAACAAATGGTTAAATTTGTTATTCATAAAGCAGTTATTGATTTCTAGCGCACTCCTATCACCTATTATTAAAACGTCTCCTCAACTATACTAAAGGCGGACACAAAGCAAAGACCATCACGGTCAATCGTCTTCTTGGTGAAATTACCGAGGAGACTTTTTTATGGTTACTGAAAAAGAAAGGGAATGGGAAATAACCAAACCCTATATTGATAGATTATTTAAAGAAGGAATTATCTCATTTGATGAGTGGTATTTTATGATTCTTTCTTTAAGGAAAAAGCTAGGTTTATTAGCCATTTAAATTGTATTACTTCAGTCTGATATATTACTTGATTGTATCAAGTAACTACGCAAATATATGGTGAAAGGAGATAAGGAATTATGGAAAACATTACCACCATTAAGGTGATTCCTAAGAAAGAGATATTAGCAATCAACCCAACAACCGGAAGTGTTATTAAAAGAAGAGTGGCTGCATACGCTCGTGTTTCTACTGATCTCGAAGATCAAAAGAATTCTTTTAACGCACAGCTAGAAGAATACACCACTCGTATTAGCAAGAATCCAACATGGGAATTCGTAAAACTATATTCAGATAAAGGCATCTCTGGTACATCCACAAAACATAGAGTGGGTTTTCAAAGAATGATTAAAGATGCACTTGACGGCAAGATTGATTTAATCCTTGTTAAATCCATTTCAAGATTCGCCAGAAATACAGTGGATTGCTTAAAAACAGTACGCGAGCTAAGGAAGAAGAATGTTGAAGTCTATTTTGATAAAGAATCCATATCCACCAACGATACTAAAGTCGATATGATGCTCACCATATTTGCATCGTTTGCTCAAGAAGAATCTAAGTCCATCTCAGAGAATGTTAAATGGGGTGTAAGAAAAAGAATGGCCAAAGGCCAAAGAAAGATGAATGTCAAAACCACATTAGGTTATAAGACTAATCATGAAGGTAAAGTCATCATCGATGAATCCACCAAAGATATAGTTATTCAGGTCTTCAACCTCTTTGCAGCTGGATACACCTATCGTGAAATCGCGCAAATCATGACAGATAGAGGTATTAAAACAGGTACAGGTAAAGATGTGTGGAAGGTCTACGATATCGATAAAATCATTTCAAATGAGAAATATGTCGGTGACTTTGTCATGCAAAAGACTGTGGTTGTTGATTTCTTAGATCACAAGACTGTTATCAATAACGGAGTTGAGGAAAAATACATCGTTCAAAACCATCATGATGCAATTATAGATAGAGAGACTTTTAATGAAATTCAAACATTAAGAAAAGCCAAATTCACTAAAGGGAACAATAGCTCATCTAAAGTAAATCTAATATCTAAGATATTCTATTGCGAAAGATGCCTTAGAAACATGAAGGTGATAACCATTCATCCAGGAACCAGTTATGCAAGAAGAGTATTTACCTGCAAAGTCAACAATAAGACATCACCACATTATAAAGACTGTGATGCCCCACTTACTATTAACTATGAATTGATGAATAGAGCCATTAGTGATGTTTTTGCTAAGTTTAATAATCTTCCTGAAAAAGTAGATACCACCATCAGTGATGCCTACCACTCTTCAATCCAAACAATTATCGAGAAGATTGCAGAGTATAAAACGCTAATCACTGAAGCCGAGGATAAGATGAGTGCATTAATCAAGCTTCAGATGGAAGAAGACGATGTTCTCAAATATCAGGATGAGTTCAACATTCAAAAGTCGAATGTCAGTCACTATAAAGATGAAATCTCTAGACTTGAGCAAGTTCTATCTGAAGAAGGTAAGCAGTATCTAGTGAAAGAAAAGATTAATCTGTATATCGCCGAAGGCACAATCACTAGTGAAATACTTGGTGAGGTTCTAAAAGCGGTCATTCGTAGAAAAGACAACTCTATAAGGTTTGCTATTGGCGATAAACCGGTTCGAGTTGATAGCACCACCATTGATAACTTACTTAGTTTGAAACCTATTTATTCATCATGTGTTACAGACAAAACAAACACATTATTATTTGACGTCGTTAGATTGGAGGAAGAAGTAGATGAACATTAATTCATTACACAAAGTCGCACCTGGACAAAGATTAAAAGTCGCAGCATACGCTCGTATTTCAAGTAATAAAGATGTCGCAGAAACATCACTAGAGGAACAAATTGATTTCTATACAAGAACCATCATTCAAAACCCCAATTGGGACTTCGCTGGTATCTACTATGATGATGGAATAAGTGGCACCACCATTTATAAGAGAAAAGGCTTTTCTAAAATGATAAACGATGCAAAAGTCGGCTTAATTGACATAATTCTCGTTAAATCGGTGTCAAGATTTGCTAGAAATCTCATTGATTTATTAGAGGTAGTTAGAGAGTTTAGAAAGGTTGGAATTGAAATCTATTTTGAACAACAGCATGTATCTTCACTAGATGTTAAATGCGACCAGATGATAACCATATACGCTCAATTTGCAGAAGAAGAAGCTATCAGTGTATCAAGAAACCAAAAATGGAGAATTGAAAAAGATAGAAGAGAAGGTCACTACTACATACCAGTCAATCACATGCTTGGTTATCGATATGACAGTAAAAAGAATATTGTTATTCAAGAAGATGAGGCAAACATCATCAGACTAATCTACAAACTCTATCTTGAAGATATGGGCACCACCGCTATTGCAGACTTCTTGATGAAAGAAGGAGTTAAAAACAGACATGGACTTGTTTCTTGGAGTGTATCAGGCATCAATCGCATTCTTCATAATGAGAAATATGCCGGTGACTGTCTTCTTCAAAAAGAATACTCAGCGGACCCTATCACTAAAAAGCGAATATATAATCATGGTGAAAGAGAAATGTATCTAATTCAAAACGGTCATCCCGCCATCATCGATAGAGAAACTTGGAATGCAGTTCAAGACAAATTCAAAAGAATGGGTGAAAAATACAATGTTTATAGCCCAGCTAGAGAAAGAGTTAGACATCATCAAATCAGAAGTAACTTTAGTAATTTTATTATCTGTCCTTACTGTGGAAAGAACTATATGGTTAAAACAAACCATTACAATGGCGAGCCAACCAATAAACATTTAATGTGTTATTCAAACCACAAAACCAAGCTATGCAAAAGTGAAAACTATCCACTTGTTCCTTTTAAGAAGATGATAGCGAAGCAACTTGAGATATTAAAATCAAATCTAAATGTATTTAAAGAGTGTCTAATCGCTGAATTCAGCAAGCCTGATAAAGATTCCACTATTGAAGATATCGCGTCTATAAACACGCAAATTGATGAACTCAGAAAGAAGTATGATGATATCAAAGATTTCCACGACGACTTCTTCTCTTCATTGCAGAAAGAAACCCTAAATCAAATCAACGGATTAATCAAACAAAGAACCGAACTACAAAACAAGGTGGTAGTCACCGACAACTATCGCGATAGAACTAATAAGATTATAAATAATCTAAAGGGGCTCCAGGATGAATATGGTGATATCGAAGAAATCGACTTCAAATCCGTATTCTCTAAAGCGGTGATTGTTAGCAAAGAACTCATATACTTCATCGTTGGAAACGGAGACATTGAGAATCCACCACTAGATCCAAAACTCTTATTCACTTCATCCATTGAATACAAAGTAAGAAAGAGTTCATTCAATACAACATTTGGAATCTTGATAGTTAAGTAGTTAAAAAGCACTTTGTGGAATAGCCCTACGGGGCTTTTTGCTTGCCCCCATTTATTGGACTTTTTATAAATGAACCTGCACCTAATCGGTTCAAACTATCTAACCGCGTATCAGTTATTCAAACTTTGTTTGTTTCCTTAAACCGAGAGTCTCAACAATCTAAGGAAATAGCAGCCAAACAAAAAAGCGACAATTTAGCACTCATAATACTAAGTATTATGGTATTGTCGCAGTTAGCATTTTTTGGTGCGGCTAAGAGGATTTGAACCTCCATGAGTGTAACCTCACTAGAATCTGAATCTAGCGCGTCTACCAGTTCCGCCATAACCGCAGCAAAAATAAGTATATACAAAATTCACGAAAAATCATCAACATTTGTGCGTTGTGTTATTATATATAAACTCTATGGTAAATTTACTTAAAAAATTTTTTATTAAGGATTATCGTAATACGAATGATCCAAACGTCAGGACCAAACACGGATATTTAGCTTCTATCGTTGGTATCATCACCAACTTCCTTCTTGTCGTGTTTAAACTAACAATTGGAATTATCGTTTTTTCGATGTCCATCATCTCTGATGCTTTAAACAACTTTACTGACATGGCAAGCAGTGTTGTAAACTTACTCGGTTTCAAGTTAGCCAACAAACCGGCCGATAAAGAGCACCCCTTTGGCCATGAAAGAATTGAATACATCGCTGGATTAATTATTAGTTTTGTCATAATCGCCATTGCGGCTGTTCTCGGCTATACATCAATTATCAAGATTATCAACCAAACTGAAACAAACTACGGAAATGATGCCGTCAATATTGCTGTTTTTGTCATTCTTGGAGTCGCGATTCTTGCAAAATTATTCCAAGGTCTCTTCTATCGTAAGATGCATAAGATTATTAATTCTGTTTCTTTAAAAGCTTCCGCTCAAGATTCATTTAACGACGTTATCACAACAACTGCTGTTTTGATTGCCACTGTCATTGAATTCGTGTTACGTAAAAATGGTTTAATTGTGCCCATTGATGGTTGGATGGGTGTCGCCGTTTCGCTGTTCATTATCTACTCGGGAATTAAACTACTTATTGAAACATCAAATCCATTGATTGGATTAACGCCTGATAAAGAATTGGTTCACAAAATAATTGAAGATATTAAAGATTATCCCGGTGTTTTGGGTGTTCATGATATGATGTGTCACTCCTATGGACCAACCAAGTTATTCATGACTATTCATGTTGAGGTCGATCATCGAGTTGACGTATTGGTGTCTCATGATTTAATCGATAATATCGAGAAAGAAATTCAGCAAAAGCACAATATTTTGCTCACAATACACATGGATCCAATTATTACAGAGTCTTCCGAAATTAAACATTTAATGGCCAAAACAAAAGCAATATTAGTAGCTTTTCCAAATGGCGAGAAGCTTTCTTTCCATGATTTTAGAACCGTCAGTGGTCCAACTCACACCAACGTTTTATTCGATGTTGTTGTTCCATCTGAATTCAAAGTAAGTGATGAACAATTATTAAACTACTTGATAAAAGAATTCGAAAAGCTTGATCCTAAATATCGATTAGTGATAAATTTTGATCACAACTATGTTGACTAATCTTTATTAAAAATAACGTTGTCAGGATAATTTGGTAAATAACGACTCACGATATTACGTGGTAATGCGTCTTCTTCAGCAAAGATGTCGATGATTTCCACAACTTCCACTATTGGGCTCCGGTAGGCGGAGAAGTCCTGCATCAAGAAATAATAGTAATTATCTGATAAAACATAATTGCCGATAGAGTCTCCTTCAACAATTTTATTTGAATCACCAAGGTAGAAAGTGCCTTGGTTTTTTAACTTATTAACGACTTCCGAGCCTATAATTTTCACAACCACTAAGGCATTGTCAAAAGGCAAAGCTTTGTAAATCATTCCATATGTAACCGGTCCGCTCGGAACATCGTCTCGTGAACTACCCGAGACAATACCCATCACATCATAATCATCGGTGTCGTGCTCTTCTTTGTAGTATCGATAGGCATATTGATTGTAGATGAGTCCTAACTCATCTCGTGAAAATCCATCACTATCTTCTAATAAAACGCGGTTCTTAATCGCTGAAATCTCATTATCAAGATACGACTGATATAATGTTGCGGTTTCCGTATCGTCAGTGAGATCATCAATAACGAATGATCTAGTATCGATGATTTCTGCTGTTTGGTTAGCAACAGCTTCAGTGGAAAAATTGTATGTCAATTGGATATGCCCGACATCTTGACCGTTGGACCAAGCTTGAACAGCGGGTGTGGAATACGTTGTCGTTGGATCGCCATCCAGGTTGTTTTCTCCTCTATGGGTATGTCCACCAAAAATCGCGTCGACAGCATTGCCAGTATTTTCGGGAATGGTTGATACTGAATTATGAAGTAAATATAAAATAATATCCGCTCCTTCGCTCCGTAAATAATCAGCCCAATCGATAACATATTGATTGGGGTTAGCGAAGGAAAGTCCCGCAACGTTTGGAGCAAGAATCGAGGTTGTTAGTCCTTGACCAATTGCCCCGACAATACCAATTCGAACACCATTTTTGGTGATTGTTGTATAGGGTTCAACCCAATCGACTGGCTGATTTGTTGTAGTGTCGATGATATTACAAGCTAACAATGGAAAATTCATATTTTCCATATTTTCTTTGATAGTATCGACAGTCCAGTCGAATTCGTGATTGCCAATAGCCATCGCGGAGAATCCAATAAGGCCCATCCAGTCGTTGACCAATCTGCCGTTGGTGAGGTTTGAGTCTGCGCTACCTTGCCACATATCGCCCGAAGCTGTTAGAACAAAACCACCTGGGTTTTTGGCTTTTTCATTTTTAAAGAAAGTGGAAAGTTTATTAATTCCTGGTTCATAGTTAGCGCTGATATTTTCCGTTGAACCATGGAAGTCATTCAAACTGTAAAAATCAATTGTTTTAGTACCAGTGCGTAAATGGTCTTGGGATTCATCCCATAATTCTTCCACAGAAGCGGCAGTAACAACAACTTCGCAGGTGTCGGTATGTCCACCATCGACAGTTGTGACCGTTACAGTAGTTTCGCCTTCGGCAATACCGGTCACTAAACCACTCGAATTAATCGTGGCGATATCGGAGTCTTCAATTGTCCAATTAACCGTTTTAATAGCGGCTTTTGTTGGAGAAACAGTCGCTGTTAAGGTTCGTGTATGAGAAACAGCAAGGCTGATTTCAGTCTCTGAAATATCGACACTCATCACTTTGATGCCGTTAGGTTGAATAGGAAGGTCGCAGGCAGTAAGGCTAACAAAGCCAAAGATAATAAGGGCAAGAAGTTTCGTTTTCATATAATTAATTTCCTGTCTGACGACGAGCGTCTTCTTCTCTTTGCAAACGAGCAAAGTCAATCTTGTTTAATCGTGTCATGGGTAATTTATCGATGAATTCAATCTCTTTTGGAACCGCCCAACGAATAAGATACTTGCGGCAAGTGTCAAGAATGAGGTTTTTCATTCCTTGCTCATCAAAATAATTAGCGACGACAAAGACTTTTACCGCGGATTGGAGACGTATATCAGGTATACGAATCGCGCAACAGCCTTTAACACCTGGAATATGGTTAATCAAAGCTTCAATCTCGGTGGGAAAAACACCAACACCAGAAACCTTGATAACTCTCTTTTTACGAAGTTTAAAAAATAGATAGTTATCGTCATCGAGATACCCTAAATCGCCAGTGTATAACCAGCCATCAATGACGGCCTTTTTGGTGGCCTCTAAATCATTTAAATAACTGACCATTGTCGCTGGGCTCTTAAGAACGATTTCTCCGATCTCGCCGCGCGGCAAATCTTTTCCGTTCTCATCGACAATGCGAATCTGAACCTTTTTGAGTGGATAACCAATTGAACCATCTCGATTGTGTTCGAACGTGTTAATTGTAATCGCTGCAACTGACTCAGTTAAGCCGTAGCCTTCAAAAAGGCGGCAAGGCGAACCATGCGAAATCATCACTTCATCGAAGCGTTTTTTTAAGTCGGTAGATAGAGAGTCTCCTCCGGAGAAGCAAACAATCCATTTCTTCAATTTCTTTGATTTTACGAAGGCGGGATAATTCACCAAACTCTCATACATCGTCGGCACACCAACGCATAGATTAACATTGGTTTTTTTCATTGTTTTTACAATTTCTTTTGGCGAGTACTTCGGAATCAAAATACAATTCATCGAGTTAGTTAAACTGTTGTGCATCGTCATGCAGAAGCCAAATCCGTGGAAGCTTGGAAGAATGCTTAGCATTCCAAAACCTTTTAGCTGTTCGCGCGGCAAGCTGGCGGCGACATCGGTTTGGTCACAGATGAAGTTGAAATTTTCATCCGATAAACAAATAATCTTGGGATCTCCGGTGGTTGAACCACTATGGAGATAGACAGATATTTCTTTGGATTTTCCGGTCACGGTTTCAACTGGTTCACCGGTCGGTTTCAATTGATAAAGATAACGGAAACCTTTAAATTTTCCTCTAAAACGTCCTAATTTTTTGCGAATATCTTTATTCATGAAGATGTGATAGATTTTTTTCTTCAAAAGGGGTAAAAAATCTTCAATTCGGGTAACATATATTTGATCAGCAATTTCGCGATATTGTTCAACTTCTTTTGCGACGCGTTGTTCAAACAAGAAAGCAATCTTGGTTTTTGTCTTTTCCATGATGCTGCGTATTTGATTATATGGAGTAAATGGATGGACCAAGTTGACAATCGCACCAATCTTGTTGATGGCGTATATCAAAATCAATGTATCGGGCATGTTCGGCTGAGCGACCAAAATGACATCATTTGGTCTGACATTTAGGTGGTGAACTAAAATATCCGCCATTCTATCGACAAGGCGAGAAAGGCGACGATAGGAGAGCTGTGTGCCTTGATAGTAGACAGCTTTACCTGACGGGGTGTTTGTTACAGACGTTTGAAAAGCTTCGTAAAGCGATAAATTTTCGAGCATAATTCCTCCTAATAATAAGCTTGTATAATGGCGTTAAGCACGGTGAATAAACCCGTGAGCACAGCTTGATGAACAATATAAATAACGAAAGTATGGCGACCTAAGAAACAAATTGGTCTTTCCCATTCGAAAGAGCGGAACAAGGACTTTCGTTTCTTTCGATACACAAAATAGGTGACTAAAGCACCACCAAAGAAAAACATAATATATGGGAATAAGGGGACATAGTCAGCCTGTTTAGTCCCGCCAAATACCTCCGCTGGTTCCCAGAAAAATGGGAAGTAAAAATTCGGAACATAAGACGTATGTTCAGCATGAACAACCGGAGATGAGCCAAAAAATCGGATAAAATTATCCTGAATGTTGGGAATGATAAACCACGACATAACAAAAGCAATCAGAGTCGCAGCCGCGAGTGATTTCCAACTCCGATTTTGAATAAAACAATAAAACAAGGTGCTGAAACCAAGTACACCGATAATATTGAAGTCCACTCTCACCGTTCCTTGGTCCGGAAAGAATCCAAATATTTGAGCGATATTACTTATAGAAGCAATTAAGAACCAAATGGTAAGGGTCTGCACTGCTCGTTTCCAGTTATTGCGGCTAAAAGCACAAGAGACGCCAGAAATAAAACAAAAAGCCATAAGGATTATTGGTTGGATGACTGAGCGGGCGCTTGAGGTCCAATACCAACCAAAAAAATCTCGGAAGAAAAGAAAAGCTTTATTCGTATTGCTCGAGGCATCGTACCAGATGGCTCCGTAATGTTTTAGATTCCAAAATATATGGTCGCAGACAACTAAAATAATGAGAAGACCTCGAACCAAATCAATCTCATGAATACGGCGATCAAAGATAGATTTTTGATCGATGTTTCTCCTAGCTAGTTTTAGTGATGACGCCATAACTTCTTAATTATAACAACCGTATCTAAAGCATAAAACATTTTTATTCTTAAATGAATAAAGAAATCCATATGTTTATGGATGTCCCCATCTATTAAAAGGAAACAAAAAACTCTTCATATGAAGAGTTATTTTCGAGTGGTCGGAAAGATGGGATTCGAACCCACGACCTCTTGGTCCCGAACCAAGCGCACTACCAAGCTGTGCTACTTCCCGAGTTTAGTGTCTTTATGACAAATCATTCAGGTCAAAAAGAGTCATTTGATCAGTTTCATTTAAACCATCAAGAACTCCTAAGACCGATAAGTCTTTGACGTTGGTGGTTGTTAATTTTGTTCGACGGAGCAAATCTTCTTTTGAGAAGAATTTACCTTCTTTACGGGCTTTGATCACGGTCAGTGCGTTGTTCTCTCCTAAACCATCAATGGTTGTGAAGGGAGGGATAAGCGCTTTATTTTGATGATCAACGATGAAGTCAGCGACCTCAGATCTATACAAGTCAATGTTCTCAAATTTGTATCCACGCTGAACCATTTCGAGAGCAATTTGTAAAGTAACAATCTGGTCTTCTTCCTTCGGAGTAAGCTTATCAGTCTTACTTTTGCTTTTCAATTTTAACTCATCAAGACGACTAATAATAGCATCTCTTCCTTTAATCATCGCTGAAATATCGAATTGTTTGGAGCGCACAGAAAAGAATGTCGCGTAATATTCGAGTGGATAATGAACTTTAAAGTAACCTACTCTAATCGCCATTGTGACATACGCAACCGCATGTCCTTTTGGGAACATGTACTTAATTAAATTACAGGAATCAATGTAATATTGAGGAACTTTGTGAACCTTCATCACTTCAATAAATTCAGGTTTCAAGCCCTTTCCATGACGGACGTCTTCCATGATTGAGAAGCTGATAGCGGCCGGAATAGCTTTATTGATGAGGTAAGTCATAATATCGTCACGACATCCAATGACTTCTTGAAGGGTGGCTTTCTGCGAGTTAATTAAGTTCTCCGCGTTGCCTTGCCAGACGCCGGTTCCATGGGATAGGCCAGAAATAATAACAAGATCTGAAAATGTTTTTGGACTTGTTTTTTCGAGAATTCCACGAACAAAATTAGTCCCGAATTCGGGAATACCCATCGCTCCAGTTTTGGAGACCATATAGTCGTTTTTCATTCCTAAAGCCTTGGGAGATGAGAAAATTGAAAGTGTTTCCTTATCGTTTAATGGAATATCTTCCAGTTTGACATTGGTCAATTTGGACATCATGCGTAACGCCATTGGATCGACGTGACCTAATAAGTCGAGTTTTAAAACCGTATCGTGAATGGAATGGAAGTCGAAATGGGTGGTCTTCCAAGATGATTCTGGTTCGTCAGCAGGGTATTGAATTGGAGTAAAGTCATAGACCTCATATTCGTTAGGAATAACAACGATTCCCCCAGGGTGTTGACCGGTGGTTCTTTTCACACCGATACAACCTGACGCATAATAAGCAATTTTGGATTTGGGAAAGGTGTTCGGATCAAGACCTTTTCGCTCGATATAACCGCGCGCAAAACCGAAGGCTGTTTTATCCTTCACGGTTTCAATTGTTCCTGCACGGAAAACATTGTTTTCACCTAGCAATTCTTTTGTGTAATCATGAGCACGAGATTGATAATCACGAGGAAAGTTTAAGTCGATATCAGGTGTTTTTTCAGCGTGGAAACCCAAGAAAGTCTCAAATGGAATATTCTGTCCGTCGTGAATCATGTCCGCGCCACAGACTGGGCACTTCTTTTCGGGTAAATCATAGCCCGAACGATAGTCGGGCATCGTCTCGCTTGTCCATTCTAAATAATGACACTCCTTGCACAGATAATGAGGTGGCAAGGGATTAACTTCCGTAATACCTGCCATAGTTGCTGCAAGGCTCGAACCAACCGAGCCACGAGATCCGACAATATAATCGTCTTCTTGTGTCTTCTTAACAATTTTGTGAGCAATGTAGTAAATAACTGAGAATCCATTCGAAATAATACCATTAAGTTCAGCATCAAGTCGCTCTTTAATCGGCTTTGGCAAAGGATCACCATACAATTCGTGGGCTTTCTGATAGCAGAGGTCAGTTAATAGTTTCTCCGAATTTTCAATCTTAGGAGAATAAAGTTTATCATTTGGAAGCGGAACGATGGGCTCAATCATGTCAGCAATTTTGTTCGTATTAGTGACAGTTATTTCATAAGCTTTATCTTTTCCTAAAAATGACATGCAATCCAACATTTCCTTGGTGGTTCGGTAATGCTGATCGGGATTTTCAAAAGGTGGTTGTTTGTTGCGAAAATATGGATTAAGAGCGTGGTTGGTGCCACCTAAACCCTTAGCAGAGATATAGATATCCCGGAAGACTTTTTCTTTTGGTGTCAAATAATGGACATCACCTGTTGCCACGATTGTCTTTCCGGCTTCGGTTGCGGTTTCAACGATGTCGGCAACATATCTTTTCACTGCTTCTTGAGTCATTTCACCCATGTTGACGAGGAATGAATAGTTCTCCAATGGTTGAACTTCAATGTAGTCATAAAAAGTCATCACTTCTTTCAAACGTTGAGCGTTGTAATAACGGGCGGTTCTAAAGACTTCGCCGTTAAAACAGGCAGAACCAATTAGTAAATGATCGCGATGTTTTTCAACTTCTCGCCGAGGAATCTTTGGTACTTCCGCGAGATATTCGATATGAGATAAAGAAATCATCTTGTAGAGATTCTTTAAACCGATTTTGTCCTTAGCTAAAACAACAATGTGAACAGGGTAGATATGTTTTAAAAGAGATGGAGGAGTTTCCAACTTTTGCAAATCAGCGTGTGTGATAATGTGATGTTGCCTAATTAGACGAGACAACATAGGTTGGAAGACGTCATTCAGAACTTGCGCGTCGTAGTCCGCACGGTGAGCTTGCTCTTCATCGTATTTAACTTCTAAATTGTTACACAATGCACCGAGGGTGTGTCTCTTGCTATCAGGGAAGAGATAACGTGACAACTGTAAAGTATCAATAACTGGATTAGCAAGAGGAGGCCTACCTAATCTCTCGAGAGATTCCTGTAAGAAGGAAATATCGAATTCGGCGTTATGAGTGACTAAAATCGCATCTCCGATAAAATCGAGAATATCTTTAATTACATCTTTTATAGATGGTTTGTCTTTCAATAATTCATCGGTGATTCCAGTGATTTCAGTAATCTGTCTCGTTAACGAGAATCCTGGATTAATAAGCACATCAAAATGAGAAGACACCAAACCGTGCTCGACTTTGACCGCGCCAAACTCAATGATCCTATCATATCGAGAGCTTAATCCGGTGGTTTCTAAATCCAATACGACGTATTTAGCCTTGTTTAAAGGGGTATTTACGGGGTTTTTGATGTAATTGAGCTTGTCATCCACCATGTAGAGTTCCGCGCCGTAAATCATCTTTAAACCATTCTTTTTAGCAGCTTTTTGAGCTTCTGGATACCCTTGAACGACCGCGTGATCAGTAATGGCGATGGTCTTGTGCCCGAGTGCTTTTGCATAACGACAATAGTCATCCATGCTCGTGACGCCATCCATATTGGACATCGTGCTATGGAGGTGGAGCTCGACTCTTTTGATTTCTTCATCATCAGGAACGATTTCATCTGGAGGAAGAAGATCGATATAATGCATTTTGACTGTTACTTCTTTGGTGAAATTATCCGCGTAAGCCACACCACGAATACGGACATTAGCTCCTTTATCTAGAAGTTTGATTGTATCTTCAGGGATTTGTTTATTTCCGTAAGCTCCAACCATGATTGCACCGCCAAACTTGTCATTGACACCAATGGTGATTTTTGTCGAGTCGGCAAATTCGCGGAGTTCAATCGAAAAGATTTGGCCGGAGAAGTCAACATTTCCTGAATTTTCATTAATAGAATCAATTCTCTCAATAGGCTGATAGTTTCCGCGTTTATTTAACATTGCTCGGCGTCTCTCTTTAGCCATCTCTTCCGCGTTGCGCTTCATGATTTCTAAATATGCCGCTTCAACTTTCTCTTTTAATTCTTTTCGTTCTTGTTCGGCAATATCAGCAGCATCGTTACGGTCGACGATTTCCGGCTTTTCCGCGATTTCTTCCAGCGTTTCAACTGCTTCTATTTCAGCGTTCTTGATAATCTTTTTCATCTGTCTAGTAGATACTTCCGGAGTTTGTTCTTCGAATGGCTTAACGGATTCAACGATAACGAATTCATAGTTGATAAAACTCAAAAAGTCGCGAAAATCAGCAATCGCTTGACCATATTGTTCTTTCTCGCTTTCGTTGAGATATTCGATGTACAAGCGATCTTCTTCATCGCCGGTAATAACTAAATTATGAGGGAGACGATAAATCGTCTGATACCAGTCATCAAATAAAGAAATCGCATTGTGATAATCTGGGCGAACTAAATAAGAAAAACGGAGCGTATAGGGATAATCGATATTAATCAATCTATCTTGAAATTGCCTAAGGAGATAATATTTCCATGGTTTAGTTTTGACAATTACCATGTCATATTGTTGTTTATTAAAACGGTTGCGTCCAATCATGTCAAAATCAAGATCAAAATCATCGAAGTTCTCGATGCCGATACTTGATAAGAAGCGAACCATTTTTTCATTCATAGTTTTAAATCATAAACATGAAGACATCCTTGATTAAAAGGACAAACATCAAACCGAAAAGGAGAATTATCCCAATGCTCGAAACGATGTTTTTGGTCTTTTGAGAAATCTCTCTTTTTGTAATCGATTCGAAAATCAAAACGAAGATTTGCCATCCGTCTAATCCGGGGAAAGGCAATAAATTAATAATCGCTAAGTTGATTGAAATTAAACCCCATAGTTGAATGAAGGATACAATCCCAAAGTTTTGCAGAGTCGATGTCGTGACGAATCCAACTGCAATTATTCCTCCTGCTTGGCCAGGGGAGGTAAATAAAGAACCTAATCCTTTGAAAATAGCTGCGGAAGATTCTCCCATTAAATTCCAAGTGTTCTTATTCGCCTGAGCAAAAGTGTTGCGGTATTTATGGAGAGAGAAAGAAAGACCAATATCTTCGAAATAGCGTTTTGGCGATGTGAGGTTGGATTTAGCCTCAAGAGTGACGGAAACTGGAGTTGTGGTCTGTTCCTCGCCTTCGGTTACAAGGTCGTATTTGGTAATATTGAAAGTCACCGAAATGACATCTGCAGTAATTGGCACGATGTGTTTATCTAAATCTTCCGTCTCATCAATAGCGTCGGGGTCCAAATAATTGAGATAATCGCTCCAACTACGTTGCGAGTAACTGGGCATCGAACGCGATAAAACGACAATTACGTGGGCGGTTGTTTCTCCTTCGTCCTCGTCGAAATATGTAAAATAGGCATTTGTTCTATCAACAACATAGATTGGTGCATTTTCTCCGAAAGTCTCGCTGTCGAGATAGATTCGATCGTTGCTTTGAAGTCCGGCACTAGCCGCGACGGAATTCTCCGTCACCATTAATTGACCGGCCAAAACCTCCGTTTGTTCAAAAGCCATCTCGGAGATAAAGAAAACACCTAAAGCAAGAAAGGCGTTCATTGTCACACCAGCCACCAAAATAATGATACGTTTCCACTTTTTAATTTTGTTAAAGTTGCGTGACTCAGGAACTTCAATTCCGGCCGGAACTTCTGTTCCTTCTCCGACCATAGAGACATATCCTCCAAAGGGAATTCCCCGAAGGGAGAAACGAGTCTCGGCGTTCTTTCTTTTGAAAGAGAATAGTTTTGGACCGAAACCGATCGAGAATTCTAAACAATAGACCCGAAAGGCTTTTGCCATTGCAAAATGTCCGAGTTCGTGAACGATAATCAGAATCGAGAGGCAGAAGATAAAGAGAAGGATGTAGAGAAAGTTAAATAAAATAGCCATAGTACCTACTTTTCAATAAATTTGAGGGCTTTTTGCCGAATTTCTTGATCCACTCTTAGGATATCCACAAGAGTAGGATTAATGATGTTAATGTGATTTTTCATGATGCTGGAAACAACATTTTCGATATCCAAGAAAGAGATTTTGCCTTTCAAGAACGCCGAGACCGCCACTTCGTTTGAAGCATTGAGAACAGTGCCATATGTGCCTTTTTCCTCAATGACTTTCTTCGCCCATTTGACGACGGGAAATCTCTTTAAAGATAATTCGCTGAAGTTATAAGAGGTGAAATCATGATAATCGGAACAGACATATGTCTTGTAAGGTAATAACCCTTGATACAAGGCATAGGCGATTGGAACACGCATATCGGGTTTCCCGATATCCATGCGATAAGTTCCGTCATTGTATTGTACCATAGAATGAATCATAGATTCGCTATGAATTATGACTTTTATTTTCTTATAGGGAAAATTGAACAGATAATGGGCTTCGATAATCTCAAAAGTCTTATTCATCATGCTGGCGCTGTCGATGGTAATTTTCGGGCCCATCTTCCAGGTCGGATGATTGAGAGCTTGCTCAGCGGTGACTGTCTTTAATTCTTTTCTTGAAAGATTTCTGAAACTTCCACCGCTGGCGGTAATAATTAGATTTTTGACATTGCTGGAGTCTACAGCGAGACATTTAGCTAAGGCGACATGTTCGCTATCAATGGGAATAAGTTTGCCTTTCCCAGAGGCGAGAATGTTCTTGATTAATTCTCCTCCAACAACGAGACTTTCTTTGTTTGCTAAAGCAAGAACACGGTTATTCTCTAAAGCAGTGATTGAAGGAACCAAACCGACAAAACCGACAAGAGCGTTGACCACCATGTCGGCTTGAGATTCTTTAATCAATGATGTTAGTCCTTGATCGCCATGAAAAAAATGTAGATGAGGAAAAAGTTTATGATATTTTTCTGCGGCCTTTTCTTCCTGGACGCAAATCATCCTCACGGAAGGAAAAGATTTAAGGATTGAGGGGATTTTGTTTACCTGGTGGCCAACTGAAAAAGCGGTCAATATAAAATCAAGTGGATGCCTTTTCATGACATCCAGGGTTTGATTTCCAATTGATCCAGAAGCGCCAAGTAAACAAATACTTATCATAATAAGAAGAGTAAATCAGTGCCAATGTTAGTCACGATCCAAATGAATAAAGCAGACGCCGTCAGCGAGAAGAGCAATGAATCGATACGGTCGAGAATACCGCCGTGTCCCGGCAAAAAGTTACCGTAATCTTTGATATTATAGAAACGTTTAATCGAACTAAAGACGAAATCACCGAGTGTTGCGAACAAAGGAATAATCGCTGATAGAGCAACTACATAGTACCAATGATTTAAGTCAAGAGTCCCTTTTAATAAAGGGTGCCCTGTACTGATAAAAATGAAAGCAAATCCGCAGGAAAAAACAAAGGAGGTAATTAGTCCGCCAATAAATCCAGCATAGGTTTTCTTAGGCGAAATTCTTTCGTTGATTTTCTTTTTACCAAAGAAAAGACCAAAGAAATAGGCCCCTGTGTCAGTCATAAACGTCGAGACAACGACATAAATTACCAATAGAGATGCTTCAAACGAGTCAAAAGTATTAAATAATGGGGCTGGCGGGGCTTCGGAATTTAGAATTTTCAAAGCTTCATATTCAAGGAAGGATGGATAGTAACGCAAGAACAAGAGGCTTTGTAAACCGAGGGAAATAACGACCAACATCGTAAACATAAAGCTCGCGTCTCGTGCAGTGAAGGACGAAAACAGTACCACCACCATAAATAGCAAAGCAAAGCCAATGAACACCAAGAGAATAGAAATGTGGAGTCTGTCAAAATATGCGTATAAATGGAACCAAGAATCCTCTTGAATTTTGGTGAATAAGTTGAGCAAGAATGGCCAGAATACAATGAAAATACATATGATAATACTAATTACCGTAAGGCCGATGAGATAAGGAACTGATTTTTTCACTTTCAGACAGCGAATAATTTCTGTCGTCGAGACAATAGAGGCAAACATGACGAGAGCAGCAAAGAACCAGTCACCAAGAAAGATGAAAGGGACAATACAGACAATCGCAATGATACCTGTGATAATTCGCGTCTTCATTGAGCTTTTTGTCGATTCGGTCAACTCATTGTGTCTATGGTGATGTTCAGTCTTTTTCATTGGACAAGCCTCCAAAGCGGCGTGACCGCTTCTCATATTCCTTTAAAGTGCTGCGAAATTGTTCTTTATCAAAATCAGGCCAAGGAGTAGGAGTGAAGATAAATTCGGCATAGGCAAGTTGCCAAGGTAGGAAATTCGAAGTCCTCATCTCTCCACTAGTGCGGATTAATAAATCGACTGGTGGTAATCCTTTGGTGTATAAATAATTTTCAAAACTTTCTTCATTTAAATCCTCAATTTTTGTTTCGTGATTAATAACATCCTCAGCGAATAATTTGGCTGCGCGAACGAGTTCGGCTTTCCCGCCATAGTTGAGGCATATATTAAATGTAAAATCGTGGCAGTCTTTGGTTTTTTCCATCGCATCTTGGACAACTTTTTGTGTCCTCTTAGGCAAGCGAGTTAAATCACCAGAAGCAATCATGTGACAACCTTCTTTAATCATCCGATCAATTTCTTTTTTAAAGAAAATTTCAAGATATTTGAAAAGATGGTTAATTTCGCTCTTGGGACGATTCCAGTTTTCAGTTGAAAAAGCATAAAGAGACATGACCTTTACCCCTTGGGATCGGCATTCTTCATAGATATCGATAACGCGATCACAACCTGCTTTATGTCCCAAAAAACGAGGAAGACCACGAGCAGTAGCCCATCTCCCATTCCCGTCCATAATGAAGGCAATATGTTTCAAAGACTCTCTTTTTGCCATATTTAATATCTATTTTAGTATACACAAAAATAGAGAAATGTAATAGAAAAAAGGAAGGTCGAACCTTCCTTATACCGCCATGATTTCTTTCTCTTTTTCGAGACAGATGTCATCGATTTTTTTAATCGCTTCATCAGTCACTTTTTGAATATCATCGAGGATTTTCTTTTGATAGTCTTCCGGATAACTGTCGTCGTCTTTTACAACTTCGACATAATCTCTACGAATATTACGGATTGCCACCTTGGCTTCTTCGCCATACATCTTTGCTTTCTTGGACAATTCTTTTCTTCTTTCTTCGGTGAGAGCAGGAATGATTAAGCGAATGGTTAACCCTTCGTTAATCGGGTTAAAACCGAGGTTAGAAGCGTTGATTGCGGTAACAATCGCTTTAACATCGTTGCGATCGTAAGGCTTAATAAGAAGTTGACGGGGTTCCGGAACCATAATAGAAGAGATTTGATTGACTGGCGTGGGAGATCCATAGTAGTCAATCATCAAAGTCGATAGAATCGCGGGATTGGCCCGGCCGGTTCGCAATGTCACGAGCGACATTCTTAACGACTCGATGGATTTTTCCATCCTTTGTTGTGCATCTAATACGATTTCATCCATAGGTTATTCTCCTTTTTTGCAGACAGTTCCGATATCTCTTCCTTCGATGACCCGACGGAAATTATTGGGATCAGACATCGAGAAGACGCGAATTTCAATATCTTTATCCTTAATTAATTCTACAGCAGATAGATCCATAATTTGAAGTTTCATTTCTAGCATCTGCTTATATGTAATAACTGGTAAGAATTTTGCTTTGGAATCGCAAGTTGGATCACTGGTGTAGACTCCATCAACTCCGAACTTGCCCATTAAAATGGCGTCACAGTTGAGTTCAATGGCTCTTAATGTCGCGGCGGTGTCAGTTGTAAAGAAAGGCTTACCTGTACCTCCGGCAAGAAAAACAACTTCGCCATTTTTCATGGCTGAATTGGCTTTTTCAATACTATATGCTTCAGTAACACCATCAATAGCTGGAATGGCACTTAATACACGGCTTGATACCCCGTGTTTCTTTAAAGAAGAGGACAGAGCGACAGCGTTAATAACTGTTCCTAACATTCCCATGTAATCAGCGGAAACGTCTTCGATACCAATATCTTTGGCTAGTTTGCCGCGCCAGATATTACCCGCTCCAATAACGACGCAAATTTCAATATTTTTATCGTGGATGGATTGGATGGATTTGGCGATCTTGTCGAGCGAGACGACATCAATAATTTGCATCCCTGTTTTCTCTTTGAGGGCTTCGCCACTTAGCTTTAATAAGACTCTTCGATACATAAAACCTCCTGTAAAAAAAGAAACACTAAAGTGTTTCTTATTTTGTTAATTAACTTGGCTCATTACTTCGCTGGCGAAGTCGTCTTGACGTTTTTCAATTCCTTCTCCAACTTGATAACGGACAAACTTCAAAACCTTTGTATTCTTCTCTTTGAGAACTTGTTCAACAGTTTTCGAATCATCAATGAGGAAGGCTTGAGCTAACAAGGTAACTTCCGCGAAACGCTTATTCACTTTGTTTGCAATAATCTTTTCAAGAACAGGAGCGGGCTTGTTAGCTAACTTTTCATCGTTCTTGCTAGCAGCGGTTTCCACTTCGGTTTCGTGCTTGATGACTTCCTCAGGGATTTCATCAACCGCTAAATAACTTGGGTTGTTTGCAGCAATGTGCATAGCGAGTTGTTTTCCGAATTCCGCATCGTTCTTGTCTAGCAAGACAACGACGGAAATTTTACCACCCATATGGGTGTATGGAGCAGCAAATTCATCTCCGTTTTCAGTAACAAGCTCAAAGCGACGAAGATCTAATTTTTCTCCTAATTTGACGGTGGCGTCAGTGAAAAGAGAGGCGGTTAGTTCGCGGGCTTCTTCGATGGTCGCTGGTTTCTTATCTAACAATAAGTCAGCAACAGTATTGACCAAATCGTGGAAAGCATCACCTTTCGCGACAAAGTCAGTTTCGCAGTTAACTTCAACGATGACAGTCGTACGGCAGTGAGCACAGGATTTAAAGACGGTTAAACCTTCCGCAGCGATGCGGCTGGCTTTCTTCGCCATTTTAACTAATCCTTTTTCACGGAGGAAATCACTTGCCTTCTCGATATCATTGCCACTGGCGAGTAAAGCGGCTTTGCAGTCCATAAGACCAGCGCCGGTTCTCTCACGGAGATCTTTAATTAAATCAATAAGTGACTTTTCGGCCATTATTTCTTGTCCTCCTTAACTTCTTCGACATTTTGTGCTTCGGCTGGTTTGGCTTCTTCAACTCTCTTAGTAAATGGTTTGCGAGGACCGAATTTACGACCCTCATCTCTTCCGGCAGAGCGAGCGGCTTGTTCGCGTTCATATGCTTCTTGACGAGCAGCTCTTTCAGCGCGAATGCGAGCTAGTTTCTCAGCATTTTCTTTATCGGTTTGACGAATGACGTCTTTCATTGTGACTTCATCGCCTTCATCTTTGACATAAGCGACAACTGGAAGTCCGCCTTTGCTCTCAACGATTGCATCAGCAATAACAGCGAGGATTAGGCTGACAGAGCGAACGGCATCATCGTTGGCAGGTAAGACATAGTCAACGACATCAGGATCGCTGTTGGTATCAACGATAGCAAACACTGGGATATTTAATTTGCGAGCTTCGCTAACAGCGTTATGTTCAACGCGCGGATCAACCACAAAGATAGCGTTTGGGACACGACGCATCTCTTTAATACCTTCAAGGTTCTTGGATAATTTTTCTTTTTGTTTTCTGAGTTCAGCGGCTTCTTTCTTGGGAAGGAGGTCTAATTCACCTTCTTCTTCTCTTCTCTCAAGTTCTTTCAAGTATCTAATACGACCTTGAATGGTCTTAAAGTTGGTTAAGGTTCCACCGAGCCAGTGATTGGTCATGTAGAATGAACCGGAACGTAATGCTTCAGCTTGGACAGCTTCTTGGCATTGTTTCTTAGTTCCGACAAATAATACTTTACCGCCATTATCGACGATTTCTTTCATGGCTTTATAAGCCTTGGAAATTAAATCGGCAGTTTTAGCTAGGTCGATAATGTAGACACCGTTTCTTGCTCCATAGATGTATTTCTTCATCTTTGGATTCCAACGACGGGTTTGGTGTCCGAAATGCGCGCCAGCTTCTAACAATTTCTTCATTGTAATAACTGGTGCATCAGGATCATGCACGACAGATGCCATAGAATTGGCAGCTTCTGCTACTGGAGCCTTTTCTTCAACTTCAGCAACAACTTTCTTTTCTTCACTCATTTTACGAGCCTCCTTATGTTCATCCTCCACTGCTTCGAAAAACTCAACCACTCAGCAATCTTTAGCCGAGCACAAAGGGAGTTCAATTCACAGTGTGTGTAGTCTGCGATTTTTCGCAGCGCGTATTATTTTATCAAAGGGTTATAACTATAACAAGTTATTTATCGGAATTCTTTGTCTTTTTGGCTCTTGGAAAAGCCTCGGCGTAGATCTTTTTCTTCGCCTCTTCTGTCACATGGGTGTACACTTGCGTCGTGTTGATGCTAGTATGCCCAAGTAACTCTTGAATGACGCGCAAGTCGGCTCCGTTTTCAAGGAGATGCGTAGCAAAACTGTGGCGGAAAATATGGGGATGGAGTCCGAGATAATCACCGGTCTTTTTCTCAATATTATTGAGAATAAACTCTAAACCACGAGTAGTAAGCCTCTCTCCTTTATCGTTTAGAAATAGAGCAGGAGTCATCGCGGAATTTCTAGCTAAAAGGTCATTTCTTTTTGTTTGAATATAGGTGGCTAATGAATCGCGACATTCATTGGTGAAGGGGAGTAGTCTTTCCTTTCGACCTTTTCCAAAAACACGAGCCACACGAGATTTAAGATTTATATCTTGAACATCAAGACCAACCAGTTCACTAGCACGGGTTCCGCAGTAATAAAGCATCATCAAAATTGCTTGATCGCGAACGGCGAGTTCGTCATCTCTTCTCTTATTGGCGGCAAACAGGTCTTGAATTTGATCTACATAGAGAAAATGTGGATACTTCTTTTCTGTTTTGGGAGGGGTTATCAAAGCGAAGGGATTCGCCGTAACATAGTTGACTTTTACCATATAGGTGTAGAGATGTTTTAAGGCTGAAAGACGTCGGCGACAAGATCTCTTGCTTACTCCGTTTTGTAATTCTGTGGTCAAAAAATTACGAATTGTCGATAAATCGACTTGATCCATTAGGATGCCTTCTCTTTCAAGGAAATCAAAAAACTTCTCGATGTCTCTTCGATAACTATCGGTGGTCTTAAGTGAATAATTTTTCTCGTTTTGTAAATAATTCAAGAACTCTTTAGTCGGTTTGTTCATACCAATATCATACTAGATGCAAAAAGAAAAACGGATTATTTCCGTTTCACTTTTGCTATTTTTTCCATGTAGTTGCATTTTGGAAAATTGGTGCATCCAAGGAAATAGCCGTAGCGTCCTTTTTTCTTTACTAAGTGGCCATCACATTTTGGACAGTCTTTCAAAAAGTCACCTTTATTATGTTCAACAGGTCTTTCTTCTGCTTTAATATAGCGACATTTTGGGAAACCTGAACAAGCGATGAAATGCGTGCCTTTTGCCGAATGGCGTTCAACCAGTGGCTTGCCACAAACTGGGCACAGCTCGCCGGTTTCAACGGCGGGCTCAACTACTTCTTTTTTGACGTACCGGCAGGTTGGGAAGTTCGAGCATCCAACAAACTTACCATTCTTACCTTTTTTAAAGACAAGCGAGGAACCACATTTTGGACATATTTCTCCGGTTTTTTCTGGCTCATCAGGATACATCTTATCGTAAGCGACTTTAATTTGTTCATCGAAAGAATTGTAGAAATCAGAGAGAATCTTGAGACGAGACTCGTTGCCTTCCTGGACCTCATCGAGTTTTGATTCCATCTGAGCGGTATATTTTGTGTCGACGATCTCTGGAAAATACTTTCTTAAAACAATCGCAGTTTTCTTACCTTGGTCGGTTATAGTCAAAATTCCTGCGTTGTTATTGATGTACTTTCTCTGCTTCAAAATTTCAATGGTCGAAGCATAAGTAGAAGGGCGTCCAATGCCAACTTCTTCCATCAGTTTGACGAGCTTTGCTTCAGAGTAATGGGCGGGGGGTTGAGTAAATTTTTGTTCTTTATCTTTTTTGATTAAAGGAACCATGTCTCCCTCTTTTATTTCGGGGAATTCACAATGGTAATTCAAATTATCATCCTTATCATCCCACACCACTTCGTAACCTTTGAAAACCGTATGAGCAAATTCTAGTTTAAAGGTTAAGTCTTTTGCGGCCAAAACAATATTCAAAACCTGTTCTTTTTTTGCCTTCATGAGTGAGGCGAGGGAACGATTGTAAATTAATTTATAAAGGTGATATTGGTCTGGCGTTAAGTATTGTTTGATGGATTCGGGAGTCCGGTGATTGCCTGTTGGACGAATGGCTTCGTGAGCGTCCTGCGTAATCCCAACTTCTTTGATTTGTTTCGCATGACCGATGTACTCTTTACCATAAGTTTCGGTAATGTAATTCATCGCCCGATTAATAAATGTCGTCGATAAGCGGGTCGAGTCAGTGCGCATGTAGGTAATTAGACCAACATGCTCACCAGCAACATTAATACCTTCATATAATTGTTGAGCAATCATTTGAGTTTTCTTTGTCTTAAACTTTAAACGAGAGAAAGCTTCCTGTTGCAAGGTGGAGGTCGTAAATGGGACTTTGCTTTCTTTAATTCTAAAAGAAGCAGAAACCGAAATAACCTTTAATATATCGGGTATTTTCTCTAAAATAGCCTGTGCTTCACCCTCATTGTGAAGAATAATCGACTTTTCATTAATGCCGGTAAAAGAAGGATTAAATTCATTACCATTGAGTTTCACTGAAGTTATAATATTCCAATATTCTTCGCTAACAAACTGTTCGATTTCGGTGTCGTGATCATAAATAAGGCGTAAAGCAGCGCTTTGAACACGACCGGCAGAACGAGAATGAATTTTCTTATATATTAAAGAGGATAAGCGGAATCCGATAATTCGATCGAGAATACGGCGAGTTTCCTGGCTGGCGACAAGATTCATATCAATGATGCGAGGTGCCGCCATCGCGGTTTCAATTGAATCGCGAGTAATTTCATGGAACTCTAAGCGCTTCGTTGTTTCGACCGGCAGGTTTAAAACTTTGGTTAAGTGCCAGGCAATAGCTTCGCCTTCTCGATCAGGGTCAGTAGCCAATATAACTTCATCGGCTTTACTGACATCGCCTTTTAATTCGCGAACAATATGTAGTTTATCCTTGCTTATAGCGTATTTCGGGATAAAACCGGCGGGGATATCAACTCCAAGACCGCCTTTTCCGCTCGTTGAAAGATCGCGAATATGACCGCGAGAAGCAACGACTTTATACTCTGGACCGAGGTATCGCTCGATGGTGTGACATTTGGTGGGTGATTCAACAATAACTAATTTCATAAATATCCTAACGAAACAAAATATTAGTAATTAAAAGACGCAATGTCAACCCATATGTTCCTTATATCCTTATTAATAAAGATATAGAAATTTTCCTCTATTTTTTTAACGTATCGCAAAAAGAACATCCTCGCCATTTTCGACCAGTGTAGCTCCTCCCGCAATGAGGCGATTGCACTGGCTTCCCTCGTCTGCTCGATGAGGCACACAAAGAACCTCTCTTCCTAAATCAAGCATGTGACCAACCGTAATGATTGTTCCGCTTTTGGCTTTTGCCTCGGTAACCACTACTGCATTGCTAGATGCGGCAATTAAACGATTTCGTTCAGGGAAGTTTTCTTTTCTTGCATCGCTGTCGCCTGGGTATTCACTAATTAGCAGGTGATTCTTCTTAATTTCTTCATACAAGTCGCGATTTTCCTTGGGATAGCAGTTATCAATTCCACTACCTAATATCGCCACCGCTTGCCCTTTATATGCCAAACATTGTCGATGGCTAATCGAATCAATCCCCTTTGCGAGACCGGAAACTATGATTACTTTGTCAGCAATTTCTCTAACAATCTTCTCGGTCATTGCTTTCCCGTAATCGCTATATTCGCGAGAGCCAATAACAGCAACGTTTTTCTTATAATCGGAAAGTAAATCAATATTTCCATAGTAAAAGAGGACAAAAGGAGGGTGATAAATAGTCTTGAAACTTTCTGGATAATTCTCATCTAAAATGGTGAGAGTTTGACATTTTAATGAAGACACCAACTTTTCAACATTTGAAGAATCAACCGATTCTTTTTTAGATATTGCGGAATAAATGTCGTTCCAAACACCTCGATACTTAATCGCTAAATATATTAATAAATCTCTTCCTTTCATAAAAAACCTCCTAATATCTAGGAGATGTTTTTTGAGATTTAGTCTTAAAATAATGTAACTTTCTTAATCAAACAAGATTTGACGGGTTGATAGGAGAAGCGGTGCAACCCTTTGACTGGCCCAAACTTTTTCAAGGCTTCAAGATGGCTCGATGTCCCATACCCTTTATTTTGAGCAATATGATACTGGGGATGCTTCTTATCTAAATCATCGCAAAAACGATCGCGCGATACCTTTGCAATGATAGAAGCTGCAGCTACGCATAAACTCTTGGCGTCACCATGAACGAGGCTAATAACCGGCCTTTTTGCCTTTGGTATCTTCATGAAATCAGTGATAATCAAATCATAAGGATGATTCATATTCTCAAGTGCTCTTTCCATCGCTACTCGAGAGGCATTCAAAACATTCATATCGTCAATTTCTTCGGGGGTGCAGGAGCCGACTCCAAACGCAATTGCCTCTTTCATAATTAAGTCAAAAGCTTCTTCCCTCTGCTTGGCGTTCAACTTTTTGGAGTCGTTGATCAAGGGGGAACTAAATGACATCGGAAGTATTACTGCTCCGGCAAAAACAGGGCCGAGTAGACAGCCTCTACCTGCTTCATCACATCCGACGATTAAGCGGACTTTTTGATCGTATAAAGTTTTTTCAAAATCAAGTGGCATCTTTTTCGATATCTAAAGTAATGCGCCCCAATAACCCGTCTTTAAATTCTTTTAAGAGGAGAATCTCAGCTCTTGTGAGATCTGGCCCTCCAGTGTAATCAACGAGGGATCTTTGTTGACAAATTTGCTGCAAAACAGACTCAATTTCACCAATCGGGTAAATATTGAAGCGTTTTTGGAGTGCTGTTGAATAATTATGTTTAAGAAAAATTGATAAATAATTAACTAAAATGTGGTTTGGTAAGATGTCTTCTTTTACCGAACCAACCAAAGCGAGATGAGTCGCTTTTTTTTGCTCATCATAATTCATCGGCAAGATACCGGGAGTGTCTAACAACAAAAACGAATCGCTGACTTTAATCCACTGCTCGCCCCGGGTGAATCCGGGTTTATTTTGGACGCCAGCGGCCTTGCGACGAGCCAGACGGTTGATTAAAGAAGATTTCCCAACATTGGGAACTCCGATAATCATCGTTCGAATAGGTTGAGGCTTCATTCCCTTAGATTTTTCTTTTTCCCTTTTGGCTTGTCCAAGGGCAGTAATTGCTTTTTCAATTACTTTTATTGATGATTGCTGTGTGATGTCTAGAGCAAGTACAACATCATATTGTGTCTTAAGATAAGTAACCCAGAATTCAGTTCTTAGAGGATCGGCTAAATCAATTTTAGTTAAAACCAAAATTCTTTTTTTATTTTTTATCGTTTTCTCAAGTTGAGGATTGATAGAAGAAATCGGAGCGCGAGCATCGATTAATTCAATGACAACATCGATAACTTTTAAACGATCCTCAATCTCCTTGAGAGCCTTTTTCATATGACCAGGGAACCAATGTACTTGTGATGCCATAAACTTGCCTTAATAGAAAACCGGCCAGGAATAATGGCGGTCGACACATTTATTAATTCCACCATCAAAGGTGATTCGACACGTTCCTTCAATAGCGACAAGAACACCAACGATATTGTCAAAGAAAATTGGCGTTTCTTTATATCCTGAGTCAACGCTGCGGCCTTGACTTGACCAGTTGTCACCCATCACAAAATAGCTGCCCTTAGGAACCGCGAATGGTTCAATTGAAGAGCGACCATATTTTGATTCAGGATTTGGTCGCATCGGGTCTTTGCTGATAGCGCGATTGAAAGGAAGCTTTTTCACCTTGTAAGAAATTTCGTTAACAATGACTGTTTTTGCTTCGTCTCCAAAAATTGCTTTAATAGAACCCGTTCCATCGTCGTGACCATCTCCGTCATCGTCTCTAGATTCTAAAATTATGATGTGATCAATTAATCCAAGAGGAAAAGAGTTGCTTTGATTATTGCTAGTAAAGTAAAAAATTGTTTCTCCACCAAACGCGATAACTCTTTTAATTTTGTATGTAGGATCAGGGCCGTCTGCTTCGGAGTAATCATTGTTATCGCGACTCTCTTCCGAATAATCATTGCTATCCCAAGGAAAATATGTCGTCACAATATCAAATCTTTTGATGTTTTTCCTTGCCCAATCAGTAGTATCAATAATCCCAAAATTTGCTTTATCAGTTCCTTCTCCGCCAAGCAAGGTCGGGCTCATCGAAGTGCCTGATACATAAATTGAACTGAAATAGGTCGAATGAAAAATTAGAGTTGCGCTACACGCAAAAATGCCCACAAGCACCAAATAAATAGCGGCCCATGCAATGCTGCCTATTCTCTTCTTCTTTGTGGTGTTTTGCATAATTCTCATTATAGAAACTATAACTACTCGAATCAATAAAAAGGATTCGTTGAGAATCCTTAATTTGCTCAGAATTAGAGAATTTCTTTAATACGAGCTGATTTACCTGAAAGTTTGCGAATGTAAGTGATTTTGTTTCTTCTGACTTTGCCTTTGCGAATCACAGCAACTGCTGCAATGGAAGGAGAATGAAGAGGGAAAGTTCTTTCCACTCCGATGCCACTTGACATCTTTCGAACGGTAAACGTTTCACTGATTCCACCACCACGACGGCTGATAACAACACCTTCGAAGTTTTGGATACGAGACTTATTGCCTTCAATAATTCTGACAGACACTTTAACCGTGTCACCAGAGGAGAATACTGGTAAGTCATCTCTCAATTGTGAAGCAGTGATTTCATTGACTAAATTTGTGTTCATAGTCTAACAACGCCTCCTATAACATAAATGTTCTCTTGGTGTTCATTCTCGATTTCGACAGCGGAGCACCCGTATCATGTCGCTAAACATGCTTAATAATATTAACAACCGGTAAACCGTAATTCAATAGCAATTTTATATTTATATAAGGAAAAAGAGCTGTGTAAAGCAAAATTACTTGACACATTAAATCGTTCAGCTTAATATACATTCGGACATAAGGAGGAATTGTTTATGGCAGTTAAGATTAGATTAACAAGAATTGGTCGCCACAAAGATCCTTTCTTCCGTATCGTTGCAGCGGATAGCCGCTATGCAGCTGATGGAAGAATTATTGAGCAAATTGGTTACTTCGATCCTTCAAAAGGAATTGAAAACGTTGTGATTGATGAAGAAAAAGCTCTCAAGTGGTTATCCCAAGGTGCGACCCCGTCTGATTCCGTTCGCTCAATGCTCGCCAGTAAAGGCTTGATTGCGAAACACGCAGAAAGCAAAAAAGTCGGAAAGAAAGTCAAATAATGAACTACGAAAAAGCTATTCACGCGATAATTGATCCGCTCGTCGAAGAACCTGATTTGATTTTCATTAAGACAAACGAATCTGACGACGGAAAAGAATTATCCGTTATAATCGCTACTGCGAAAGATGATATCGCTCGCTTAATCGGTAGGCACGGAAATATCGCTAACGCTATTCGCGAAGTGATTTCTGTCGCTGGTAAAGTTGAGAACAAAAGGGTTCATATCAAATTTGAATCTTTCGTGGAAGAGAAAGAGGATTAATCCTCTTTTTTGAATTATTTATGGAATATTTAGATTTAGGGTACATTACTGGAAGTTTCTCGTTGGACGGCACTCTTAAAGTTAAGTCCATGACCAACCATCCCGAACTTCGCTACCAAACGGGGAAGAATGTTTTTTTGCAAAACCCAAAAACGGCTGTAATATCCAAATTAACCGTCATTTCTTACCGCTCAAGTGGAGATTTTGATTTTGTAAAATTTCAGGAAATTGAAACCAAAGAGCAAGCTGACGAACTAAAAGGTGGCACGCTGAAAGTAATTAAAAATAGAGAGGAACTCGAAAAAGGACATTACTATTTTAGTGATTTAGTAGGTTGTCAGATTATCGAGGAACAAGGCAATATTCTTGGGGTTGTTTCTCAAGTGGAAGAATTTCCCGCTCAAATTACATTGAGAGTAAAAAGACAGGGAAAAGCCGATTTCTTTATTCCTTTTTTAAAAGAATTTATTCTAGAAGTAGATATCTCAAATAAGAAGATTAATATTCGAGTCATGGAGGGAATGTTATGAGAATTACGATTTTAACTTTGTTCCCTCAAATGTTTGATGGTTTTTTGACTAATTCCATCATTAAAAGAGCGATCGCGAAAGACGCTGTTGAAGTGAAGATTGTTGATATTCGCACATTTACAAGCGACAAATATGGGCGTGTTGATAGCGCTCCAGTCGGAGGTGGGGCGGGTTTGATTATGAAGTGTCAACCAATTCTCGACTGTTTAAAAAGTGTCCAGAAAGCCAAAAGTCATGTTGTCTTATTATCACCACGGGGAAAAGCCTTAAATCAGTCAAAAGTCCGTTATTTTTCAGAAAAGATTGAGGACTTAGTTATTATTTGTGGTCATTATGAAGGAATCGATGAAAGAATTAACTACTATATCGATGAGCTAATTTCGATTGGCGATTTCATTCTTACCGGCGGGGAAATTGGGGCGATGGCTCTAAGCGATGCAATTATTCGCTTGCTAGATGGAGTTATCGCGAGTGAGTCAATTGCTGAAGAATCATTTGAAAACGGCTTATTGGAATATCCCCAATACACTGAACCTTATAATTTTGAGGGCTTAAAAATTCCCGATATTCTCTACTCAGGGAATCATCAAGCCATATCCAAATGGCGTAGAAAACAGAGTTTATTGCTCACTAAAAAATTCCGACCCGATTTATTTGAAAATTTTGAGTTAACTAAATTGGATAAACAACTTCTCAACGAACAAGACACTCCGAAATGGGAGGAAGAAGCGATTGAGAAGGGACACAAGTTTATTAAATAATATAGGTTAATATCGTTAGAGCGGAAAACCCATGCCACCTAATCCACCAGGTGGCATTTTTCCACTCTTGCGGAAGGCGTCCATCTTTTTCATTGTTTCTTTCATCGTCTCATATTTTTTGAGCATACGATTCAAGTCAGCGACACTTTTTCCGCAACCATTTGCGATTCTAATTTTACGAGAATATTTCAATATATCTGGATGTTGTCTCTCCTCTGGAGTCATTGAATTGATAATAACCTCGAAATTTCTCATTTCTCTTTCACCCGCTGCTTGTTGCTCGGAAGATATTTTTGGCATACCAGGAATGAGTTTCAGCAGACCACCTAGGGAGCCCAATTTTTGTACCTGTTTAAGTTGGGAAAGCATGTCATCAAGTCCAAAGGAACCCGAGAACATTTTGTTCGCTGCTTTACGCGCTTCTTTTTCATCAATCTCTTCTTTAGCTTTCTCAACAAGAGTAAGAACATCGCCCATGCCAAGGATGCGATCCGCCATACGATCAGGATGAAAAACATCAAGATCGGTCAGCTTTTCACCCACACCGCTAAATTTGATAGGCACACCTGTCATATGTTTAATCGACAAGGCAGCACCACCGCGTGCATCACCATCAAGTTTACTCATCACAACTCCGGTGAGACCTAGTTTTTGATTAAAAGAATCAGCTACGTTGACCGCGTCTTGACCAGCCATCGCATCGACTAATAGTAAAATTTCGTCCGGAACGACTTCTTTTTTGATATCCGAAAGTTCGTTCATTAATTGCTCATCAATTTGCAATCGGCCGGCCGTATCAATAATCAGAACGTCATAATGCTCATCAAAAGCCTTTTGCTTGGCTTCAATAGCAATTTTGACCGGCGAAACACTTGTTCCGCGAGAAAGAATATCGACCCCGACAGTTTTAGCTAACTGTTCAAGTTGATCAATAGCGGCTGGACGATAAACGTCGCCGGCCGCGAGCAATACTTTCTTACGAAGCTTATTTTTCATCAAATAAGCAAGTTTTCCAGTCGTAGTCGTTTTACCAGAACCTTGTAAGCCAACCATCATAATGACAGTGGGTCTTGTTGTTTGATAATTGATTTCGCTATCTTCACTACCAAGTAATTGGGTTAATTCTTCATGAACGATACCGACGAGCATTTGTCCGGGGTTGAGTTTCAAAAGGACTTGCTGACCAATCGCTTTTTCGCGGATGCTTGATGTAAATTCTTTGACGACTTTGTAATTGACATCGGCTTCTAAAAGAGCAATTCGGATTTGTTTGAGCATATCATCCATATTGCTTTCGGTGAGACGAGCTTGACCGCGTATCTTCTTAAAGATACTGGTCAGTTTATCAGTTAAGGATTCAAAAGCCATTATTTAATTATCCTTTCTATATTCTCAACTAGCGAGATGACTTCGCTACTTGGTTTTTGTGTTTTTATTGCTTCAAGGTTTTGTAAAACGTCTTGTTTCTTTTTAAGTGAGTGGAGATGGGATTCGAGACTCTCTAATTTCTTCAAGCCTTTCTTAATTGCGTCCTCAATAGCGGCGCGGGTAACATTGCGGTTGGTCGCAATTTCTCCGAGAGATAAATCATAGGCGAAATAGTCGATTAAAATCTCTTTTTGGGTCGGCGTGAGTAATTCCTGATAGATGTTCAATAAGTCGTTGTAACGGACTGTTTTATTCAAATCATCCATATTACTCACCCACACATAATCCGTAAAGATATTTATCGAGATTGAACTCCTCTAAATCGTCCATTTTTTCACCTAATCCGATAAATCGGACCGGCACTTTAAATTCATCTCGTATGGCCAGGATGATACCACCTTTGCTAGTTCCATCCATTTTTGTGACAATGACGCCAGTTAAGTCGGTTACCTCGGCAAAGGCTTTCGCTTGAACAACTCCGTTTTGTCCAGTTGTCGCATCAATAATTAAAAATGTCTCCTGGGGAGCGCCTTCAATTTCTCTGCCGAGAACGCGTTTAATCTTGCTTAACTCCATCATCAGATTGGTTTTGGTTTGTAGTCTCCCTGCGGTGTCAACAATAACAAGGTCAGCGTTAATTTCGCGAGCCTTTTTCATTCCGTCATAGGCGACAGAGGCCGGATCGGCTTGATGGGCGCCGGTAACAATTTCACAGTTGAGACGTTGAGCCCAAACGGTGAGTTGCTCAACTGCACCAGCTCTAAATGTATCTGCAGCGACAAGTAAAACTTTCTTGCCGTGATGAATATAGCGATAGGCTAATTTGGCAATACTTGTCGTTTTTCCAACACCATTAACACCAACAACTAGAACAACCGTTGCTTCACCAGCTTTAAAAGTGATTTCGTTTTTTATATCGCCCTTTTCGGCATAGCCGACGAACATTCTATCGACCAAAAGTTCGTTGATTAATTGAGGATTAGTAATCTTTTCCTGTCGGCTCTTTTCGAGTACTTCATCAACAATTTTGATGACTAGATTGACTCCGACATCGGATTCAATGAGAATTTGCTCAAGTTCATCAAAATATTCTTGGTTAACTGTTTTATAACGACGCGAAAGTAAATCAAGGCGATTAGAGAAATTTTGGCGGGATTTAGCCATTCCTTGTGAATATTTGTCGACATTCTTGTCTTTCTTATGAAATTTTTCTTTTAAAAAATCAATTAGTCCCATTAGACACTTCTCTTTTCTAGTGCTTTGCGAGCTGCATTTTCTTCAGCGGCTTTTTTACTTTTGCCTTCGCCGGTAGCCAAGACAATATTATTGAATAAAACATTGACTATAAAGGTGCGCTCATGAGCAGGGCCTTTTTGAGAAACGAGCTCATAATGAACGCTATCGCGGTGTTCAGCTTGCATTTGTTCTTGGAGCATCGTTTTGGCATCAGTTAAGTCGAGGTTGGACAACTTCTTTAAGTCGGCCTGAATAATTTTAATGATGAAACGATAGACGGTTTTTATACCGCAATCTAGGTAGATTGCACCAATCAAGGCTTCAAAGACATTCTCTAAAATCTTGTTACTCTTGTTGATTTGATCACTCTGAATAGAATGACCGGCACGAATGTATTCGGAGAGATTCAATTTGCGGGCATAGTCAGCCAAAGTTTGACTCTTAACTAAATAGCTTCGAAACTTGCTCATTTGGCCTTCATCCATTTCTGGACAACGTTTGAAAATCAAATCAGCAGTGACGAAATCAAGGACGGCGTCTCCCATATATTCCAGTCTCTCATAATCGCAGTGAACGGTGTTGGCATCAGCATTGTAAGAAGGATGCGTAAGAGCTAGTTCGTATAATTTCAAATCACGTGGTCTAATTCTTAATTTGTTCAACAAGTCTTTAATATCAGACATTGCTCATGCCCTCCTTAATCTTATCGATAACTTTATTTTCGGCGAGTTTCTTAGCGACATCTAAAGCGCATTTAAAAGAATAGGCATCCGAGCTACCATGTGCTTTAACGACAACTCCATTAAGTCCAAGAAGCATCGCACCTCCAGTGCTCTTGTAGTCCATCGTTTCAGCGATTTCTTTAATGCCCTTTCGAACATGTAAATAGCCTAACTTGGTCCAGAAGTTTTTCTTGAACGCCTTCTTCATAAGGCTCGACATAAATTTGGCTATACCTTCGGTACCTTTAAGGAAAACATTTCCGGTGAAACCATCAGTGACAATGACATCGGCCCGCCCATCTAGAGCGACGCGCGCTTCAATATTACCTTGATAACCAGGGAAGTCTTTGAGCAACTTCTGCGCCTCTTTAACTTCCGGGGAACCTTTACCTTCTTCAGTTCCATTACTTAACAAGAAAACTTGCGGTTCTTTAACACCAAAGACGGATTGGGAATAAAGTCTTCCCATGACTGCAAATTGATGAAGCTCTTCTGGAGAGTTCTCGTTATTCGCACCGATATCCAAAATAACAACTTTCTTGCCTTTAATATATGTCGGGAAAGGAGCGACTAGCGCGGCCCGTTTGACTCCGGTAATAAGTTTTAAGGTGATAGTTGAAGCGGCTAAAAATCCACCGGTAGATCCACAGGAAATGATGCCATCTAATTGCTCATCCTTTAGCAATTTGAGAGCCACCATCATCGAAGAATTTCTCAGGCGCATCACTTCTAAAGCACCGGCTTCCATTGGAACGATGTCCGGGGCATGAATGATGCGGCACTTACCTTCTAAGGCGGTCAAATCTTCTTTTCGACCAACAGCAATAATTTCCACATTGGGATTTTGTTTTAGAAAATCAAGAATGCCTTCGACGATGACACCACTTCCTAAGTCTCCACCCATTGTATCGACAACTAATTTCATAATTGGTAAACCTCAATAATCTATTTTATCATGATATCGAAAAGTAAAACAATTTAGATTGTTTTTATAGACAATTGCTAATTTATGTTTAACCCTTGATTAAAGGATCAGAAATAATCTCTTTTTCAATCTTTTTTACGAGCCACTGATACTCATTTTTTTCGCGGTTTTTTAAGATATCTCGCGCATCATCGCGAGCGGTTGAGAAAATGCGGAAATCATCAATAACATTAAGGAATATGAAAGATGGAAGTCCCGACTGTTTATATCCAGTTAATTCTCCCGGACCACGTAATTTTAAGTCCGCCTCGGCAATGACAAAACCATCGTTGGTCTTTGCCAATGTTTCAAGTCGTTTGACTTTCTCCTGGTCGTCAGTTTGACCAAAAGCGAGCAAGCAAACTGCTGGATAGCCATCTCGGCCAATTCTGCCTCGCAACTGGTGTAATGAAGCAAGGCCAAAACTCGAGGCATCGTATATTACCATTAAACTAGCTTCAGAAATATCGATACCAACTTCAATTACGGGCGTCGATACTAGAATCGGTTTGGCGCCATTTCGAAAGTTTTCGAGAGCCGCTTCTTTCTCTTCCTGTTTCATTTTTCCATGCAAAAGAGTGACTTTTTGCGGGTATTTCAATAAGAAGTGAGCAAAAAGCTTCTCCACCGAGTAGCGTCCATCTTCCCGATAATTAATCAGGGGAGCGACAATATAAACACGACGGTTATCTCCTAAAGCTTTACTAATTGAGCGATAGATTTCTTCATCTTCAGAAGTGACAATTTTGGTTGCAACAGTTCTTTCTTGATGAGGGAAAGAGGTGAGGGTCGAAATATCTAAATCGCCATAGATGGTAAGGGCTAAAGAGCGGGGAATCGGGGTTGCTGACATCATCAGTAAATCGGCGTGTTCACCTTTATTGGCCAAAGTAATTCTTTGGTTGACTCCAAAACGGTGCTGTTCATCAATAACCGCTAAACCAAGAGAGGAATAAGTGACGGATTTTGAAAAGAGGGCATGGGTGCCAATTAAGATATCGAGCGTTCCATCTTTTAAATCATCCTTGATTGTCTTTTTTTCAGATGCGGGAGTGGAGCCTAATAGGAGTCCGATTTTAATTTTAGTAGAAGCAAATAATTTCACAGCATTCGCGTAATGTTGTCTCGCTAAGGCGTCAGTCGGTGCCATAATCACCCCTTGGTCACCCCGAATATAATTCGCGTAAAGAGAAATAAAAGCAACTAAGGTTTTACCTGTTCCAACATCACCTTGGAGCAAACGATACATCAATGAAGATTGATTCATATCTTCGATAATCTCGCTCGCGGCGTTCTTTTGATCTTCGCTTAAAGTATAAGGCAGACTCTTTAAAAACGGTTCGCAAAGCGATAAATCAATTGGTTCTTTCTTGATTTTGGCGAGGGATTTATTTGCCTCGCGTATACATTGGTTCTTTAAAGAAAAGATGAGGGCTTCTTCATATTTTAAATGGCGATATCCTTGGTGAATATCCTCATTCCTCTTTGGAAAATGAATTGCCCAGAGAGCTTTTTCTTTATCGATGAGCCGGTATTTTCTTTGGTAAGAAAAGGGCACTGAAGAATAGATTTTTCCTTCGAGTTCCTTGAGGGAACGATTTACAAGCGATGAAAAGAGATGATTCGGATAATCGCTAGGAAGTGAATAGACGGCTCGATATCTTTCTGAAGAAGAAACCTCACCTTTAACGATACTGACCATGTTGATTTCGTTATTTTTCTTATCAAAAACACCGATTAAGGTATAGGTTTCATTAACCGTAATAATTTTTATTAAGTAAGGCCGGTTAAAAGCAATGACCCGGAAGTAAGTTCCTTTTAAGGTCATGAATTCGAATTTTACAAGTGACAAACCGCGATGTTTAACCAGTTGGGAAACGCTTATAACTTTGCCAAGAAGCACTACTTTTTGTTTATCGACAAGATTTCTTTCCGGCGTATAGGAAAAATCATCATACCTTCGAGGCAAAAGCGAAATGACATCGTAAGCCGAATATATCCCCATCTCGTAAAGGAGATGATTTAAACGAGGGGATTTGGTTAATTTGTTACTCATTATCTTAATTATTAAAAAGGAAAAGAAAAATAGCAAATCTTTTGATTTGCCATTTTCTCATTTTTATCTTATTCAACTCCGATTAAGAAGGAATAGACTGGTTGTTTGCCGTTGTGGGTGTCGACATCGACTTCTGGATATTTATCTTCCACGTAGCGTTTGATTTGTTCAATTTCTTTGTCGGTCACATCTTCGCCGTAGATGATGGTAATGATTGAGCTATCTTCGTCAATCATCTGATCAATCAAGTAGCGGCAAGCGCCAATTTTGTTTGGTGAATCAATGACGATATCCTTTTCAAAAATGCCGATGTAATCATCTTTTTTGACATTGATATCGCCGAATTTTGTATCGCGAATCGCGAAAGTAACTTCTCCTGATTTGACGTTCTTCAGAGCGGATTTCATCTCGTGGAAGTTCTCTTCTGGGTCAGCATCTTCATTAAACATAATCGCCGAACTGATTCCTTGAGGAATCGTCTTGCTGGGAACGACGTAGACGGTGACATCTTTATCGTCGATCACATCGGAAGCTTGAGAAGCCGCCATGACAATATTGGAATTATTAGGGAAAATATAGACATTTTCAGCATTAGCTTTTTTAATCGCGGTCACAAAATCTTCGCTGGAAGGGTTCATTGTTTGACCGCCCTTGACAATGATGTTGATGCCAATTTCTTTGAAAAATTCATCAATACCATCGCCGGAGGAGACAGCAATGATCGCATATTTGGATTTTTCTTTCTTCTCTTCTTCAGGTTCGCCGACGAGATCGTGGTGTTCTTCCACTACTTCACCAGTTGCGAGAGCGTGATGCTGTTCGGTCATGTTTTCAATTTTCAACTTAAGGAATTCGCCGAATTGCTGCGCGTAAGTCAAGACTTCGCCTGGGTTGAGGGTGTGAACGTGAACTTTAACAATTTCTTCATCATGGACGACAACGAGTGAATTGCCACGGCTCTGGAGAATGGTTACGAAACGTTTCTCGTTAAATGGCTTTTTCACGCTGTCAGGTCCTAGTGACATGATGAACTCGGTACAATAGCCAAATTCTTCTTCTTCCATCGAGGCACCCGCCATTTTGATCGGAGTTTCACCATGAGTGGAAGTCGCTTCAAGGCGTTCGACAACCTTACCTTCAAGGCCTAATCGGAGACCTTCAAAAATCTTCAATAATCCCGCACCGCCGGAATCGATAACGCCGACTTCTTTCAAGATGGGGAGGAGATCAGGGGTTCTTTTCAACGACTCGCGGGCTTCTTTAATTAACACATCCATTGCTCTTTCAATGGAAAAATCTTTCTTAACAACTTTGGAGAGCACTTCGCTAGCTTCTCTCATTACAGTGAGAATAGTTCCTTCTACGGGGCGAACAACCGCTTTATAAGCGACCTCAACGCCTTTTTCAAAGGCGCGGGCAAATTCAACTGCATTAGCTTCTTTTTTATCTTCTAAGCCTTGAGCAAAGCCACGGAAAATCTGCGAGGTAATAACTCCGGAGTTACCACGTGCCCCCATGAGAAGGCCACGGGAAAAAGCTTTGGCGATTTCAGCGACACTTTCGTCGCTGCGATTTTGAATCTCTTTGACTCCGCTGGTCATGGTGAGATTCATATTCATGCCAGTATCTCCGTCAGGAACAGGGAAAACGTTTAATGCGTCGATTTCAGGATACGAATTGTAAAGGTTATTCGCTCCTGAAATGAGCATTTTCTTAAGGTCTTGTCCAGTAAGTTGTTTCATTTCAATTTTCTAAGAGGCTAAATCATAGGCATAGACATTAATGTAGCGACATTGTCCTGGGTAGTAATGGTTGAGAACATACTTGACCATCTTCTGACAAGAACGGAGAGTTTCTGTTATCTTCAAACCAAAAACGACCACTACATAAATGTCGATCGAAAAATTTCGATCATCATAAAATTTGATTTTTATACCTTCCTCTTTTTTTCCTTTCGTTTGAGAAATATTTGCTATTTCTTTAATGCCATAGCAAGGAACAATCGCTTCCTTAATCGTTGCGATGAAGGCTTCCTCGGAAATTTTGGCAGTTTGTTTATTCGGTTCGTTTGTTTTCATAGTTACCTAAGTTAGGTTATTCAATTTTACAAAGTAAAAGAGATATTGTCAACCAGGGGCTAATTTATGAAAAGCTCCTCACTAAGTTGACTTAGAAATTGGGATCCACTTTATGTGCGATGCGGAATGCCGGGATATCGAAGAACAAGGAGGAGAAAAATCCGACGGCCAACATCCCAGGCAAGCTTCTCATCCAATGAAATACCCAAACGGGTATATCGATCCAAACCCCGCTGATCAGCGAATTAAAAACCGCTAAGACGGGATTTAAAATCATGAAGTAAATGAATGAAGTGAAGAGAATCGCGAGAATACGATACAAAATATTGTGAGTAAAAGTCTCGTTTTCAACGCCAAAAAGACCGGTAAACCACTTGCCTAGTCCAACGAGGGGAACAAATAAAGAAATCAAGATGGCAACAGGTAAAGAGACAGCGTAATTCAATAAGAATTCATTCCAGATAATATTTCCGTTATTATTCGAAAAATTCGCTGCCAGACAGAGACAGGCGCTCACCGGAATATTGCACAATAACGCGTAAATGACACTTGCTTTGGTTACTTTCATAATAAGACCGGGTAGATTATATCATAGATATAATAAAGAGCAAGGAAGATAATCATTTATCGTAATTTTTCATAGGCTCGAAGGAGGGCACTAAAGTCTTCTTCTGCGTTCGCGTATGTGACGATAAGATGATTACCAAAATTGTTCTTGAAGAGAGTGTAAAAATCATATTGATCGAGTTGAATGACAATTTGGGTGCGGCAGTAGCCGGGCAATGAAGGGTTTTCAATAATCTTTGCTGAGAAGACCACTGAATTTTCTAAGAGCTTTCCGTCCTTTAAAAATAGTTTGCAGATGGTGATATCATCTAACGGCATCGTCCCTTTAACTCCGATACCGAGATTGCTCTCAAAATGGGTGAGTAGCTCGTACTTGGAAACCATATTTAAAGGAATCGTGCAGTGGGCAAGGAGCATTGTCGAATTATCTAAATCGAATTTCGAAGGGTTGGCTTGAAAACAAGGTTGACCTGTTAAAGTGGTCAGCATATGCATTGTCAGCATGCTCGGAACATCTCCTTCACAAGTCGCAGTGATACCTTCTTCGTTAAGAATTGCGAGTGCCAAACAGGAAGTGTTTTTGTATTTGCCGAGGAGATCAAAACAACGGATGGTTAAGCCGTTGAGATGGTACTTCTCAATCAGTCGTTTGAGAGCTCCATAAATATAGCAAGCTCCATCGAGAACTTCCTTGTTTTTAAATTTGGTTTTTAGTTTATCGAGATGTGGGACATTTCCCATTTTTTTCTTCTCAATCTCGCTCATTAACTCATCCATCCCAATATTTACGATATTTATTTTGAAATAATCATAGACAGTGGGAGCATCGATGTTCGATGCGATGAGCCAATCAGAGGGTTGTCCAATCACTCCTAAATTGTTGTCTTTCAGGGCGATCAAGGCGTGAGCAACGCGGGCAAAATGTTTAATTTCATTCGCGCACTGTTCTTCCGTTCCGGTGATGAGGAAGGCATCCTTGCCGTGCTGGGAACAATAGGTTTTGATTTCTAAGTTAGCGGGTAAAGAGTTATTCTTGCCGTTAGAAAGGAGGTAAACAAACTTTCCGAGGCGATCGAAAATGTTGAGAAATTTTGTTTCGCTACCACCGGTCTCGACAAAGACAATCGTCATGATCGGATCTGGGGCACTCTCTTTTATGATAAAATCCTCGTCGATGAGGATGTTGTTGATTTCTTCAATAAAGTTAGTGGTTTCTTTAATCACTTCTGGCTCCCGTCCATCAAGGACAGTTCTCAGGCGAATTAGATTGATGTTCATATGGTTTTTACCTCGGTTTTATTCTATCTTAATGAACTAATAAAAAAAAGCCCGGCAGCTCGCTATTTTGTCCTTGCGGATATCGTCGCCACTACGGTGCTTAACTTCTGTGTTCGGGATGGGAACAGGTGTATCCACCGCGCCATCACCACCAGACTTTTTTTCAGAGAGTAATTGTTCTCTCAAAACTGAATATTATCACATGTTGCTTTGCTTGTTAATTAAAACCTTAATTTTAATTTTTCGATTAAAAATCTTAGAAATTAAGACCTCGACCTATTAGTATTAGTCAGCTTAATGCCTCACAGCACTTACACTTCTAACCTATCAACCCGCTAACTTTGCGGGGGTCTTACTTCTTGCGAATGGGAAGTCTAATCTTTAGGCTGGCTTCACGCTTAGATGCTTTCAGCGTTTATCCATTCCGTAGGTAGCTACCCGGCCATGCCACTGGCGTGACAACCGATATACCATTGCTACGTCCGTCCCGGTCCTCTCGTACTAGGGATAGATCCTATCAAACTTCCTGCGCCCACGACAGATAGGGACCAAACTGTCTCACGACGTTTTGAACCCAGCTCGCGTACCACTTTAATTGGCGAACAGCCAAACCCTTGGAAGGTACTTCCCCTCCAGGATGTGATGAGCCGACATCGAGGTGCCAAACCTGATCGTCGATGTGAACTCTTGGATCAGATCAGCCTGTTATCCCCAGGGTAGCTTTTATCCGTTGAGCGACGACCCTTCCACAAGGAATCGCCGGATCACTAAGCTCGACTTTCGTCCCTGCTCGACTTGTCTGTCTCGCAGTCAAGCACCCTTATGCCTTTGCACTCGATGCACGATTTCCAACCGTGCTGAGGGTACCTTGAGGCGCCTCCGTTACTTTTTGGGAGGCGACCGCCCCAGTCAAACTGCCCGCCTAACACTGTCCTCAAAGCCTGTGAGGTTCGAGTTAGAGCGTTCACAATTCAAGAGTAGTATTCCAACGACGACTCCACTAGGGCCAAAGCCCTAGCTTCAAAGTCTCCTACCTATCCTGTGCATGAATTACAAACGATCAATATTAAGTTACAGTAAAGCTCCATGGGGTCTTCCCGTCTAGTCGCGGGTAACCTGCATCTTCACAGGTATTAAGATTTCACCGAGCCTGCTGTCGAGACAGCGCCCAGATTATTATACCATTCGTGCGCGTCAGAACTTACCTGACAAGGAATTTCGCTACCTTAGGACCGTTATAGTTACGGCCGCCGTTCACTGGGGCTTCAATTCAGAGCTTGCACTCCCCCTTTTAACCTTCCAGCACTGGGCAGGCATCACCCCATATACATCGCCTTGCGGCTTGGCATAGAGCTGTGTTTTTGGTAAACAGTTACCTGGGCCTCTTCACTGCGACTCTCTCGCGAGAGCACTTCTTCTTGCGAACTTACGAAGTTATTTTGCAGAGTTCCTTAACAACAGTTATCTCGCTCACCTTAGATTACTCATCTTGACTACGTGTGTCCGTTCTCGGTACGGGCCACATATACTTAAGTTAGCAGCTTTTCTTGAAAGCGGGTATCATCAACTTCCCTACTAGGCCGAAGCCATTCAGTCCCCATCACGCCTTCCCCTTAAAGTGCACGGATTTGCCTATGCACAAGGTACCTCGCTTGGTCCGGAATCCAATTACCGGTATGATTAACCCTCTCTGTCACTACGTCACATATATGCGGGTTCAGGAATATCAACCTGATGTCCATCGACTACACCTTTCGGTCTCGCCTTAGGCCCCGACTAACCCTGGGAGGACGAACCTTCCCCAGGAAACCTTAGTCAATTGGTGGATGGGATTCTCACCCATCATCGTTACTTACACCGGCATACTCACTTCCATGCAGTCCACAGCTCCTTACGATGCTGCTTCACCCCACATGGAACGCTCCCCTACCACTTTAGATTACTCTAAAATCCGTAATTTCGGTATTATGCTTAGCCCCGGTAAATCTTCCGCGCGGAGGCACTCGACTAGTGAGCTGTTACGCACTCTTTAAATGATAGCTGCTTCTGAGCTAACATCCTAGTTGTTTATGCATCTCTACATCGTTCTACACTTAGCATAAATTTAGGGACCTTAATTGACGGTCTGGGCTGTTTCCCTTTTGAGCATGGAGCTTATCCCCCACACTCTGACTGCAAGGCTTATATTAATGGCATTCGGAGTTTGATTGGAATCAGTACGGCTTGTGCCGCCATCAGCCATTCAGTGCTCTACCTCCACTAACTACTACCTTACGCTAGCCCTAAAGCTATTTCGGGGAGAACCAGCTATCCCCCAACTCGATTGGAATTTCTCCCCTATCCACAAGTCATCCGCGGGCGTTTCAACGAACGTCGGTTCGGTCCTCCAGTGGGTTTTACCCCACCTTCAACCTGCTCATGGATAGATCGTCGGGCTTCGGGTCTATGACTACGTACTAATCGCCCTATTTAGGCTCGCTTTCACTACGGCTCCGTCTCTACGACTTAACCTTGCACGCAATCATAACTCGCCGGTTCATTCTTCAATAGGCACGTCATCACCCTTTAACGGGCTCTGACTTTTTGTAGGCATACAGTTTCAGAATCTTTTCACTCCCCTCCCGGGGTTCTTTTCGCCTTTCCCTCACGGTACTGGTTCACTATCGGTCACTAGTTAGTATTTAGCCTTTCGGAGTGGTCTCCGTAACTTCCGACAGAATTTCTCGTGCTCCGTCGTACTCTGGAACTCACTAGAGTTGAAAAGGATTTCGCTTACGGGGCTATCACCCTGTGTCGCCGACTTTCCCAAGTCGTTCAGCTATCGTTTTCATAATCTCATGTTGTGGTCCATAACCCCAACCCTAAGGTTGGTTTGGGCTGTTCCGCTTTCGCTCGCCGCTACTTACGGAATCGATTTTCTTTCTTTTCCTCTAGGTACTAAGATGTTTCAATTCCCTAGGTGTTTCTTCCCTATCAGTTATTGTTTTCTGGTAGGATGACGAGACATTACTCTCGCCGGGTTTCCCCATTCGGATATCGACGGATCAAAGCTCATATCCAGCTCCCCGTCGCTTTTCGCAGGTAATCACGTCCTTCGTCGTCTTCTAGTGCCAAGGCATCCGCTGTACGCCCTTTTTACTTAATTTCGTAAAATTAGGTTTCAGTTTTTTTGTTGTTTCAATTGTTTTAAATGAATTGGTTTTAGTATAAATCTTTCGATCTATTTGTTTTGTTTTTTGTTTTATGCGCTTTCTCAGTGATGAAATCACTTTAATTGCGACATTAACAGAAAGAACATGTTATGTAATATTCAGTTTTCAAAGAACAGTTTTTGAGAGTTGCTGATCTCTCAAAACTAAACAGATTGTCCATTCACAGTCAATTTCGATAAATGATAGAAATTTAGGTTTTTGTACATATATCAACTAGCCTAGTAGGCAGTTGACACTTTCTCCATAGAAAGGAGGTGATCCATCCCCACGTTCCCGTAGGGATACCTTGTTACGACTTAACCCCAATCACTAGTCCTACCTTAGGCGTCTCCCTCCTTACGGTTAGGATAACGACTTCGAGTATTACCAGCTCTCATGGTTTGACGGGCGGTGTGTACAAGGCCCGGGAACGTATTCACCGCAGCATGGCTGATCTGCGATTACTAGCAATTCCAGCTTCACGGAGTCGAGTTGCAGACTCCGATCCGAACTGAGACCGGCTTTATGAGATTTGCTTGACCTCGCGGTTTTGCTTCTCTTTGTACCGGCCATTGTAGCACGTGTGACGCCCAAGATATAAAGGGCATGATGATTTGACGTCATCCCCACCTTCCTCCGACTTACATCGGCAGTATCCCTAGAGTTCCCAACTGAATGATGGCAACTAAGGACGAGGGTTGCGCTCGTTGCGGGACTTAACCCAACATCTCACGACACGAGCTGACGACAACCATGCACCACCTGTGTAGACCTGATATTTCCCTATTTCTAGGGCTTTAGTTCCCATGTCAAATCTTGGTAAGGTTCTTCGCGTTGCGTCGAATTAATCCACATGCTCCACTGCTTGTGCGGGCCCCCGTCAATTCCTTTAAGTTTCAGTCTTGCGACCGTACTCCCCAGGCGGAGAACTTAATGCGTTAGCTTCAACACTGCCTCGCGGCAATATTTAGTTCTCATAGTTTACAGCGTGGACTACTAGGGTATCTAATCCTATTTGCTACCCACGCTTTCGTGACTGAGCGTCAGTTTCGAGCTTGTGAAGCGCCTTCGCCACTGGTGTTCTTCCATATATCTACGCATTTTACCGCTACACATGGAGTTCCCTTCACATCTCTCGTACTCTAGCTGATCAGTTTTCAAGGCTTTATGGGGTTGAGCCCCACGCTTTAACCTCAAACTTAACCTGCCGCCTGCTCACTCTTTACGCCCAATAATTCCGGATAACGCTTGCCACCTACGTATTACCGCGGCTGCTGGCACGTAGTTAGCCGTGGCTTTCTGATAAAGTACCGTCAGACTCTGCGCATTTCCTCGCAAAGCTGTTCGTCCCTTATAACAGAGCTTTACAACCCATAGGGCCGTCATCACTCACGCGGCGTTGCTCGGTCAGGGTTTCCCCCATTGCCGAAAACTCCTTACTGCTGCCTCCCGTAGGAGTTTGGACCGTGTCTCAGTTCCAATGTGGCCGATCAACCTCTCAGTTCGGCTACGCATCCTCGCCTTGGTGGGCTGTTATCTCACCAACTAGCTAATGCGCCGCAGGTCCATCTTTTAGTGGGGCTTTAAAGGCCCCTTTCAAACATCCGAGATGCCTCGGTTGTTATTATCCAGTATTAGCCAAAGTTTCCTTCGGGTATCCCAATCTAAAAGGCAGGTTACCTACGTGTTACTCACCCGTTCGCCACTAGGGTATTGCTACCCCCGTTCGACTTGCATGTATTAGGCACGCCGCCAGCGTTCATCCTGAGCCAGGATCAAACTCTCAAAGTTTGTATTCTAGTTCATTATTATCTGGTTTTGTTTTTTTAAATTAAAAATAAATTGACGTTTATTTGTGTTTGTACATCTGTTTAGTTTTCAAAGATCAGTTGGCGTGCTCACTATGCTATTACATAGTAATATTTATTAGGTCTCCCCAATTCACGCTTTGATATGATAACTCGGCGATAAAACATAGTCAACCACTTTGTTCACTTTTTTTGAAAAAAAATTTTAATCCCGAAAAAAGGCCGTTTCGCACGCGCGTAGCGCGCGTTACAATTATATTAATTGTTATGTGCGTGCGTGTGCGAGGAAAGAAAAAGGCCAGTTGCCTGACCTATCTTTTGTGGTTCTGTTATCTCCTCGATGATCCGAAGAGGCGAATGAGAATAAAAATTAGTCTCATCAGGATATACATGAAATCAACATACAGGGAGAAGGCACAGTATAAGGCAAGATTGTTGCTTTGTGCTCCCCGATTAGCGATTTGTTGAATGCGCCAGACATCAAACATAGTGATTAAGAGAATCGCCACGAAGATGACACTATCAAGAATGATAGCAAAGGGAGTGAGAGCTCCGGGAGCAACAAAATAAAGAAGCAGGAAGAATAAGGACATCATCATGGCCCCGAAAAATAAGCCATAACCGAGATTTCCAACCCACGAGAGGTTTTTTGCCACTTTGCCGATAAAGTACATAATCGCAAAAGTCATCGCAGTGATAGCAAAAGCGGTTCCGACAATATAGGAATCAACAAACAAGACGAATTCCGAGAAGACAACACCCATTAAAACGGAGTAGATAATCGCCGGAACGATGATGCTGCGTTTCCCTTTTAAAGAAATGAAACTGATGACAACGCTCGTGATGATCAATCCAACAAAGGAAGCAATCATGACATAGATATAGGTTGTATAAACCGTCTCTGAGGGACTGGCATTAAACCACGCTTGAAAACCAAGAGCGGCAAGGAAAGCGACAACAGCAGAAATCAATATGCCAATGGCCATGTAGCCATAGACTTTGGATAGAAAGCTGTTCGAGCGGACATCGACCGAGGAGGCAGGAACACTGCCGGGCTTTTTAAATGATTGTTCGTACATAAATTACTCCTTTCGTAATTAACCTTAAATAATGTTGTTCAATAGTGCTTCGTAAGATTCGATCTTCAAGGAAGCGCCACCGACTAAGGCTCCATCGATATTAGGGCAGGATAAGTAGGTTCTGATATTTTCTGGTTTGACCGAACCGCCGTAGAGAATGCGGAGATCCTCAGCGACACAACCGAATAATTCACGGAGAACATTGCGAATAAATTCGCAGACGCTTTCAGCTATTTCCGCCGAAGCGTTCTTTCCGGTTCCGATTGACCAGATTGGTTCATAGGCAATGACGAGGTTTTGGAGTTTGTCACCGCGGAAACCTTTTAAGCCAACGCGGAGAGCTTCCGCGACGACTTCTTTGGTCTTGCCAGCTTCAAACTCTCGGAGAGTTTCGCCGACACAATAAACTGGAACCATGTTGTTGTCTAAAAGAGCAGCAATCTTTTGATTGCATTTCTCACTTGTTTCATTGTCGTAGGTTCTTCTCTCAGAGTGACCGATAATCACCCAAGAGATGCCATACTCTTTAAGCATCGGAATCGATACTTCGCCTGTATAGGCCCCAGAGGCGGCAAAATGAATATTTTGAGCCGCGACAATCATATCTTTCGCTGCGTTTTCTTTTACCGCAGCCAAAGATAAGTAGGTGGGAGCAACACCGAGATCGATGTTGTTTAAAAGGGCTTTATCGACAAGGGGACGGCTAGCAATCGCGAATTCTTTAGCTTCGATTGCTAACTTGTTCATCTTCCAGTTGCCGAGCAATAATTTCTTTCTCATATGTTTATCCGAGGATATCGATACCAGGGAGATGACCATCGTTCTCGATCATCTCGAGAGAAGCACCACCACCAGTTGAGACATGGGAGAAATCTTTATCGAAGCCAAATTGCTTAATAGCGGCTGCTGAGTCTCCGCCACCACAGACAGTAAAGGCTTTGCCATCAAGGGCTTTGATAGCCTTGCAAATGGAGATTGTTCCTCTTTGGAATTCCGCTTGTTCAAAGACGCCCATTGGGCCATTCCAAAATACCATCTTCGCTTTAGCGATGTGGCTAGAAAATAATTTATCAGTTTCAGGTCCAATATCCAAACCTTCAAATCCTTCAGGGATGTCGTTGATGTTGACAACTTGAACCGTCTTGCGCTCTTCGGGTAAGAAGGCATCACCAATGACAGTGTCAACTGGTAAAATAATCTTGCCTTTGGCTTTAGCCAAGCAGTTACGAGCATATTCTAATTGGTCATCTTCAACAGGGGAGAGACCGGTGCTTTTACCTTGGGCTTTAAAGAAGGTGAAAGCCATCGCTCCACCGATGATGATTTTGTCGCACTTATCGAGCAAAGTATCAATGACTTTAATCTTATCGGATACCTTGAGTCCACCGAGGATGGCAACATAAGGACGATCTTTATCGCTGACGTTGACGCAGCGGGTGAGATTAGCGACTTCCTTTTCAACGAGGTAGCCTGCCGCGACTGGTTTTCCTTCGCTTTTTAAGATTTCGGGAACACCATAGGTAGAAGCATGAGCTCGATGGGCAGAGCCGAAGGCATCCATCACATAAACATCAGCTAAATCCGCCCAGATTCTTGATAATTCAGGGTCATTTTTTTCTTCGCCTTTTTCGTAGCGGGTGTTTTGCATGAGGAGGACTTCTCCTTCTTTTAATTCGTTAACCGCATTTGCCAATTCCTTACCGCGTGTAAGGGGAACAAATTTGACTGGTTGATTGAGCAATTCACCTAAACGAGCAGCGATGGGAGCTAAGTCATTTTTCTTTTTAGCTTCTTCCACCACTTCGGGAGCTTCTTTGTGTTTAATCTTGCCTAAGTGGCTGAATAAGACAACGCGAGCGCCTTTTTTGAGCAATTCTTTAATCGTTGGGAGAGCGGCGACAATTCGATTATCATCACGGATAGCTCCTCCCTTGAGAGGGACGTTGAAGTCAACGCGCACAAGAACGCGAAGACCTTTAACATCTAATTTTTGGACTGTTAACATAATTAGTCTCCTTTTTAACAAAGAGGCACCTATGTCTTACCACAGGTGCCAAACATATTGAGTCACACCGGGTGCTTAAACCCTGAGTAGCTCAAAAGTTAGCAATTTTCAGAGAAGTATTTAATGGTCTTAACCATTTGAGTGGTGTATGAATGTTCATTATCGTACCAAGCGACGACTTGGACTTGATATAAATCATCACTAAGTTTGCTGACCATTGTTTGAGTAGAATCGAATAAAGAACCAAATCTCATACCAATAACATCGCTAGAAACGATTTCGTCTTGGGTGTAGCCATAGGAATCATTGGCGACGGACTTCATGTAAGCGTTGATAGCGGCTGGGGTGATGTCCTTACCTTTGACAACAGCGATGAGAATGGTTGTTGAACCGGTCGTCACAGGAACGCGTTGGGCAGATCCGATGAGCTTTCCATTTAATTCAGGGATAACTAAACCGATAGCTTTAGCGGCACCGGTGGAGTTTGGAACGATGTTCGAAGCACCAGCACGAGCGCGGCGTAAGTCGCCTTTTCTGTGTGGACCATCGAGAATCATTTGATCACCGGTATAAGCGTGAACGGTGGTCATAATTCCGGATTGAATTGGAGCGAAATCATTGAGTGCTTTGGCCATTGGGGCTAAGCAGTTAGTGGTGCAAGAAGCGGCAGAGATAACTGCATCTTCTTTAGTTAAGGTCTTTTCATTGACACCAAACACGATGGTTGGTAAATCTTTACCAGCTGGAGCAGAGATAACGACTTTACGAGCTCCGGCTTTAACGTGGTCAAGAGCCTTCTCTTTGGTGGTATAGAAACCAGTGCATTCTAAGACGACGTCAACGCCGATTTTTCCCCATGGGAGATCAATAGCTTTTGGCATCGCGTAGACGATGATTTCCTTGCCATCGACCGTAATGCTACCTGGCTCGAGAACTGTTTTTCCGTCTTCGCCAAGAACTGGTTCTTTATAATCGACAGTGTGGAGATTTTCTCCGATATAGCCGGCGTATCCGCCTTGAGCTGTATCATATTTTAATAAGTGGGCCAACATTTTGGGGGAAGTTAAATCGTTAATAGCGACGATTTCATAACCTTTCACACCGAACATTTGTCGGAACGCTAAACGGCCAATACGACCGAATCCATTAATTGCAACTTTTACTGACATACGATAATGTCCTCCTTCGCTTGCGGGATATAGTATACACTATATGAAAAAGTATTTTCAAGCGAAATGATTTCCTTATTCCAAAGCGGAAGAAAAACAAAAAAATAATGATTGAATCAATTAATCAATGCCTTTAAACAGCTCGGAAAGGGGTGTTTCTAAAGCGGCAGCGATTTTCTGAATCACAGCGATAGTTGGATTGCGTGAACCACGTTCTAAATCGGACAGGTAATTCTTATTAATTCCCGCTTCAAAAGCGAGGGCTTCCTGATTCAAACCTTTTTCGATTCTCAAACGACGGATTTTTTTGCCTAATAATTGAGAAGTTCTCATTGGCAAATCCTCTTATAAAGTTCATGAATCGCCCGGAATAGATGGTTAACATTACTTTTAGTAATAGTCATATTCATTCTCTCGCTTAAAAGGTCTGCTAATTCTTGCATTGAGGCCGCATCATTTTCGAGGCGAATTTCACATAAAAGGCGCATCTTTTCATTCGATATATGCTCAATTCCCAAACGTGAATCAATTCCTTTAATTTCAGAAATTTGACGATGGGCAGTCTCATAGATTTTGCTCATATTAGCTGTATCGAGATTAGTGAGGCGATTCGCGTTGTTGGCGAAATCGCGATCGACGCGGATGTTTTCATACTCCATGCATGCTTCAACCGCTCCGATAATAATTAAGAAGTTAGCGATTTGATCGCTCTTTTTAAAATAGAGGATGTATTTGTCTCGCCTATGAGTGATTTTTGGTTCAATATTGCTGTTCTTATAACGAGCGAAAAGATGCGACATCCATTTCGCGTAATTCTCGCTAGTTAAGGATATTTCTAAATGATAGTTTGAAGTGGTAGGCGAATTGATTGATCCCGAGGCGAGAAAGGCTCCGGCTAAATAGCCAGCGATACTCACGTCATTTGAGACGATATTCTTTGATATTTTGCCTTCAAGAAAAGATATTTCTAAATCAGTAATTATCTCTTCGGCTTTATCATCAATTGTGATGGCATACGTCGCCCTCTTTCTTTGATTCCTATAAAAAGAAAGGTGAGCGTCAGAGTTATATAAATGATTGATTTGCTGATAAACAAATTTAGCAATTTTTGCGTTTTCTGTTTCTAGCAATAAACTGCTCTGCTTATTTTGGAAGATTATCGATCCGTTAATACGGATATACGCCGAAAGGAGAGCTTTGAGTCGTTCGAAAGAATCATATTGGTTATGACAAAGTTCATCTTTGACTTTTTGAGTAAAAGATTGAGTTGTCCTCATATTAATCCTAAATTTTCCTCGTTCAAATCAGGTGAGTCGCGATGGAAAACGACAGTACGATATTTATTTGAGAAGTGTTTGGCTAAGTAATTTGCAACATACGTTGAACGATGTTGTCCACCACTGCAAGCGATGCCAATGTTATACATGGGTCGGCCGGTCTGTTGAACACATTCAAGCTGGAAGTCCAAGAACTTAACGATGTTATCAATAATTTCTTGAGTGATGGGGAATGATTTCATGTAATCAATAACTGGTTGATCAAGGCCATTCAGCTCGCGAAGGCTCTCGACCCAATATGGATTAGGAATATCACGGACATCAAAGATCATGTCGAGATCCATAGGAGTCCCATTTTTATACCCAAAGGAAATAAAAGATATCGTCGTAATGTTTTCTCCTACGTGGTTGGAGAGACGATTGTAGAGATTGAAGCGAAGGGCTTTTATATTCAGCGAAGTGGTGTCGATATAAATATCGGCATAAGCAAAAAGGTCTTGGCTTTCTTTCAAGTCCAACTCGATTGCTTTTTTCAAGCTGATTTTCTGCATGAAGCAGCGTGGATGAACGTGTCGACTAAGGCGGTAACGTTTTTGAATCTCAATAAGGTCGCAGGTTAGCAAAACTAATCGAGTTTTAAAATGGGGGTTCTTCTTGGCCAAATCAAGAACCTTGTGTGCCTTGATCAAAGAGATGATTAAACAGAATTTATTGGTCTTATAATCGTTGTTCACAAATGCTTCAAGAGTGGAATTGACCGCATCAAAAGGGATGTTTTCAACGATGTAGTACCCAAGTTCTTCAAAAACATATTTTGAAGACGTGATGCCCGATCCAGATTGACCGGTTAAAATGACTAACTCGTTCATTCTTGGTCTCCTTTCAAATATTCAATAATCGAACGAGCGGCGACCATTCCGTCGTGCTCAGCAAGATAGATTTGACGTAATAAGCGAGGAAGAACATCCCCTCCCGCAAATAAACCAGGAACCGGAGTCATCATCTTTCGGTCTACAGGAATGTTTCCGGATTCATCAAGAACACCCGGGATTCTCATGAACTGGGTGTTAGGAATTTGACCAATTAAGGGGAAAACACCATTAACTTGCAGGATTTTTTCCTCTTGGTTGGCCACGTTGCGAATGCGGAGACCGACGACTCTTTCATCCTCAAGAATTTCAATCGGGACATATGGGGTCAAGATTGTTACATTGCTTTTTTCTTTTAGTTCAGCGAGATTGGCGTCGCTACCGCGGAATTCGTTTCGACGATGGACCACAAAAAGGTGGGAGACGAGACGGGAGAGGTGAGTTGCTTCTTTTAAAGCGGAGTTACCCCCTCCGATGACGGCAACGGGAACGCCTTTAAAAAAATGTCCATCGCACATCGCACAGTAAGAAATACCTTTGCCGAGTAGAGTATCTTCGTTATGAAATCCAAGTTTCTTTTCTTTTGTTCCAGAAGCAATTAAAACAGCTTTGGTTTTGTAAGTATCTTGGTCAGTTTTTAAGTAGAAATAGTCATCAACTTTGATTAATGATTCGGCATCTTCGCCGCGAACTTCAATGTTGGCTTTCAAGACTCTCTCAAAGAGAGCGTAGGCCAAATTAGGACCGCTGATTTTTTGGAAACCAGGATAATTATCGACGCGAGGAGCGATGTTGACTTTGCCACCTGGAGTGCTTCTTTCAATCATGGCAAATTTAACGCCGGCGTCTTTAAGTTTTAATGCCGCTCCAATTCCACATGGACCACAGCCTACGATTAGAACTTCATATTGCTCATTCATTTTTCAGCACCTCCAAGATATCCTTGTATGATTTGACGAGGTATCTAGGTCGTAAAGAAGGATCAAAAATCCTTGGTCCCCACGACACTAATACGCAGTCAACACCCGCATTTTGACATGTCAAAAAGTCAGAACTATTATCTCCAATATACAACACTTTTGACTTTTCGGGTTGATTTAATATTTTCATCGCTAAAGAAATGCCTTCTTGATGAGGTTTTGGATTTTTGACATCATCGATGCCAACGACGACATCAAAGATGTTTTCTAAATCCAAAAGTTTAAGGCAATATTCAGTTGTCTTGTGCATTTTGTTGGTCACAATTCCAAGGCGGTAGTTAAGTTTTTTGAGTTCGAGAAGAACTTCTTTTTCAAAGGGGTATAAGAAGATGTATCGAGGATACAACTCCCAAGAAATACTATGAAATTCTTTAAAGATTTGCTCTTTATCAACTTGGGGAAATTCTTTGGCGAGAGTCTCTCGAATCGGAGGTCCAGAAAAGTAAATCATCTTCTCGCGTGAGGCTCTTTTTTCAAAGTTATATTTATCGTATAAGCGAAAGAAAGTTTGGGCGATCAACTCATCGGTATCAATGAGCGTTCCGTCCATATCGAAGAGAATAAGCTCATATCGATTAGGCATGTGTCCTTTTGATCTCGCTATGTCCTCTCAAGGTGTAAGGAATTGAGATAGCAAGAAATCCTAAAACGCCAACACCGACAGCTAACATGGTTAAACCAGCCAGAAATTGATAGGAAGATATTCCGACGGCTAAAACTTGCGGCGTGGTAGTAATCATAAGAATTGAACCGACCACAAAAGCAATTCCAAATGCAGCAAAGATGCTAGAGGAGATAATCCCGGTCTTAAACCAGTTCTCTTTGGGGTGTAAATTGCCTTTCTTGGCGTCGATATGATTGCGAATTGTATGATTTACGATGATGCCGATAACACCGACGATAATGAAGGCGAGTGACCAGAACCAGCTCCAGAAGCTGTTCATGATATATTGACTGTCACGAAGAGGTTCAAGAAGTGCTCGCACCAGTCCGTACCAAATGAAATATCCAAGGGCAACATCACCAAAAGCGGTGAATTTGCGGAGTTTTTTGCCAATTACAAAGGCTAATAGAATAAATCCGAGCATATTAATCGCGGCCTCAATTAAGAAAAGAGGCACAAAAACTTGGCCGGGAGCAAGGGTTGTTAAACCATCGTGGCCAAAACGAATGTTATTGTAGATAATCTTTGGTAGCCAACTCCAAAATTCGCCATCCATCGGCAATCCATGAACTTCAGCGTTGAAGAAATTGCCCCATCTGCCAACTGCTTGAGCAATCAAGATGGAAGGAAGAACGATATCAGCGACGACAAAGATGTTGTAACCTTTGTTTCGCCACATGAACCAAGAGACTCCAACCACGATGCCGGTAAAAGCCCCACCAAGAATGGTAAGACCACCATCCCAAATCGCAAACATGCTCATCGGGTCGCTGGCAAATTGAGTGTTCCATTCACCAATGACATAAAAGATTCTCGCTCCGACGACGCCGGCAGGGAAGGCCAACAAAAAGGTTGATTCAAGGATGCCGTGTTTTCCGTATTGCTGATACATCCGGTGATCGCAGTAAAAGTAAACGATTAAGGCTCCTCCTAAAATACATAAAGCATACCAAGCAATATTAGTGTCAGGTCCATAATTTCCCGGATAGGCTAGACCTTCAGAAAAATTGATGCCATGAGCCAATGGCATTGTTAAATTGATATGATCAGCGAATCCATCGAGAGTAACAAAGAAGAAAACTAAAGCGGAAATAAAGAAGAAAACCAGTCCTCTAAATAACCACTTATCCAGCACTTGGTTAATATCTTTTCCATAGTAATGAAAGATGAAGAAATGAACAGTGATAAATAAACTTAGTCCAAAGATGGTTCCTCCGACGCTGGTGGCGATGTATTCGTACCATTTAGCGGGAATCTCTCTCCAAACATAGATGAACATCAGAGAAGTCGCTAAGCTGACGCCAAAGGCAATGCTGAAATACAAAAGCCGTTTAGTTAATGTCTTATAAGAGATAACTTCGCCTTTGCTTTTGATACTTTTTAAGACATTGAGAATGCCAACTACAAAGATGGCAATCGCTCCAAGAAGGAAGACAATGAATAAAATTAAACCGAGAATTTCCATATTAATCGCGAGGTCCTTTCTTCAAAACTTGTTTGAGATACTGGCCAGTAAATGATTTTGGATTTTCACTTACTTCCTCTGGGGTTCCGGTAGCGACAACTTGTCCGCCTCCATCACCGCCATTGGGCCCTAAGTCAATGATATAATCAGCTGCTTTTATAATATCTAAATTATGTTCAATAACAATAACGGTATCGCCGTGATTAACCAAACGCTGGAGAATCTTTAACAATCTACCAACGTCATCCGCGTGTAAACCGGTGGTTGGTTCATCGAGAATATAGACGGTCTTACCGGTTGGGCGTTTTTGCAGTTCAGCAGCCAATTTAATGCGCTGAGCTTCACCACCAGAAAGGGTGGTCGCTGGTTGGCCTAGTTTTATATAGTTCAGACCAACGTCGAATAGAGTTTCAATTTTCTTTTTTAAAGAAGGGCGATTGGCGAAGAAATCAAGGGCATCTTCAACCGTCATCTCTAAAACATCAAAAATGTTTTTACCTTTGTAGGTGACCTGGAGGGTTTCTTCGTTATAGCGTTTGCCTCCGCACGAGTCACATTTGACATAAACATCCGGTAAGAAATTCATCGGAATGCGAACAATGCCGGCGCCTTGGCATTCTTCACATCTTCCGCCAATGACATTAAAGGAGAATCGGCCTTTATCAAAGCCGTGCGCTTTCGCTTCGACAGTTTCGGAAAACAATTCGCGAATACTGTCAAATAACTTCACATATGTCGCCGGATTACTCCGTGGTGTTCTACCAATGGGTTCCTGAGAAACATCAACGATTTTGTCGATATATTCGAAACCGCTAATTGATTTGACAGGTCCAGTTTCCTGAATTCCATCACCATTGGAGAGATAATTTTTGAGGTGAGTAAATAAAGTTTGGTTCACTAAAGAAGACTTTCCGCTGCCGGAAACACCAGTGACAACCGTAAAAGTTCCTAAAGGGAAATCGACATTAATATTCTTTAAATTGTGGCAAGTTGCACCTTTTATTGAGATATATTTGCCATTCCCAGGCTTGCGTTTATGAGGAATCGGGATGAATTTTTTATGGGACAAATATTGTCCCGTGATACTTTCAGGGCATTTTTCAATGTCTTCCACTTTCCCGGTAGCGACAACTCGACCGCCATGAATCCCAGCTCCTGGGCCGATATCAACGATATAATCCGCGCTCCTAACCATTTCTTCATCGTGTTCGACAACTATGAGGGTGTTGCCAAGATCGCGCATCTCGCGCAGGGATTTGATTAATTTTTCGCTGTCGCGTTGGTGTAGACCAATCGATGGTTCATCAAGAACATATAAAATACCTGTTAATTTCGAACCGATTTGAGTGGCTAAACGAATACGTTGGGATTCTCCTCCGGAGAGGGTCATCGCCATGCGGGATAAGGTGAGATATTCAAGGCCGACATCGCAGAGGAAAGTTGTTCGATTTTCGATTTCTCTTAAGACGAGGCGAGCGATATCGTTTTGATTCCGAGTTAATTTATTGGGCAATTGGACAATCCAATCGCGAAGTTCTTTGATTTGGAGGCGAGAGACTTGATCGATGTTTCTCTCATCGATTAACACGGCGAGGGCTTCTTTGTTTAAGCGCGAGCCATGACAAGTTGTGCATTCTGTATCGTGGAGGAATTTTTCATAATATTCTCTCATCCAGTCAGAAGATGTCTCCCGATACAATCTCTCGATTTTGATCTTTACCCCTTCGATATAACCAATTCGGTTATTGAGATTTCCAGAGGATGATTTTAAAACGTATTTATGAACATCAGGGGAACCAAAGAAGATGATATCCTGAGATTTCTTAGTTAAATCTTTGAATGGGATGTTCATGGGAATATCATACAGTTTGCAAAGCAAAGTAAACTCTTGCCACTCAAGATTCTGAGAACCCACCATGTGCTTATAGTACTCGATGGCTCCTCCGTTGATTGAGAGCTCGGGACGAGGAACTAATAAACGGGCATCGGCTTCTCGTTTGATACCGAGACCTTTGCAATCAGGACAGCAACCAAGAGGTGAGTTAAATGAGAAAAGGCGTGGTTCAAGTTTCGGGATTGAAAATCCACAAATTGGGCAGGTATGACGGTCACTGAGTATCTTCTCTTCGAAATCGGACAAGATAATTAATAATCCGTGAGACCAGTCCAAAGCGGTTTCAATCGACTCAAAAACTCGGCTTCTTACATCTGATTTGACAATGATGCGGTCGATGACGATATCAATATCATGTTTTTTATTCTTATCGAGTTCCACTACTTCTTCGACGGTGGTCATCACTCCATCGACACGAAGTCGGGTGAATCCGTTCTGACGAATTTTATCGAGGACTTCTTTATGGGTTCCTTTTTCGTGGTGAACGACCGGAGAGAGGAGTTGAATCTTAGTGCCTTCTGGATATGCGAAGACTTGGTCAGTCATCATGCTGACAGAAAAAGAGACGATTGGAATATGGTGTTCAGGACAAAACGGAACACCGATACGTCCATAGAGCAATCGGAGATAATCATAAATTTCAGTAACAGTGCCAACCGTGGAACGAGGGTTGTGCGAAACACTCTTTTGATCGATGGCAATGCTAGGAGATAAGCCATCAATCGAGTCGACGTCTGGCTTGTCATAGTTGCCCAAAAATTGACGGGCATAACTTGACATTGACTCCATGTATTTCCTTTGTCCTTCAGCGAAGATAGTGTCGAAAGCTAAAGTGGTTTTACCACTTCCGGAGAGACCGGTGAAAACCACTAAAGACTCTTTTGGGATCTCGAGGTCGATGTTTTTCAAGTTATTTTCGCGAGCACCTTTAATGATAATTTTTTTGTTCATAACAGCGGATTTATTCTATCAAATAAATAAAGCATATGGAAATGATAACACTTTTTTGTGGTCATTGATAGATGTCAAAGTTGTTGCAACAAATTGATTTATAATGATGTCTCCTGCTGCTAGAAAGGAGAATTTTATGAATAAAGTACGATTAATGCAAGATGATCGTATCAATTTACAAGCAGCAATTGC
>Ga0208195_1000352_pt1 | contig 62107 bp, 56 predicted proteins | sample AD_UKC077_MetaG_FD_184441 | JGI IMG/M metagenome (GOLD analysis project Ga0208195, IMG submission 184441) | Active sludge microbial communities of municipal wastewater-treating anaerobic digesters from USA - AD_UKC077_MetaG (SPAdes) (version 2) | ecosystem: Engineered > Bioreactor > Anaerobic >... | reverse complement strand
CCGGTGAAATCCTACGATCTGGAGCTGGTCCGGAAAGACGGCAAGAAAGCGTTTCATGCCATTTCCGCGTCTCTGATCAAAGGGGCCGACGGGAAGCCGGTCGGGTTTCGCGGGATTGCCCGCGATGTTTCCGAGCGCAAAAGCCAGGAAGAACAAATCAAATATCTGGCGACGCATGACGGACTGACGGAACTGCCCAACCGCCTCATGTTCAACCAACTGTTGAGCCACGCTGTGCAGGGCGCGAAACGCTACCGGAAGCAGTTTGCCGTCATGTTTATCGATCTGGACGGTTTCAAGGTCGTCAACGATACCTTGGGGCATGACGCCGGCGACCGGTTGCTGAGGGAAATTGCCGTTCGTTTCAAACACACGCTGCGCGCCGTGGATGTGGCCGCGCGTCTGGGCGGCGACGAGTTTGTCGTCATGATGGAAGATATCGCAGCTCCGGAGCAGGCTGCGGTGCTTGCGCAGAGGATTCTTGAAGCAACGGGAAAGCCGTTTGGGCTAGCGTCCGGGGAATGCCGCGTGACGGCCAGCATCGGCATCTGCGTTTATCCCGAAAATGGAGACGATGAGCAGACGCTCATGAAAAACGCCGACGCGGCCATGTACCGCGCCAAGGAAGAAGGAAAGAATAATTTCCAATTCTATTCGACGGACATGAAATAGTTGTTTGCCGGAGGACATCGGGATTCGGAAAAGGGCGCGGACTCTGACCGGACGAAAACAGGGATGAAAACTTTTTGCGCCGAGAGCTTTGAATAACTGTCATTTTTGCCATTACACCCGAAATGACATTTTTCAAAAGTCTTGCGCTGAAGCCGGGGGTATAGGGGAAAGGCGATGAAACGGAGCGGGGGAATAATTCTGGCTATTGTGATGGCGCTGGTCTTTACATCCTGCGCGGCCGGTCAAAAGGCTTGCCTGAAAACCAGTCTGGACCGCCACGAGGTCCGCACCCTGTCCTTCTGGAAGGACTATCGGCGCGGAAGCGTTGAAGACAGGCTCTACGAGCCGCCGGAAGCGCTTCTGGATTATCTCTGTCTGGACAACCGGTTGAACGGCTATGACGCAAGGCCCCAGGCGGCAGTCGCAGACGAGACGTTTCGACAAGATGTGCGGCGGGCCATTGCCGAACTGCCCGCGCCGGTTCGGGAGGCGGTCAAAGGAAAACTGATCGGCATATTTCTCGTCCGGAATCTTGGAACGACCGGTTATACGGAAGTCGTTGTTGCTCAGCAGGGAAGGCCCGTTGCCGGTTTTGTTGTGCTGGATGTCGGGTTGCTACGGCAGACCGCCAATGAATGGGCCACCGCAAAAGAACGCACGGTTTTTCGCGATGACGGCGGCGGTCGGCTTCAGGTCACGCTGGAGGAAAAATCGAGCGACAATTCCCAAAACGCCATCCAGTTTATTTTACTGCACGAGTTCGGTCATGTCGTTTCCATTGGGGAGGGATTCCACCCGGACTGGCTGGACGAAGCGAAACCGGTCGGAGCGATAGAAGATTATGTGTTCTATGCTCTTTCCTGGCGAAAGGTGAAAGACGGCTCGGAGGCGTCTCTGTTCGAAGATGTTTTTCCGGAGCGCCGGGAGGTGCGCTTTTACGGGGAAGCCCGTCTGAAATCTTCGCAGATGGCGGAGGTTTACCGCCGTCTGGCGAAGACGAATTTCGTTTCGCTGTACGCGGCGACCGGCCCTTTTGAAGATTTCGCCGAGTCGTTCGCGCTGTATGTCCACAGCCGGTTGATGAAAAAACCCTATCGCGTGGAGATTACGCAGGGCGGCAGAGAGGTCTTCACGTATGAATCCTGCTGGGATCAGCCGCGGTGCGCGGCAAAGCAAGCCGTCCTGGACCGGTGGTTTTCGCGCTTTTCCCTGCCCTGACCCGCGCCGGTTTTCCCAAACTATCTCAACTCAAACTCGAACGTGCTCACCACGCGGATTTTCTTGACGGGCGTGCTGGTCGGACTGTAGGGCCCCGATTCATCGTTGCCTTCGCTGCCGAAGATCTGGATCATGCCCTGATTCGCGGAGCGAATCTTTCCGATCCGGGCGCCGGAGTCCGAGGCGAACTGCTCTGCGGTGAACCGGGCGTTCTTGGTCGCTTCGGCAAGGAGTTGCGGCCGGAGGGCGTTGAAGGCCGTCACGACGTATCGCGGATTGGCCGTGCCTTCTCCCTGTTGTCCGTCAAGGAGGATCCCCGCCTTGAGCAGCTCTTCCGTTGCTCCCAGCGCCCGGGTGACCGCGTCGATGTTTTTGGTTGTGACGCGCAGGGAACTGGTGACCACGTAGCGATACCGATTGTTCTGCTCGTTCTGGCCGTATTCGCGGGCCAGCTTGTCGATGGTTTTTGAGGGCTGCCAGGTGATCTCTTCATTTTTGAAGCCCTGTTTCTTGAGGAAGGCAAGCGTCGCGTCCCTGTCGGCGATAATCTTCGCGTGCGCGTCTTTCAGATCTGCGCTCGCTCTCCGGAAGTTCAGCGTCCAGACGGCCTGGTCCGCCTTCACCTCTTTTTCCACCAGCCCTTTCACCGTGACCGTGCGGGTGTCCGACTTGAAGCGGGCGACGCCTTTGCCGATAAAGTATCCTCCGAGGAGAAGCCCCGCCAGCAGACAGACGCCGGCGATGACAGCGGCCAAAACCATGGAACGACTTTCATGATTGGACATAGGGTTTCCCTCCCTTTCAGAAAAGCTCAGGTTGATGTTTCATTTTTTCTCTGTAGGAAACGTCAAACCGCCCCCAAAAAATCCGATGACCGAAACGAGCGCCGCAATCGCAAAAAGAAGAAAGAGATATATCAGGGATTCCTCTCCCCAGGCCGCGAAGGCGTTGCCGGAGAGAATCCGCCAGAGAAACGTCGCGACGGTCGCCGCCAGAAGGATGAAGGAAGCGTATATTTTCACGCGCACCGGTCTCATGGGCTTTGCCTGGTAATTGACCCACCAGGTCAGGAAACCGGTGGCGATCGCGGGCGGAATAAAGAGAATGCCGGCGCCCAGGCAGTGCAGGGCCGTCACCTCAAAGGACCGCTCCCCCGTAACGAGATAGAGAAGATAGAACAGAAACGGCATCATGGAGAAAACCATGGGGAAATGCACAACCATGGGGTGCGGGTGGCGCTGCAGAAATGGAACGCGCTCCATAAGCGATGCCAGGGGCGCGGGCAAAAAGGGCTCCGCAGCTTTCTTTTTGAAAATTCCAACCTGCGGAAATTTGTCCAGCACGTCCGTTTGGTGGGGCGCGGCCCCAATCGCCGCGGTCAGATCGGTTCCGGCCGGGTGGCGCTTCATGTGAGTTCCCGTCTTCCACAGTTTGCTCGAACTGACGTCGATCACCCTGCCTCCATGCGCGATGTAACAGGGTCTTCCGTCTTTGCCGTCGTGTTGCGACAAGGCTTCCTCATCAAATTCCTTCATGGCGCCTCCTTGATCTGAACTCGCATGGATTCCTGAACCGTCCGTTCGGCCGTTTCAGCAGCCGGCCTTTTGCCGCCCCACGGGTTGACCTCGATATCCTCGGCGCAGGAAAGGCAGAAGGCTTTGGTGTCCACATGGCCGCATCCATAGCCCCACAGGTCGAATTTTCGGCAATTCCCGCACAAGGGCGCGTCGCAGCCGTCGCAGTAAACAACGGCGTCATTTTTCCCGCAAACGCTGCACTTGATCTTTGTTTTGACAATTCTCACAAAAACTCCTCAAAGCGGTGTTTCAACGCTAAAACTGATACCGCAAACCGGCCGCCGGACCGTGTGATCGCAGACGGGTTTCAATGCCATTGATGGCGATTCCCGCAGGTTTGGTGTCCATATACATATTGCCCGGTGACGTTTCCACGCGGCCGAGGTCAAAATAGCGGTAGGCGACATCCAGGATGAGGTGTTCAGTCAGGACAAAGCCCGTGCCGACCGCCGGCGGGCAATATCCGAAATCGCCGTAGGCCCCGATGGCTTTCCCGTCGTTGCCGGTGGCGCAGCCGAAGAGAGCCGCCGGATTGGTCGATGCGCAATCCGTGTCGGAAAAATCGGCCGCCAGCGATTTTTCATATCCGATCGCTCCGCGCAGATACCAGCCTGACGCGGCGCCGGCCTCCGGGTAAAACAAGATGAGCAGGCCCGCCAAGATCCAGAACAGAAAAAATTCAACGGCATTGAGTTTATGGTTCGTCAACAGCATCAGCATTCCTTGGGGCAAGCAGCCGAATCGCCCGCAGTTTATCCGCCGCAGGTTTTATAGCACACTTTTTTCAAAACGGATATCGGGAACATGTCATGATGTAATTGTGGCTTGCGGGATCGGGCGATTCATACTATCATGCCGCGGTTTTTCCAGGCAGCTTGCACCAGGGAAACGTTAGGAAAAGGGACACGCATGGACAGTCTGATCTACAGGGCATTGGTGGAGCTGATCCAGGGCCTCGCTGTGTTGATGGTGATTGCCTATGTCATGACCCGCATTCCTTCCTTCGGCGATTTGCTGAACCGGCGCTTGTCTTTGACCCATCGTGTCATCCTGGGTCTGGTTTTCGGGCTGATGTCGATCTTCGGGACGCTCAGCTCCGTCGATATTTTCGGCGGGCTGGCCAACTTTCGCGATCTGGGGCCCGCAATCGCGGGGCTCCTGGCGGGTCCGGTCGCGGGCGGCATGGCCGGGCTGATCGGCGGCGCGCACCGGTATTCCCTCGGGGGGCTGACCGCCGAACCTTGCAGCGTCGCCACCTTTTTGGCCGGACTGATCGGCGGTTTTTTTTATCTGTGCAAAAAGGGCCGTCCGATCCGGATCCGGGAAGTCACCGCCGTCATGGCGGGAATCACGCTGCTCCATGTCCTTGTGATTACGCCGCTCATGCTGGGTCTCTCGAATGAAATCCGGCAGATCCTGAAGGCGGTGCTGCTGCCCATGCTGCTGGTCAACTGCGCCGGCGTTGCCCTGTTTTTTTTCATCCTCCAAAATCTTCATCGGGAGCGTCTCAATGAAGCGGAGAAGCACCGCATCGACAGTGAACTGCGCATTGCCCGCGAAATTCAAATGGGCATGCTGCCCGCCCCGTCCCGAACCGGGGATCCCCGCTATGCCGTCCATGCCGTCCTGAAGCCGGCGAAAGAGGTGGGCGGTGATCTGTATCATTTCTTTGTCCGGGACGAAAACCGGATTTGCCTGGCCGTGGGCGATGTGGCCGGGAAGGGCATTTCGGCATCTCTGCACATGGCGATCACCCAGAAGCTCCTCAAAGCGCTGGCGCAGTCGGGAGAAGAACCAGCGGGGCTTCTGGAACGTCTGAACCGGGAACTCTGCGACGGAAACGAGACGATGACCTTTGTCACGCTTCTTGTCGCGTTCATCGATTTGCGAAGCGGCGAGGCTGTTCTCGGCAACGGCGGACACAATCCCCCCTATTGGATCCGGCGAGGCGACGTTTCACGGCTTGTCCTTGAACCCGGGCTGGCGCTGGGCATTCGGGAGCAGGCGGTCTATACGAATCAGCGGCTTTGCCTGAAGCCGGGAGACACGCTTTTTCTCTACACCGACGGGGTGACCGAGGCCATGAATGCGCACAAAGAGCTTTTTGGCGACGATCGCCTGAAGACGGCTCTTTTGCGCGTAAGAGAGAAGGATCCGGAAGCGATCTGCCGGGGGATCATGGAGGATCTGGCGCATTTTGTTGGACAAAGCGAGCCCAGTGATGATATCACCATGCTCGTTCTGCGGCTGGAATCCAAAGAAGACGCGGCGGCCGGAGCCGCCGACGGCTGTTGATGAGGCGCTGCCGTTTTCACAAGGCCGCCGATGAGGAACCGTTGATGAAAGTATGGTCCAAAAGACAAAAGGATATTGTGATTCTTGCCGTTCAGGGGCGTCTCGATGCGGCAACGTCGCCTTTTTTTGAAGAGCAGGTTTTGCCGATGATCGCCGCCGGGGATAAAAACTTCCTGCTGGATCTGGCCAACCTGGACTATATCAGCTCGGCGGCCCTGCGGCGTCTTCTTTTCTTCGCGAAACAGGCGGAAGACCGGGGCGGCAGGGTAGCCCTTTTATCTGTTCAGAGCCCTATTCTGGAGATTCTGGATATGGCCGGCTTCACCCAGTTGTTCGCCATCTTCACAGACCAGGAAGAGGCCATCCGTTCCTTTTGAGGAAAAGGCGCATGCCCCGTAAACCCTCCAATCTTCTCTATGGCGTTGATGAAAGCCCCGGCCGGATTGCGCTGGTTCTGATGGGCTTTCAGCACATCTCGCTTATGGCCATCGCCTTTATTTTCCCCGTCATTGTCATCGAAGCCATCGGCGGAAACCTGGAGGAAGCGGAAGGGCTGATCCGGATGGCCATGCTGGCCACGGGCGTCGGCACCATTTTGCAGGCCGTCAACCGGGGGCCGGTCGGTTCAGGATATCTGTGTCCGCTCCTCAACGGGCCCGCCTTTCTGTCCGCCTCGCTGATGGCGGGCAAAATGGGCGGACTTTCCCTGATCTTCGGCATGACGGCGGTCGCCGGTTGCTTCGAGGCTTTCTTCTCCCGTTTGTTGTCGCGAATGCGGGCCGTCTTTCCCGCCGAGGTGACGGGCACCATTGTGACGATGGTGGGAATCGAGGTCGTTCCCCTGGCCATCCGGAAGTTTCTGGGAATCGACCGGATGCATACCGTTCCCGATGGCACGGCGATTCTCGTGGCCGTGATTACGCTGGGGGCCATGGCCTGTTTCAATGTCTGGGGCAGGGGCAAACTCCGTCTGTATTCGGTGCTGCTGGGAATGATCGTCGGGTATGCGGCGGCCGCCGCCGCGGGCCTTTTGAGCCGTGAAACTTTCCAGGTGATGATGGACGCCCCCTTCTTTGCCCTGCCTGCCGTCGGCCATTACGGGTTGTCTTTTGAGTGGGTCCTTTTAGCTCCCTTTCTTGTGGCGGCTCTCTCGTCGGCTCTCAAAACCATGGGAGACGTGACCACCTGCCAGAAAATCAACGATGTCCAGTGGAAGCGCCCCGACATGGTCAACATCAGCGGCGGCGTCCTGGCCTGCGGGATCAGCAACATCCTGTCGGGAATGCTGGGCGCCCTGGGACAATCCGTTTCGTCGAGCAATATCGGGCTTTCCATCGCCACGGGCGCAACCAGCCGCCGCATCGCCTACAGCACCGGGATCATCCTGATCGTACTGGCCTTCTTTCCCAAGTTTGCTTCGATCTTTGTCATCATGCCCACGCCGATCATGGGCGCTTCGCTGATTTTCGCCGTGAGCTTCATGATCCTGGCCGGTCTGCAGATCATCATGTCCCGCATGATTGACGCGCGCAAGACCTTTGTGATCGGGATTTCCATCATCTTCGGGCTCAGCATCGAATTTGCCCCGGAGCTTTACCGGAATGTCCACCCGTGGATCAAGCCGGTTTTCAGCTCCTCCCTTTCGCTGGCCACGATCTGCGCGGTGGCGCTGAATCTGATCTTCCGCATCGGCATCGCCAAAAAAACCTCGCTGGTCCTGAATCCCGGCGAGAACCTCTCCGAAGCCATCGAACATTTCATGGAAGAGCAGGGCCGCGCCTGGGGCGCCCGGAGTGAAGTCATCTACAAGGCGAAGGCGGCGATGAGTGAATTTTATGAAGCGGTCGTGGAAAACGCTCTGACCCGGAAGCCCGTTGTGATGACCGTTCGCTTCGACGAGTTCAACCTGGATGTGGACATGGCCTATGAGGGAAAGCCCATCGAACTTGCCGCCTCAAGGCCCGACGCAAGGGATCTCCTGACGGATCCGGACGCTCCGCTTCGACTGGCGGGCTACATGATCCGCAGCCTTGCGGACCAGGCGGCCGTCGAGTTCTCCGCTGGCCAAAGCTGCGTGCGGCTCCATTTCAACCATTGATGACGGATGGTGGCCGTCTCCCGCGAGCAGCCTCTTTGCGCTTTTCCACAAAAAAACCGGATCGACGACAAGCATCCAAAAACCGGACAAAGAGATGCAGGTTCTGCCTCTCAGCGCCGGAGCTGTGTTTCCGGGGCCTGATCCGTTCTATCCCTGCTGAAAATCATATTGCCGAACGTCATCATCAGAATCGTGAGGAAGATGACCTGTGTGACGATGCCCACGTTGATGAAGGGCAACAGCAGAATGGACGGAATGCTGAAGAAGAGCAGAATGGTGATCAACCCCCGGGGAGCGAAATACAGCAGGGGATTGAGCGGCAGGCGCAGGACGATTCTGAAGAAAAGCGCCCGGAAAATGAAAATGGACACGGTAATGGCCGCCGCGATCATCAGGTTGCTTGGGTTGAGCAGATCGGACAGACGGGTATAAAATCCGAACAGGATAAAAAAGAAGCAGCGGATGATAAAAGTCAGTTCGAAAACGATGTTTTTAAAGGCGCCGAGATCCGTGTTGAATTCATCAAAGTTGATCCATTTTGCGGAGAAGGCGTTTTTGAAAAGCACGTTGTTGTTCATGACCAGGCCGAAGATCAGAACGACGAGCAGCGATGGCAGATGAACCAGTTTGGCCAGCGCGTAAACGAGGATGATCACCGTCATGATGATGACGTATTTGACGTGATGGCTGATCTTGTGCAGCAGAATGGCCAAACCGCCGCTCAGGAGGACGGAGACGATGAAGGTCAGGATCAGTTCGGCGATGAAACGAAGCACGCCCGTTCCCAGAGAACCGCTGCTCAGGAGGATGAAGTCGAAGGCGAGGATGCCGATGATGTCGGAGATGGAGCTTTCGTAAGTGACAAACTCCCTGTTTTCCGGAGTCAGGCCCGCCGCCGAGGGAATGGCGACGGCACTGCTGATGATGGCAAACGGAATGATGTTGAGCAAGGAGGCCCGGAGGTCGTACTGGAGAAAATGCACCGCCACGTAGGTGAAAACACCGACCATCACGGCAAAAAGGAGGATGGCCGAGGAAACGGATCCGATGATGAGCCTGCTCTTGTCGCGGCGGATCGCCAGATCGAGGCTCCCTTCCAGAACGATCAGGATCAGTCCGAGAGTGCCCATAATGGGCAGCAGGCCGGACATGTCCGGAATGCCAATATGGAAGGAAGAAGCGAGATAGTTGATGAACATGCCGGTCGCGATGAGCAGAATCACGCCCGGAACGCGGGTGTACTTGGCGGTGATGTCGAAGATGTACGCCAGGAGAATGATGACACAAAAGGCGATGAGAACGTAATAGGTCATGGCGTCGGTTCCTCCGGATTAATCCACGAAGCGCTTAATGCCGTCCAGCCTGCCGATGACGATCAGCCGGTCTTTAGCGCCCAGCGGCCGGTGCGGATCGCAGGACAGGTCCACCTCGTACTCTTTGCCGAGCAGCTTGGAAACGAACAAGGCCCAGAGCAGTAGCAGGTAGGTTTGTTGGACGGCAAGGTTGTCCGCCGTGGTTTTCCGGAAGCCGAAATCAAAAAGGACCAGACTGCAAAAAAGCAGCGTGGCGAGGGCAAAGACAAAACCGGCGAGGGCGGCAAGGACCGATCCGGCTGTGTCCGCCCAGTCGGTCGCGACAAAGAATTTTTTAAACAGCGTCTCGTTGTTGAAAACTCCCATGGGATGAGCGGTCTTCCTTCTTGCGGTTCTCCGGGCCAAAGTGTAGCACAGGTCCTGAAAATTATCAGTGAAAAATTCCCGGTGTTTGGGTATGGTGACACGTTTGAAAATTTAGATTTTTTTGAGGAGGCAAATGCTTCGTCTGCTCGGCAACCGTAACGTGATCTTTGGTCTGGCCGTCGGGCTCGGGCTTGCGCTGCCGCAAGGCGCCCGGTGGACGGCGCCGGCGATGATGCCCGCGCTGGCGCTGGTCATGACGCTGGCCACCATCCATGTTCCCAACAGCTATTTCCGGGACCCCCGGGCGATTCTCGCGCCGTCGCTCGCCGGCATCGCGATGACGTATATCGTGCTGGGAGGCGTCATCCTGACCGCTTCGGCGCTCGTCGTTCGCGATCCCAACCTGTGGATCGGCTTCGTGCTGATCGCCGCCGTTCCGCCGGCCGTTGCGGTCATTCCTTTTACCGCTATTCTGGAAGGCGACATTTCCTATACCCTGTCGGGGACGGTGGCTTCTTATCTGGCGGCCCTGCTGGTGATGCCCGTGATGTTTATCGTCCTGGTCGGGACGGCGTTTGCCGATCCGTACAAACTGATCCGGATCATGCTGCTCCTGATCGTTTTGCCTCTGATTTTATCGAGACTGATTCTTTACCTGGGCTGGGCCGGCCGGATCGAGTCCTTTCGCGGCCTGTTGACGGATTGGGGATTTTTTATCGTTTTGTATTCGATGATCGGGGTAAACCGGGATCTGATTTTTTCGCAGCCGATGACGATTGCGCCGGTCGCGCTGGTGGTCCTGGCCTCCACGTTCGGTCTGGGGGCTGTGGTGGAAAAGGCCGGCGTTTTCCTGAAGAAGGATCCCCCGCGCATCGTCAGCCTGGTTCTGCTGGGAACGCTCAAAAATCAGGGCATCGCCGGCGGCCTGGCCATGGCGCTGTTTGAGAAGGAAGCGGCGCTGCCTTCGGCCGTATACAGCGTCTTTATGATCGTTTATATCCTGTGGCTGGATTTGCGCCATCAGAGACGAAAGCGCGGCCTGACGGCGTAGTCTGCCGTAAGCGGCGCGCCTCTACCGGCCCGGCTGATAGTGGACCAGCACGGCTTTCAAAAGCGAAGCGCTGTGACCCAGCTGCTTGCAGGCTTCCTCCTTCGTCATCGTGCGGTTGGCTTTGCGCAGCCGATACCCCAGGCGGCGGCTGAGATTGGCGATTCGGGTGATTTCCCGCGCCAGGTCCGCCTCGAAATTTTCAGCGCTCAACCGAATCTCGTACATTTGGGCGGCAATCCTGTCCACCTCGTCCCAGATGGTGTTTTCAACGACGCCGTCCGTGGCGCTGTGCCAGATCTCATTGTAGTCATCGTAGGGAATGTTGTGCAGCGGTTGAGACAGGTCGCCGATGTAGTGCGCGCAGTAGTCCAGATGGTATTCGGCGTACTTGCCCGACCGGACGGTCTTGTCGTAGGCCCGAAGCGAAGCGATAATCGCCCCGTACAGATGGCCTTCGGAATCCATCGACTTGTTTCTCTGATTGTAACGCCCGACCTGATTCATCACCATCCGGACGGTGACTTCCGCTTCCGCGTTGTTGTTGAACCAGTGATTGTATTTTTCGATGTTGCCGGCCTTGATCTTGGCCAGATCGGCGCCCGCCGCGTTGTACCAGGAGGTTCGCCCGGCGGCTTTGGCGATCATCAGGTGCGTCTTGTCGTGCCAGGCCCATGCCTGCGCGGCAAACAACAGCAGAGCGAAAACCGTAAGGAGTTTGAAGAGGAGTTTTTTCATGGGAGTTTTTTCCTCGCAGAATGTTTATTTCATCCGGCTGAACATGACGCTGCCGACGACCAGCATGACCAAGGCAAACAGGGCGACAATTCCCAGATCGGCCCAGAATGGATACCGGTTCATCCCCAGCAGCGCTCCGCGGACGCCGTCCACCGTATAGCTCAGCGGGTTGAGTATGACAAGGCCCGTCAGCCAGGAGGGCAGTCTTTCATCCAGCGGAAAAAGCGCGCCGGACAGGAAGAAGAGAGGAAACACCAGAAAGGCGGAAATGACCTGAAACCCTTCCAGACTTTCCAGCAGCGATCCCAGGGCCAGGCCCAGCGACACCAGCGCAATGGACGTGACCAGCAGAAGCAGGAGCGCCTGCGGGATGCCTTGAAGATCCACGGCGGGGAACAAAAAAGCGAAGGCAAAAAGGATCATCACCTGCAGCAGCACGTCGGTGCAGCCGCCGAGAACTTTTCCGAAAAAGATGCTGATGCGCGCCACGGGGGCGACGAGGACGGCCTTGAGAACGTCCAGCTTGCGGTCCCAGACAATATACAGCCCGAAAAAAACAGAGCCGAAAATGACCGACATGGTCAGAATGCCGGGGTAAATATAGTCGCGGTAATGGACGTTTTCCACGGAGAGGCTCGCGCCGATGCCGCTGCCGAAGAGAAAAAGCCAGATCAGCGGCTGAACAATGCTCGAGACGATCCGGCTTTTTTCCCGCCAGAAGACCTTGTATTCCCGCCACCAGACGGCGGAAATGCCCATCAGCTCTCTTTGCAGAAGTTTGGAAGGGTTCATATCGTTCATTGCCCCCGCTGTTGATATCTCGCGATGGTCTCCGCCCAGCTTCCGCTGTCTGCCGCGTTGTCGTCGCGGATATCGCGGCCGGTGAGCTTCATGAAGACATCGTTTAAGGTCGGTTTTCTCATTTCCACGCTTTGCACTCCGGGGATCAGAGGCAGCAGTTGTGCAAGATGCAGGTGCGCCGATTTCATGGTCGCTTCCATGACGCCGTCCACCATCCTGACCGAGGATACATAGGGGAGCGACCGGATGCGGTCCAGCGGAGGCGATTCCGCGCGGATCGCTACGATGTCTCCTCCCAGGGAATCGATCATGTTTTGCGGCGTGTCCAGAGCGATGATTTTTCCCCGGTCAATGATGCCGACGCGGCCGCACACCTGCTGGGCTTCTTCCATGTAGTGTGTGGTGAGGACCACGGTGGTGTTTTCTTTTTGCGCCGTCTGGCGGATGTATTCCCAGACGCGGGCGCGCGTCTGCGGGTCCAGGCCCAGCGTCGGTTCGTCCAGAAACAACACGGCCGGGCGGTGCAGAAGGCCGCGCGCCAGCTCGAGCCTTCGCCGCATGCCGCCGGAATAGGTCCGGGTCAGATCGTCGGCCCGGTCCTTCAGATCGACCAGCGCAAGCATTTCATCAATCCAGAGGGCGCGCATGCCGGCCGGAATCCCGTAAAGGCGCGCGTGAAGCTGAAGATTTTCCCGACCGGTGAGAATCGTGTCCAGCGTTGGGTCCTGAAAAACAATGCCGACGTTTCGCCGGACCTGCGTCGGCGACGCCGCGACATCGAAGCCCGCGACGATGCCGCGGCCGGCGGTGGGGCGGATGATGGTGCAGAGCATTCCGATGGTGGTGGTTTTGCCGGCGCCGTTCGGGCCCAGCAGTCCGAAGATTTCTCCTTGCTCAATCGACAGATCGATGCCGCGGACAGCCTGGATTTTGCCGAAGGTTTTTGTCAGGGATCGGGTTTCGATGACGGCCATATCGTTAGGTATCCGGAGATTTTCCTCTGCGGTTCATTTTATCCATTTCAGAATCAGCCGCATCATTCTGCCCCGGTACGGTTTGGCGATCTCCACGATATCCGTCCGGTTGTAGCTGCGCAGAATGCTTTTGGTGTGGGAAAACGTTTCAAAGCTGTATTTGCCGTGATAGCGGCCCAGACCGCTGGGCCCCACGCCGCCGAACGGCAGATGATGAGACACGATGTGCATGATGGTGTTGTTGATGGCGCCGCCTCCGAAGGAGGTTTCCCGGATGATCTTTCTGCGGACCGCTTTGTCGTTGGCAAACAGATACAAGGCAAGCGGTTTGGGCCTTTCGTTGATCCGGCGGATCGCGTCGTCCAGATCGGAATACGAAAGAACCGGAAGCAGCGGGCCGAAGATCTCCTCCTGCATGATCGGATCCGTCCAGTCCGCCGGACTCAGCACGGTGGGCTCGATGTAGCGCGAGGCGGCGTCGGTTTTGCCGCCGCACACCGCCTTGGTTTTGTCCAGAAGCGCCGTCAGGCGCTCAAAGTGCCGGTCGTTGATGATCCGGCAGTAGCGTGGGTGCGTTGAGGCGTCCCGGCCGTAAAATTTTACGATCACCTTTGCCAGTTCTTCCAGGAAGGCGTCCCGGATGGATTCGTGCGCCAGAACATAATCCGGCGCGATGCAGGTCTGTCCTGCATTGAGAAATTTTCCCCAGCTGATCCGGCCGGCCGCTGTCCGGAGATTTGCCGTCTGGTGAACAATGGCGGGGCTTTTGCCGCCCAGCTCCAGCGTCAGCGGGGTCAGGTTTTTGGCTGCCGCCGCCATGACCGCCTTCCCGACGGGAACGCTGCCCGTGAAAAAGATATAATCGAGGGGCAATTCCAGAAGCGCCTTCGTTTCGGGAGCTCCCCCCTGAACGACGCAAATATATTCCGGGGGAAAAGCGGCGCGGATGATTTTTTCCAGGACGGCCGCCGTGTGCGACGAAATTTCCGAAGGTTTCAGAATGGCCGTATTGCCCGCGGCGATTGCGCCGACCAGCGGCAGGATCAACAGCTGAAAAGGATAATTCCAGGGTGCGATGATCAGCGCCACGCCGTAGGGCTCTTTGTAAATATAGCTTTTGGACGGCCGCATGAAAAACGGGGTCGGGACTTTTTCCCGCGCCGCCCAGTCGCTCACGTTTTCAATGGCCAGCTTGATTTCGGTATACACGCCGGAAATTTCCGTTGCGTAGGCGTCGGTGGCCTCCTTTCGCAGATCTTCATACACGGCGGCCAGAATTTCCTTTTCATGATCACCGATGACCGCCTTGAGCTTTTTCAGCGCGGCAATGCGGAAAGGAATGCCGCGGGTTTCCCCCGATTGGAAGAAGGCCTTTTGTGACTGCAATAACGCGTTCATTGCCGATGGTTCCATCTGTGCTCCTCCCGGAGGTTTGTGGAAGATCTGAACATGCTTCACAGCCCGGGCGAATGAACTATAAGCGCATGGCGTCTGCGTGTCAAGCGAAAGCCCTGGATGGATGAACTGACCGTTGAACGCAAGGGGAATGTAGAGGTCCTCACGCTGAACCGCCCGGAGGTGATGAACGCGCTGACGTACGACATGGCGCAGGGCCTGGGAGATCTCTTTGAGGCGGCGCAGGCTGATGACGGCATCCGCGCGGTTCTCCACGGGCGCCGGAAGGGTTTTCTCCACGGGCGCCGATCTCACCGGCCGGGGCAGCGCCAGGAAAGACGCTCACACGCCCCTGGGCATGCGGATTTCCACGTTCGGCTTCTCGCGGATGGTGAACGCCATCTGGGCGCTGGAAAAGCCGGTGGTGTGCGCCGTCAACGGCGCCGCGGCGGGCGCCGGCTGCAATCTTGTCCTGTCCTGCGATTTGGTGATGGCTGCCGACACGGCAAAGTTCATTCAGGTGTTTGTGCGGCGCAGGCTGATTCCCGACGGAGGCGGCGCCTGCTTCCTGCCCCGTCTGGTGGGACTTCTTAGAGCCAAGCAGCTCATGATGCTGGGCGAGGACTTGCCCGCCTCCAGGGCGCTGGAGTGGGGGCTCATCTATGACATTGTGGCTGCGGACAAATTGATGGATGAGGCGATGAAGACGGCGCAGCGCCTGGCCTGCGGGCCCACCCGGGCCATCGGCATGACCAAGAGCATGCTGAACCGGTCGCTGGAGTCCGACCTCGCGGCGGCGCTGGAGCGCGAGGCCTCGCTGCAGGGGATCGCCGCCGGAACCGGCGACTTCATCGAGGGAGTCATGTCTTTTCTGGAGAAGCGTCCGCCCGAATTCAAAGGCCAATGAGAGAGCTTTGAATAACGGCCATTTTTGTCATTTCGACCGAAGGGAGAAATCCATGTCCCGAATGCAATGAGGGATCTTAAGATTTCTCAGTCGCTTCGCTCTTTCGAAATGACATCAGGCGTCGCTCGCGCTCCTCGAAATGACATTTTTCAGGCCTCAATGATGCGGGGCGCCGGAACGCCGGCGCAATCAAACTATGAATAAAGCGGACATAAATTCGATCCTGAAGGAAAACCAATCCCTCAAAAAAAGAAATCAGGAGCTGGAAAATCTCCTGCAGGGTGCACCGGGACCGGTTCCCGTGTCTCAGGAGCAAATCTACCGCTCACTGCTTCACCTGTGCCCGGCTTCCCCGGCGGTGACCAGCCTGGATGACGGCGTCATCTACGAGATCAGCGACCGGTTTTGCCGGCAGTCCGGATTTGGAAGGGAAGAACTGATCGGCGGGTCAACCGTCGAGATAGGATTTTGAATTGCGCCTGATGAGGGGCGAAAAAAATTCCGGGAGATGCTCCTGCGCGACGGCCAGTGCCTGAATCAGGAATTCCGTTATCGAAAAAGAAAAGGAGAAGTGATTACGGGCCTGACGTCCGCGGTGCTGATCGAGGTGGAAAACCGCCGCTACACCATCGTTCTGATCATGGACATCACGGACCGGAAGCGGGCCCAAGAAGCCTTGATCCAGGACCAAGTTTATATGCGGTCCATCATCGACAGTCTTCCCGGCATCTTTTGCATTGTGGATCAGCAGGGCGGATATCTGATCTGGAACAGAAATTATGGGAAAGTCACAGGTTATTCGAATACGGAAATCAGTTCGATGACGGTTATGGACCGCACGCCTGCGCCGGATCGAAAGGCTGTGTCAGAAAAAATGCGTTATGCTTTCGAGCAGGAAACGCTTTTCGAACAATACGGTCTGGTTTGCAGAGACGGCACGGTTAGGGACTATTTGTTCAACTATGCCCGAATGGATTATCAGGGGAGACTCTGCCTGATCGTCAATGGGTTGGACATATCGGAACAGAAGCAGACCCAGGATAACCTCACTCCCCGGGAAATTCAGGTTGCCGATCTGATTCGCAAGGGCAAGAGAACCAAAGAAATTGCCGACATGCTCCATACATCGGCCAGTACGATCGGGACCCATCGCAACCACATCCGGGAAAAGCTCAACCTGAAGAAAGAGGGAATCCATCTTCGCTCTTACCTGCAGTCGCTCCACTAATACCGCCTGCCGACTCTATTCGACGGGAATCCAGCGGTAGTTTTCCGGCTCCCGGATTTTGCTCATTTTCCTGTACTTCTCAAACTCCGCCCTGGTTTTCGGGAAACCGAGCGTGTAATAGGCCTTCTGAAACTTGCCGTTCTCCACGTTCTGAACGATGCCCGCGGAATGAATGACCCCGTTTTCATCGATGCTGAACAGTTCGCTGGGGTATTTGTCGCCCAGAAGGGGCAGCGCTTTGCCCACGGCCTTCCGGATGGCATAAGGATCACGGACGGAGCCGGCCACGGCCATGGCTTTGGCCAGAATATGCATGGTATTGTAGTTCAGTGCGGATTCCCACGTTGCCGCTTTCTTGTAGGTTTCTTTATACTTTCCGGCAAAACCCGCGGAAGCGGGGTAGGGAAGATCCGCGACATTGGCGATGCCGATCATGCCTTCCATGAGTTTCATGTTTTTCAGAACGTCCGCGATAAAATCCATGCGGGCCTGATCCGTCAGGACAAAGCCGCCTTTGAATCCCATGCTGCGCACCTGCTCGACGGCCAGAGCGGTGGTGGCGGAAGGACCGCCGATCAGAAGAAAATCGGGTTTGGTTGCCAGCGCGGAGGTCAGCTGTGCGGAAAAATCCGTTTCCGTGTAATAGTTGACCGGAATATCGCCGATGATTTTACCGCCCTTTTTCTCCCAGACCGTCCGGAAATGTTTGCGCCAGGCATCCCCGTATTCGCCCAGGGTTACGACCATCGTTCCGTTGCGGTATCCCTTTTGCCAGGCCAGGTCGGATGCGGCCTCGACATAGGAGCGAAAGTCCGGCGTTGGATTGATCAGCAGTTTGTTCCCCTGGTTGTGATGGGTATGCACACTGGAGTAGCCGACCAGCAGAAACTCACTGCCTTTGGTTTCATTGATTTTCAGCAGGGCGCCGATGGTTGTGGCCAGCGAGTTGAACACCACGGGGGCCTTGTCCTGGTTGACGAATTTTCGGGCGTTGATGATAGCCTGATCCATGCCTGCCCGGTCATCCAGACGCTTGAGTTTGAGGGTAAAGGTTTCCCCTTTGACGGACAGGCCTCCTGCTGCATTGATTTCCCGAATGGCCATGTCAATGCCGTTGATGCTGTCCTGACCATATTCCGCGGCGGGGCCGCTCAGAGGGCCGCTGTACCCGATGACCACTTCTTCCGCGGCACAGACGGATGTCCATGCCGCCAGCGCCAGAACAAACATTGACCCCAACAGGATTATTTTGCCGATCTTCATGATTTTTCGCCTCTCGGATTTTTATTGCCGCTGATGGATTTGATGGTCAATCATCTTGACCGCCACGGCTGGCTCCATACCACACATCCGGACGGAATTCATCTGTTTTTCCTCTTTTGGCCGAAGTCCCCTTTTTCGGTCTGCGTGACAAAAATGGAAAACGGGAGCATGAAAACACATGCTTCCCGCGAGCCGGGGGCGTTGCCTTCCATAAAATCTGCTTGACAGGATCACCAGCTTCTTATTAATTGCCATCATTGCAAGAAATTCTATTTTTTGATTTCCCGTACATGATGTTGTCTTGTTCCGCAGCGGAGGAAGCACGACAGGTTCACAAAAGATTTGAAGAAAAAAGGCGGGTTATGGCAACACGCATTTTAGTTGTGGACGATGACGGCAACAATCGGTACCTGCTGCAATCCCTTCTGCAGGGCCATGGTTTTGAAGTGATTCCGGCGGAAAACGGCGAAGACGGTCTGGCCAAGGCCCGTTTGCATCACCCGGACCTGATTATTTCTGACATTCTGATGCCGGTGATGGACGGCTATGCCTTCTGCCACCAGTTGAAGTCAGACGATGCCATCAAGCAGATTCCCTTTGTGTTTTTCACGGCCTCCTACAACACGCAGAAAGATGAAGCGTTTGCATTGAGTCTCGGCGCGGAGCGGTTTGTCTTCAAGCCCCAGGAACCGGAAGCGCTGATCGCGATGGTGGAAGATGTCCTGAAAGGAAGCCGTTTTGCTTCCCGGGAGGCGAGAAAGCCGCTCGGCGAAGAGATGGAGTTTTTCCGCCAGCACAATGAAGTCCTTTTCAATCAACTGGAGAAGAAACTGCTCGATTTGGAACAGGCCAACGAGCGGTTGCGGACGATGGAGGAAAAGTACCGGCTGAGCTTTGAAAACATCACCGACATCGTTCTTGTTTTTGACGCAAATCTCACCATTGCAAGTGTCTCGCCGAGCGCGGAAAGGATCCTGGGATACCGTCCGGGAGAGTTTGTCGGCCGGTCCGTGGAAGACCTAAGGACCATCATGACGCCGCAATCTTTCCAGCTGGCGACCCAAAACATCGGTCAGGTTCTGGAGGGTAAAATCATCACATCGGCCGTCTATGAAGCGATCGCCGCGGACGGAACCAGGAAATATCTGGATATCAGCGGATCGCCCATTTTTCGCGACGGCAGGATTGAAGGCCTCGTTTGCGACGCCCGGGATGTCACGGAGCGGGTGCTCGCGGATAACGCCCGGCGGGACAGCGAAGAGCTCTTCGGGCAGTTCATGCGGTATTTTCCGGGCAGCGCCTACATCAAGGATTCCGACCGGCGCATCATTTATCTGACGGGGAGTGTTGAAGAATGTTTCGGCGTGCAGCCGCAGGAGTGGCTGGGAAAAAAGAGCGAGGAAATCTGGCCTGAAGAGATCGCTCTCATATCCAAAAAAGAGGATGAAGCGGTTTTGCGGGGCGAAGTGGTGCAGTCCGTCACGCAAAGGCCCCAGAAGGACGGACCGCATACCTGGATCACCCATCGGTTTCCCATTCGCCGGCAGAACAAGCCGCCCCTGATCGGCTGCCTTTCTCTGGACATCACCGGGCAGAAAAAAGCAGAGGAAAAATTGCGCGAAAGCGAAGCGAATTTTCGTCGATCCATGGATGATTCTCCGCTGGGCATTCGAATCGTTACCGCGGACGGCGAGACGCTTTATGCCAACCGGGCGATTCTGGATATTTACGGGTTTGAAAATCTGGCCGAATTTCAAAGCGTTCCACTGAAACAGCGTTATACCCCCGCGAGCTACGAAGAGTATCTGGCCAGAAAGGCAAAAAGAGACAGGGGAGAGAGGGATCAGGACGAATATACGATTGATATTGTGACCAAAAGCGGCGGCATCCGTCACGTCCGGGCTTTCCGCAAGCAGATTGTCTGGAACGGGCAGCCGCATGATCAGATCATCTATCAGGACATTACCCGACAAGTCCAGGCTGAAGCGGCGCTGCGGGAGAGCGAAAATCAATACCGCAGTGTCTTTCAGAATGCCCGGGAAGGTATTTTCCGGGCAACGCCTGAAGGAAAATTTCTCATGGCCAATCCGGCCATGGCGAGAATTCTGGGGTATGGTTCTCCCGAAGAACTGATGGACAGCGTGACCGATATTGCCAACCAATTGTATGCTCATTCCGAACAAAGAGCACAAACCATCAAGCGGATGGAACAACAGGACCTGATCGAAAACGAGGAGCTGCAATTCATCCGGAAGGACAAAAGCCTCATCTGGGCATCGCTGACGATCCAGGCCATTCGCGATGAGCAGGGGAAAACGCTCTATTTTGAAGGACTGATGGAAGACATCACCAGCCGGCGAAACAGCGTCGAGCAATTGCGAAAAGCTCTGGGGGGGACCATTCAGGCCATTGCTTCCGTGGTGGAAACCAAAGACCCTTACACGGCGGGCCATCAGCGCCGCGTCGCCGATATCGCCCGGGCCATCGCCCGGGAAATGGGACTGTCCCCGGAGCAGATCAGCGGCCTGCGAATGGCCGCCATCATCCATGACATCGGAAAAGTCTCCGTGCCTTCCGAGATCCTCAGCTCACCGCGGAAATTGACGGCTCTGGAATTCAACCTGATCAAAACGCACGCCCAATCCGGTTATGACATTGTCAAGGACATTGAATTTCCCTGGCCCATCGCGCGGATGATCATCGAACATCACGAGCGGATGGACGGATCCGGGTATCCCAACGGTCTGACCGGGGACAAAATTCTTCCGGAGTCGCGGATTCTGGCCGTGGCCGACGTTGTGGAAGCCATGGCGACGCATCGTCCCTACCGGCCTTCGCTGGGACTCGAAAAAGCGCTGGACGAAATTGCCAAAAATCGCGGCCGTCTTTATGATCCGGAGATCGTGGACGCCTGCCTGCGCCTTTTCCGGGAAAAGGGCTATGTCATCCGGGATTGACGGTGTCGTTGCAAGCGTTGCTCAAAAAAATTAAAGGAGAGCTTTTGATATGCGGTTCTTTCCGAAAGAAGAAAGTTTTTTTGATTTTTTTGAAGAACTGGCCGACAAGATTGAAGAGGGCGGATTGTTTTTCCTGGAAATGACCCGCCATCGGAATTATACGGCGGCGCGGGTCTCCCGGCTGAAGGAAATCGAGCATGAGGCGGATGTCATCGCTCATAAAACCTACGAACGGATGCACAAAACTTTTCTGACGCCCATCGACCGGGAAGATATCTACGCGCTGGTCAATAAAATGGATGAAATTCTGGACCACATCGAAGGCACCGCCGTCCGCGTTTACATGTACAAGGTAAAAAAGCCCAATGACGACATCGTGAAACAGGCGGAAATTCTTTTTTCGGCGATCCAGAAGATCAAAAGCATCATCCAGGGGTTGCGCAACATGAAAAACAGCCGGATGATTCTGGATGGCTGCGTCGAAATCAACACGCTGGAAAACGCCGGCGATGTTGCGCTGCGGGCCATGATCACCAACCTGTTTATCCACGAGCAGGATGCGATCGAACTGCTGAAGTGGAAAGAGATTTTTGAACGAATCGAAGAGGCGATCGACGTCTGCGAAGACGTCTCCAATATTCTGGAAGGGATTGTCCTGAAACATGCCTGACAGAATCCCTTGCCGTTTTTCAGGGCTTTCGGGGCGAAAGGAGCGCGAACATGAAACCGGAGCGCCGCGGCGTGCTGTATGAATTCATTTTGTTCGGATTTTTTCTGGCTTCCAAAATCATGCGCCACAAGGCCCATCTGATGGGGAAGGAGAACCTTTCCCGGATGCCCACCCCGGTCATGTTTGCCGTGACCCACGACAGCTATTTTGAAGTTCCGTCCCTGTCGCGGATTTACTATGCCCTGAAACCCAGGCCGGATTTCATGGTCATGGTCAAAAACGATTTTCTGAGCGGCCGGTATCTTTCCACGAACTACGGGAAAAAGAACCGGTTTCTGAGAAGCATTCTGCTGATGATCGACCGGCTGGGTCTTCCCCTGGCGATTTTCCGCAAGCTGAAGGTGGCGGCCATCGATCGTCCGTTTGTGGAGTCTTTCAGCCGGAAAGAAGAGGATCTGCGGCGGGAAATATCCGGCCAGTTGAACCAATTCAAGGAAAGCAGCGCGCGGGGGATTTCGACGCTGATTTTCCCCGAAGGAACGACCTGGGGATACGGCGGCCTGAAAAAAATTCACAGCTCCGTGTATCACATCCTGGAAAACACGTTCCAGGGCACCGGGCGGAAAGTGTTTATTCTGCCCGTCAACATCAAGGTGGACCGTCTGGTGAAGGGTGCGAAAGACGTTTTCATCCGCATCGGTCAGCCGGTGTTTTTTCGCAAGCCCAAGGATGAATTCAACCGGACGCTCTTTGAGATCCTCCAGCAGCTTCACACCATCACCTTCAGTCAGGTGGCCGCCTACTACCTCAAGCGCCTCGCGGAGATGAAGCAGGACGCCGGCCGAACGGTCGTTTTTCACAAAGGACTCTTTGTGCGGAATCTGGAAGGCATTCTTCTGGAGATGAGCCGGCTGGTCCGCGAACGGGCGCTGCCCGGCTTTGACCCCGGCCTCGCCAACCGCCGGTATCTTGCCGACAAAACGGAGCATTTTACAAAATACTGCCTGAAGATGCAGTATTTGCAGAAAAAGCGTTGGAGCGACCGGAAAGAGGCGCTGCTTCTCAACGTTGAAAAAATCCTGGCGAATTACTCCGTCCGGGAATTTCGCAAGGCCAATCCTCTGGGATTCTGCGCCAATGAGCTGGCTTCGCTGGGCGAACAGACCGTCCGCCCCATCTTTGACGCCCGTCTCCGTTAACGGCGGTTTTTTGTTTCTTCCGCCGGCTTCGCCTGCTTCCGGGCAGCGGACGTCTCCCGCGGGCGCAGGCTGCCGGGGAAGATTCCGGGGCGCCACGTTTCAAAAAACCGGGAACAGACGTCCGCGGCGAAAACGAACTTCAGCCGGAGGAGGAAGGGATGAAGCAATGGACGACAAAAGGCGGGCAGGTCATCTCCAGGCTTTCCCACGGCATGTACAACTGCTTTCTTGTTTCCTGCCGCGGCCGGCATCTGCTGGTGGACGCCTGCAGAAAGGGCAGTTGGAAGAATCTGTGCCGGGAGCTGGATGAACAGGGCGTAAGCGGCGGTTCGCTGGCCGGCCTGGTCCTGACGCACACCCATTACGACCACGCGGAAAACGCGGCGGCGATCAAAGAGCGCTACAACACGAAAATCATTGTCCACCAGAAGGAAGCGGACTATGTGCGCAAGGGAGAAAATCCCGTGATCCACGGAACGCTGCCGCTGACCGGATGGATCTCCGACCGATTGTCGCACCTGTATCTTTCACGGTTCTTCCGGTACCGGCCCGTTGACGGCGATCTGACGATCGCGGACCGGTATGATTTGAGCCCGTTGGGGTTTCAGGGATATCTTCTTGCCACGCCGGGCCATTCGCCCGGGTCCCTCAGCGTCATCCTTGAAAATGAAATTGCGATCGTCGGCGATGCCCTGTTCGGCGTCTTCCGGGGTTCGGTGATTCCTCCGTTCGCGGCGGACGAGAAACTCATGGCGGCAAGCTGGGGAAAACTGCTGAAGACGGGCTGTTTCGTTTATCTTCCCGCGCACGGGACGGCTCGCGACAGAGAGGTCCTCGAGCGGCAGTATGAAAAGTACAAGCGGAAGTATGAGCGGTTCTAGCCGCGAAAAATTTACACGAAAAAGTTGACGGCACCGGTTGGGTTTTCATTGCTTTAAGTTTTCCCGTAATTATTAAAACATTTTCTCTCTCATGTTTAACTAAAAATGCCGCTATCGTTTCTTTAATCCCAAAATCTCTCGCGCCTCATCCGGTGAAGCCGGCTCCAAATCGAATTCCCGCATAATCCGCGCCATCTTCTCCACCAACTCCCCGTTGCTCTTCGCTTTTTTCTTGCGGCTCAACATCAGGTTGTCTTCCATGCCGACTCGCACATTGCCTCCCAGAAGCAACGCTTGAGTACAGATTGGAAACTCGGCCCGCCCCGCTCCAAATGCCGACCATTGGTAGTTCCCAGCGCCAAAAAGCCGCTCGGCAGTCGTGTGCAGGTTGAGAAGATCATAAGGCGTGGAACCGATGCCCCCCAGGATTCCGGTCACAAACTGCAAATAAACCGGCGGCTTGATAAAGCCTGCTTGAAGGAGATAGGCCAGATTATAGAGATGCCCTATGTCATAAACTTCCAGCTCCGGCTTGGTTCCGTTTTCCGCCATAACCGGAAGCATCGTTTTCAGATCGGCAAAGGTATTCTGAAAAATGTATCCCTCGATCATTTTCATCATGGCGCCTTCCCAGGGATACTTGAACTCCTTGTATTTTTCTGCGATTGCGAATACGCCCCAATTTATTGAACCTAAATTGCAGGAGGCCAGCTCCGGCTTAAACCGCGGGACCACTGCCAATCGCTGCTCTACTGTCATTCCTGCTCCGCCGCCTGTTGTGAGGCAGATGATAAGATCTTTATTTTTTGCACGAATGAGATCAATAATTTCCTGAAAGAGGTTGAGGTCTGAAGACGGCATGCCATCGGCAGGATTACGGGCGTGAATATGAACTACTGCGGCTCCGGCGACTGCTGCATCCAGTGCATTTTGCGCAATCTGCTGCGGGGTGATAGGCAGGTACTCCGACATAGTTGGAACATGAATCGATCCGGTTATTGCACAGCTAACAATACGTTTATTACTCATAATTTTCACCTCGCAATATTTATTTTATTACCAATGCCGAAGAACCCAGATGGCCGCTCATTCCCTGCGGGCCACGAGGATTTTTGAGATATAAGTGGATACGATTTCTTCTTTTTGATTCTTGGCAAAACTTTCCAATTCGATAATGCCCCGTTTTTCATCTTTCTCCGACAGGCTTTTAACTCTAGCCTCGCATTGAATCGTATCACCTATCCGTACCGGAGAAGCAAAGCGGACAGACTCTCTTCCATCAAAAGCAATGAAGCTTTTAGGCAAAACAACATATTGCCCCCATCGGAAAAGCAGTGCGCTGCCGACGACTAAAACAAGAAAACCGTGAGCAATTCGCTCTTGAAAAGGGGGCTTGGACGCGTACAGGACATTGATGCCAATCACCGGCAAAGGCTGAAAATAGAACAATATCAGTTTCTGTAAATGTCCTGCCTGGCGAAACAAAAACTTTCCCAGTTTGCAATCTTCAAGGCAAATTTATTCCACGGCGGTGTTTCCCTTTCTCTTAATATGAACCTGAAACAATCATCATATTTATGTCGAAGAGAAATCTGGCGCATAATGAACTGCTCCGCCGCAGGCGCGGGGCGTCACCCCAGATTAGTCGTTCCATTCGCCCCAATGGGCGGGGGGATTCGACCGGGAGAGATTCGATACAAACAATTTACTTAACACCCTCTCCATGGGCCTGAAAATTCTCCTGCAATCTTTTTTCACATTCCTTCCGCAGGATGTTTTTCAATACCTTGCCGCTCGGGTTGCGTGGCAGCGCTTCCACAAAGAAAACATTCTTGGGGACCTTGTATGCTGCAATGTTGCTCTTGCAGAAATTGATAATCTCTTTCTCGTCAATGGTTTCTCCCGGTTTGGGAACAATGACCGCCGTCACTGCTTCCGACCAGACCGGATCAGGCATTCCGATCACGGCCGCATCGGCTACTTTTGGATGTTTGTACAGAAAAGCTTCAACTTCCTGCGATGAAACATTTTCGCCGCCTGTCTTGATGATATCCTTGGCCCGATCAACAAAGTAGATGAATCCTTCTTCATCCATTCGGACAATATCCCCTGTATGGTGCCAACCTCCCCGAAAAGCTGTGGCGGTCTTTTCTTTATCCTTGTAGTAACCAAGCATGATGGCTGGACCACGGGCAACCAGTTCGCCGACTTCACCCCTCGGAAGTTCTTTGTTATGGATGCTGTCGAAAACCTTCAACTCCAATGGGAGATGAGAACGTCCGATAGAGTCCGGATGAGCGGTAAAATCTTCATTCTGTAAACAGGCGCCGAGAGGACTCATTTCCGTCTGGCCGTAGTAATTCAAAAACTGCGCTGAAGGCAGTTTTTTTCTCCACCGTTCAATGATGGCCGGAGGGCAAAGAGATCCGAAAATGATGCACACTTTGAGCGATGAAAAATCAAGCTGGTCGAAGTTCGGCAAAAGTGGCAAGTTGATGTATAATGTCGGGGGCCAAACCCAGACCGTCACCTTGTTTTGCTGTGTAAATTTTATGATTTCGGCGGGATCCGGAGCATATTCCATCAGGTTTGTGGCGCCGATGGCAATGCCGGCAATGAAGAGATACATGGCGGCAACATGATACAGTGGAATGCCGCCAATCGCCACATCCCCTCTGACGAAATGTAGATCTACGGCGGCGCTCAAAACAAGAGTGAAAAAGTTAAGATGCGTGTTGACGACACCCTTGGGCGCAGATTCAGTGCCTGATGTGTAAAGGATAAGGGCCGGATCATCCGGATAAATTAGCGCTTCCGGTTCTGTAACCGGATATTCATCTTTCCAAAGGTCCTCAATGTTCATCCAATCTTCCATTGAAGCATCGCCCGCCAGGTTGATGTATCCGAAGGTCTGGACGGTCTTTAATTTATCCTTGATGGGGAGAACGTTTGGAATGAGCTTGTCTTCCACGAAAAAAGCCACCGGCTCTGAATGATTGATGATGTATGAGACTTCTTCATTTTTCAGCATAAAATTGAGGGGGACGACGATTGCTCCGATTTTCATCAGGCCCCACCAGAGAATGACGAACTGGTCGCAATTATGGGATAAAATGGCGCAGCGGTCTCCCTTCATGATTCCCATCTTTGTCAGTCCGTAAGCACATCGGTTGACGGCTGTGTTCAGTTCAGCAAATGAATAGTTCCGGTCACGAAAGCATAATGCTTTCATATGCGGGTAGCGCGCCGCGGTACGGATGAGCAGATCTCCAACGGCGACTCGTCGTACCACATTTTCTTCATACGGTGTTAAACTCTTCGTCATGTCATGTTCCTCCTTTAAGAGTTTGTTAAACGTTTGAGACTATTGTCACCACCTGCCGTCTTGCTTGTAACGGGCCACAGTAACCGGGTTATGGATAAACCCCTTAACCATCGAAACCATTGTCGCCGTTTATGGTATAATCCTTCCGCCGCTAACGCCGGCCTAAAAGCATTTGCTCTCACGGCGCTAGCTGCCGCTAATCGGCGCCTGTTTAAATATTCATCACATTGCTGGTGGCCGCCTCTTGTTTAAACAGACGGTTATTTATCTTTTATTTAAACAAAAACCGGGCTGCGATATCCCTGTTAACTTCAGCTGTTCCTCCGCCGATGGTTGCAAGCTTCCAATCACGGTAGAATCGTTCAACGGGGTATTCTTTACACAACCCATAACCACCAAATATCTGAATAGCTTCATCTGCATTTCGCAGCATCATTGCACCCATTATGGACTTAGTTAACGCAGTCTCTTTTATACAGGGCATATTGTTATCGATCATCCATGCCTGTCTGTATAATAATAGTTTGAGAGCCTCGATATCCGCAGCCATATCGACAATTTTATGTTGCATCGTTTGAAAACTGGCTATAGGACGACCAAATTGCACTCTTCCCTTTGCATACTTGATGCATTCATTTATATTGAATTCCATGCCCCCCAGGAAATGACCAGCGAGGATTGTACGCTCCCAATTGACTCCGGAGAAAGCCACGCCCTTCATACCCATGCCGACTTCGCCTAAAACGTTCTCAACCGGAACTTCGCAATTATCGAAAACAAGTTCTCCCGTTGGTGAAGCCCGCAAACCCATCTTGTCCAGTTTTTTACTTGAATGCCATCCCGGCATGGTCTTATCCACGATAAAGGCGGTCGTTCCACTCGCTCCTTTCGAGCCGGCTTCAGATCGCGCTATAACGACTACGACATCACAGATGGGTCCATTGGTAATGAACATCTTGGTGCCGTTGAGAATGTATTTATTTCCCTGAAGTCGCGCGCTAGTTGTTACCGAACTGGCGTCACTGCCGGCATTGGGTTCGGTTAAAGCCATTGCTCCAATCCATTCGCCGGACGCCATTTTGGGAAGATACTTTTGTTTTTGTTCGTCGTTTCCCCAGTGCTCGATGTTTAACATCGAAATGACCATGTGCGCAGCCCATGAAAGTAAAGTGCCCTGATCGGCCCCAGCTCTTCCAGCAGCCTCCAGAGCCATGGTCGTGCCAAGCGCTCCAAGATTGCTGCCGCCGTATTTTTCACCAGCCAATAAACCCGTGTAACCTAATTCACCCATCTTTCTCCATAACGGCATTGAAAACTCGCCCTTTTCATCGAGCACTTGAGCCAAGGGGAGCATTTCTTTTCTGGCAAATTTTTCAATGCTATCCACAACTGCAAGATGCTCTTCGGATATTCTGAAATCCATGCCTTTAACCTTTCCGGCTTTTGATGGACACCAAGCTTTTATTTTGGACCATGTTGACGATAATTTCCTACTCCTCAATGGGTTCAAAATGATCGATATCCAGAATGGTGTTCGTTGTTTTGCCTGCAAAAACGACCTTGACTCTCATGCCGATCTTCACATTTTGCGGATCTACACCCTCCACAAGATGGACTAATGTTGCTTCTGCGCCGTCCATTTGAATCATTCCCAAGATATACGGTGTTTTCCGCGGCAAATGAGCATCACGGTAATTCACCACCGTATAGTTAACAAGAACCCCCGTATCCCCCAGTTCAACCCAATTCTCATCAATCTTGGTCATGTCCTTCTGACAGCATTCCATGGGTGGGACATAAACGGTTTTGCATTTCGGACATTTGACGCCGAGTATTTTCTTTGAATCCCGCAAGGAGATGATAAACCTCGATCCCACTCTTCCGGCAAAGTACTGATTGGGAAGCGCCATCTTTCCCGGTATTACCGAACACGCCTTGCTGATTTCATTTGTGACTGTTTTCATGGCCCAATCCTCCTTAACCATCAATTTCAAAGTAGAGTAAGTCGTGGATGCTCCCTGTTCTTACTTCATTCCAAACGGGTCTCACTCTCACTCCGCGCTTGAGTTTAGGAATATCATCATCCTTAATCTCATGGGCAAAAATGTCTCGTGCAGATCCATCTAACATGACAAAAAGTGCGGAGTATGGCGTTTTACGAACTTTCCCGGTCAAGGGATCAGGGCTTGCGTAGTAGGCAATGTCGTAATTTACAACAGTTCCTTTGGGGCCTACTTCCACAAAATCTTCGGAGCGCACAACACATAAAGCGCAACATCCCCTGGGCGGCGTCATCGTACGACCGCAGGACGGACATTTGGTGGCATAAAATTTCTTCTCCTTAAGGCCCTGAAACCATTTTCCCATGATCGGTCCGGTGGAGAAGCTGTAGTCAATAGAATTGATAACTTGGATGGAAATTAATTCCTCAGCCGCTATTTTTTGTATATTTTCAGCCATTGTTATCCCCCTGCCAATCTAAGTCTTTTTCAAGGATCATCAGTTCCGTCCACATCACTCCGCCAAATCCTGAAGCCAGCCCATGTTTGACTTCACGTTTAAGCTGATGTCTCCCCGCGTCTCCCCTCATCTGCAAAGCAACTTCCGCAGGTTTCAACATAGCCGTCGCGCTAATAGGATTACTGGCGGTAACGCCGCCCGATGGATTGACCGGCAGCTTGCCATCAAGATCAAACTCTCCATCTTCCACCATTTTGATGACCTGATCCCCATCCAGTAAAAGGAAATCGCGCAGCCATTCAATTCCCCACCAGGCTGATGGGTCATACATTTCAAAGACGTCAAAATACTCAATGGGATTGGTAATGCCGTTGCGGGCAAAGAGTTTCCTGGCCGCGACACGGTGAGAGTTTTCGCTCAATATCGGGAAATAGGCGTTGGATGCGGTTTCTTCCCGGTGAATCGCAATATGGTCTCTGATCCAAACGGGTTTTTTACTTATCTTTTTTGCCTTTTCCTCCGAAGCTAATATCATGGCGCACGCTCCGTCACTCTGTGAACACATATGAATAAGTCTCAATTCTCCGATAAGCGGAGGTGAGTTTTTCATCAGGTTCTCTATCTGGTCATACTCAAGCCCTAATCTTCTGTGTGCTCTCTCATTCAAACATGCATGTTTATCCATCATGATTCGATATTTCATGGCAGCCCTTCTTGCTCTTTCTTCTCCTATTTCCTCAATGGTCACATTAGCCGAAGTGCTTGTCAGTGCGCCGGTCTGCAAATGCCGATACCACAAAGCATCCGCCATGTTTGTGATGCCGCCCGTCGTGCTCCCCGCCTCCTGCAACTTATTAAAACCAATCGCCATGACAATGTCATACATGCCGGAAGCCACAAGGTTGTCTGCGGCGGCAATCAGCGTCATGCCCGTTGTGCCTCCTGTCGTGATTCTAAATGAAGGCTTCTCTAAAGCGCCCGTCCCGATCACATGCCACATGTCGGGCTGATGCACCATTTCGAACAGTTCCATGTTTCCGTGAATCACGCAGTCAATATCCCGCAAAGCGATCCCGGCGTCGGCAAGGGCCGCTCTTACCGCCTCGTTGATCATCTCCGGTTGATTTTGATTTTCCTTATGGCTGGAAATTTCCGTCATTCCAATCCCGGCAATCCCCACGTTGCGATTTTTCTTTTGCGACATCGTGTCACCTCCTATCTTTCAAGCACAACAACTGTCTGGTGCTGCCCCGCGCCCCCCGTTGTGCTCTGGATGACAGCGCAATTGACGTCAGATGCCTGGTGCTCATTGGCCTGGCCTTTAAGCTGAAGGAAAGCTTCTGCCGCTCCGTATAGGCCACCGATCATCAGAGGCCTCCCCGCCAGCATGCCGCCGGAAAGATTAACGTTATATTTAGCCGGACCGTATTCATCGATAAAACGGCCCCCCTCCCTTTCGTCACACAGGCCGAGCCCCTCTATCCACATGGGTTGCTGATAGGCATAACAGTCCATGACTTCAACTAGATTGACCGATTTTTTCGGCTGCTTGATGCCGGCCATCTTGTAAGCTTGATTAGCTGCTTTTTTCAAAGCGTTACTGCTTGCAAGATCGCGCGTGCCTAAATCATAACCATCCATACAGTTTCCAAAGCCTGTGATCCAAATAGGTTGATCCGTATATTCATAGGCCTTTTCTTCGGAAGCAAGAAGCAAGGCCACCGCGCCGTCCGACACTGGATAAGCATGAAGCGTTCTTATCGGATCGCAGAGAACGGAAGAATACATAACATCGCCTGGATGAAGTTGCGTTTTTTCATTGGCATATTCATTTCTTGATGCCCATTGGCGCGCCCTCACAACCACCTTGGCCAGCTGTTCTTCCGTAACCGCTGCCTTTTCCATATACGCCCTGGCCTGCAGTCCTGCGGCGCTAAGATAGTCCAGGCCAAGGCAACGGCAGTAAAACGGATCATAAGCCATATTCGATATCTGATTTCTGCTTGCCGAGGATGACTCCTTGCAGTGCCCTGCGAAATAGATAACATCATCATGCCCGGACAAGATGCAAGCCATCGCATATCCGATTCCATTGAGCCCTTCCTGTGCCATTTTCTGTTCACCGCGATAATTACCCGCGCCGACAACATCGTTGATTGCATTGTCCGATATTGTTCTGGCATCGAAAAAATCATCCGAACAGGTCAAGACATTTTTCACGCCGTTATCGCCAAATGTAAAACCTGTTTGCCCCTGCACGTCTTCGAGAAGATCCATCAACATATCCTGAAAACGCTTGTGCCAAATGTTGGATTTAATTTCGTGTTGAGCCGCTGCACAGATGGCAACTCTTTTCATTTTTCGCACCTCCTGCTCAATTGTTTACATTATTTTGCAACATAATAATTTACTGGCCTCCGACAAAACGACATTTGAACTCTCCTTTCTTTATTTGCCTCAAGATAGGATCCTTTCTTTTTTCACAATCCATTTCAATCCATGCCCGGCCACAACCCAATAGAGCGTGTGAGTCATCGGTCGCCACTTTTGGATAAGGAATTGTTACACTATCAAAAGCAGGAGTATAAAAACCCTGATGTGATATTTCGACAGCATCGAGTTTATGTGCTTTCTTCACATCCTCAATGCATTCCTTTGACTGCTTGAGGGTTAATCCATATTCAAACGGGTGGTTGAATATATACAGTTTTTCTTCTTCACCTTCGATCTCACTCACATGCACATAGCCCCATCGCGTATGGACTGTGCGCTCAATGCCTAAGAAGACAAGCATGTTTGATTTGACGCTTTCAATAGCGTCCCGATAACCAGGCTTTAAAAGGTGATCATGGTCGCTAATAACAATGAAGTCAAAACGAAGATCGTTATAGACATTGGCTGCTTCCTGAATGGTCAGGCTTCCGTCAGAAAAAGTTGTGTGAATATGTAGTTGACCTTTTAGGTTCATAAATTCCTCTTCCTGCCGTTTTTTATTTTTGATCATTCTTCTAATGTAAGAACTCTTTGATCAAGACAGGTAAAAATGAAAACCTGTTTTACCGGCAATGGCCAAAATCTCATCATCTTGTTGCATTAATAACCTTGAATCACATTCAGCAATAATGGTGCCATTTGATTTTGATAAGATATTTATCAGTTATATTAATGTGATGCGAATAATCGTTTTTATTCTTGAATTTAGATGTTGTCCATATATGGACATATGTTTCTATTAGGACAAAATGCTTGACAGACACAGATAGGTGCTGTATTGTTTCAAAAATTTCAGAGACTATGGCTATAATTAAAAAGTTGGATTAAAGGAACCGTCTTGCCCACCCATATCGATTAAACGTTAAACGTTGGATGCGGTAAAAAATGGCAAGAAAGAATGCAGTATTGTTACAACTGTCCGATAACGCAAGGAGCATTATTTGCAGACTTGCCACCTTTAACGAATATTTTTCAGTGGACTGGTTCTCGGGAAGGCCTGACTGGCTTCCATCACGACTTGTTGACGCCATTGTCTTTCTCGAAAAGCAAAAATGGATTGTATCTAGAATCGATGGAAGTGGACGCTATGAATGGACACCGAAATGTCCTCGAAAAGAGATCCTTCATCAAATCGAAGAAAAGACATTGTCGAGATACTATAGAGAAGCAATTGATGTGCTCATTGAAAAACTACCGGAAAGCGATGAGAATTGTTTTAACATTGCGCAAAAGTGTCTTCTTGCAGGAATTCAAAAAACAGATATTGAAATCATTTGCCGGGCGGCCATTTTTGAGGAGAAAAACCATCGCATCTCTTCGGCAATCAATCTTTATGACCGCCTGCTTGATTTCATCGCTGGTCAGTTTTCGGACAAGGGCGAACAACCGGACATTGGAACCTACGAAGTTTTGATACGGACGATAGAGCGCCGCGCCTCTCTTTCTTTGCTTCATCCCAATCTGAAGGCAGTCTATCGCTTCCTTACCCTGGCCCTGGATATGGCCGAAAGATTATCTGACCTTAAAACACAAGCCTCTTTACAATTATTGATCGGCCAGAACTATTGGATGTCATTTGAATATGCGGAAGCTTTCCATCACTTTAACAAGGGATGGGAAATGGCTCGTCACATTAAGGATGATGTTTTGTACCGAAGGGCGCTTCAACTCCAAGGTTTTGCCCACTGGATTAAGGGTAACCTAAATCAGGCCGTTCAATCTTATGAAAAATCTTTGGGCGAACTGGATTCCATTGTGGAAGACAATTTTTCGCTCCTGACCTCCCTCCATCTCGCCTTATGTTACACTCAAATGGGCATGCCTCATCGCGGCATTGGTATTGCTCATTCCATTTATGTCCAGGCGGAAAAAAACAGTGACTGGTCTCTGGTTGCATATTCACTGGCGACTATGGGAATCATTCTTCTCGAAATCAGGCAACTGGAAAACAGTCAAATTTATTTCAAAAAAGCGTTGATGCTGGCCCGGCGGGAAAGCGTTCCTATGGCAGAAGTTATTGCAGGAATTGGTTTGTCGGATATCGCTTGTATCAAAGGACATTTTAATCAGGCCGCTGACTATTTCAAAGTGCTTTGGGAAATCCCCAAGTCCAGTTGGTATCATACTCTTAACAATGCTCATGTCTTTGACGCCGGGTACAGGCTTACGAAAACGAATATGTCGCCTGTTGAACTGGGCCCAGTGAACAACTATTTACATCAGCTGAAAAAGGAACAAATCAATCCTGTCGTTTATGCGACTATTCGTCGGCTGCAAATTGAGCTGTTGGAAGATAACATCCCACCGCAGGTAAAAATTCGGGAGCTCCTCCAATTGAAGAAAATGGTGGAAAAGAGCGGCGCCGACCTGGAAAAGGCCAAGATCCGCATTGCTTTAGCCCGTTTTTATATCCTAACGAACAATTGGAAGAAGGCCGAAGTTCAAGGTCGAAAAGCTTGGGAATTTTTGAAACCCATTGCCAAAGATGTTTTCCCCGACGATATGAGACAATTGATCTCTCCAGAGCCGTTTGCGAAGAGTGACCCTCTTTTCAACTTGGTAATAGAGATGGGCAATACCATGGGTGGGAAAAAAGATTCGGAACAACTCTTCGCCAAAATCATCACTTCTATATCACGACTAACCGGCGCCGAACGAGCCGCAATTTTTATCAAGGATTATGAATCACAGGAGTTAAATATGATCGCATCAAGGAATCTGATCCCTGAAGACATCCCGGATGCCACCTTCAATCAAATGATCGATATTGTTCGAAAAGCTGCTGAAAGTCCTACTGGCGAGATCATTCAATGTGAATTAGATGAATCTTTGGCTCCTGGTTTTCGCCGCGTCATTTCCGTCCCTTTAATACTTGATGGGCAGTCAATGGGCGTTCTGTATCAGGATGGACGCTTTCAATTGTTTGATTTAGACCAAGACAGCCTAAAACTGCTGTCTGCTCTCGGTTCTCAGATTGCCGTCTTGATTGACCGCGTTCACGCCTACCTTAAAATCACCAAGCTGCAAATCCAGCTGCGAAATGAAAATCGTCAAGATTCCGATAAATTGGAACAGTCTGTGCCATTTGACAATATCATTGGGACCAGCAAGGCTATAGATGATCTCCGTGGGTTGATACGCAAAGTGGCGCCAACCCCCTCAACAGTGCTAATTCATGGCGAAACAGGTGTCGGCAAGGAGTTGGTTGCCCGGGCCATTCACCGCATCAGCCCTCGCGCTGAAGGCCCCTTTATCCGCGTCAATTGCGCGGCGCTGCCAGAAACTCTCATTGACAGTGAGCTTTTCGGCCATGAAAAAGGCGCATTCACCGGAGCAATCAGGACCAAGCAGGGACGCTTTGAACTGGCCAATCATGGCACGATTTTTCTGGACGAAATCTCTGAATTGCCGCTGCCTACCCAGAGCAGATTATTGCGTATTCTTCAGGAAAAGGAATATCAGCGTGTGGGCGGGACTACAACCCTTCACTCCGACTTTCGATTGCTCGCCGCATCCAACAAAATCTTATCTAAAGAAGTTACGCAGGGCCGATTTCGCGCCGATCTTTTTTTCCGATTAAACATATTCCCCATCCATATCCAGCCACTCCGAATGAGGAAAGAGGATATTCCATTGCTGGCATATCATTTTCTGAAGCTTTTCTGTACACAATATAGACGGCTTGAACCGGACATCCCTGATGCTGAAATGGATAAAATGAAAGCTTACGCCTGGCCCGGAAATGTTAGGGAGCTGGCAAATATGATGGAGCGCGCGGTAGTTATGGGCGGAGATAAGATCAGATTCTTTGCGCCAGGGCTTTTGAGAACGACTTCAGATGCTGAAAATAGCCCCCAAACCATGCGTGAAATGGAGAAAGAGCATATACGAAAGGCCGTTGCAATGACCAATGGGAAAATCGGGGGTCAAAATGGCGCATCAGCGCTTCTTGGAATGAAACGCACCACGTTAATTAATCGGATGAAGAGATTAGGAATCACCATAATAAAATCCGTTTGAAATTATAATAAACCCAGATTACGCAAAAGAAAAATGATTGCAGCCTTCTTGCCGGCCCATCTTTACGTTAGCCTCCAGCCGGGGTATGAGTTTCGCAGGCAGCAAGAAGAAAACTTTACAACGGGAGGCAGATAGATGACTATTGAATCCCGCTGTACACATTGGAAAAAAGTAATTTACCAAACTACGATCTTTGCGAGGAGCGAAATGACGAAGCAATTTCATATCATCAATGGTTTAGATTGCTTCGCTTGCAATGACGATCTTGTCGAAACATAATTCTTTCTTGCGTAATTTGGGATAAACAAAAAACCCGCTGTTTCCAGCGGATTTTTGCACTTCATGGAATGATGTTGGATGATGACTTGGTGGGCGATGAGAGACTCGAACTCTCGGCCTATGGCTTCGGAGGCCAGCGCTCTATCCATCTGAGCTAATCGCCCACGCGGGTGCTTCTACACTATCCCCTCATAATCTTCAACGGTTAAATTTCATTTTCCTGGGAGCAAGACGATCAGGGGGTCCCGGGCGATCCCGCGCCATCTTGTTTTGCGGAGGTGTGATCCTTTCCCAGATAGTAGTTGATCCAGGAGGAGGTTTGATAAAGGTCCCAGTTGCAGGGCGGCACGATGTCCCCGGCCAGGCGCGATTCCTCCCCGTGTTTTTTCAACCGGGCGTAGGCCCGGACATAGACGCAGGGTCTTTGCTGGGGATATACTTCGCACCATCCCTGAAAGCTTCCGCCGCAGGGGCCGTTGCGCTGGTTTTTCGGGCACTGCGACATGGGACACAGGTAGGCCACGTCGGGAAGGGCGCAATCGCCGCAGTCGCGGCAGTCAAACAGGGCGACCTTGGTTAAATGTTCCAGTTTGTGGAAGAAGGGCTCGATCCGCGTGCCCTGCACGGTTTTGCAAAGAGTTCTCATCGCGCCGTAGAGGTTTTTTCCGGGTTCATACATCAGCCGGTGGAAAAAGCGGGAAAAACCATAGGCGCATTCAACTTTTGTCTCCAACGGCCGGGAGCGCCGGTCGACGGGGGTGTCCCGGTTGAGTCCGGTTGCCGGATTTGCTTCAAAGAAGTAAAACCCGTTGTCGATGGGGTAATGAAAATACCGGACCAGTTCGGTCCAGCTCGGCACAAGCATTTCCCCCTGCCGGGTAATCTCTTCCACCTGTTCGTAGCGGATGTTGTGGCCGCCGATGTGAACGCCGCTGTATCCCATTCCTTTCAGAATGGCGTACATCCTGGCGGCGCGAAGGATTCTCGCGCCTTCCCCTTTGTCCGGGTCGCTTCGCTCCCGGTCGATGTCCGCGAGCAGTTGGTCCGTGACGACAGAGCCCGGCAGGTCGTTGCGGTTCATCATTTTCGCCGCGCCGAAGGGAAGGATGTAAATGTTGCCCACCAGGGGGATCTGCGGATAGTTTTGCTTCATGAAGAGGAGCGCTTCATGGAATTTCCGTGCGTCGTATCCCAACTGCGTAACGATGAATTGCGCGCCGGCGGCGATTTTCTTTTTCAGCTTGTCGTATTGCCCCATCTGCTCGGCTTCAGTCGCCTTGAAGGGGGAAACAACCGCGCCGGGGAAAAAATCAGCAGGCTGATGCGTGACGGCGCCTTTGATTCCGGGATAGGTAAGCCCCCGGTTCATGCTCGTGATCAGTTGCAGGAGGTGAACGGGATCCAGATCGAAGACCGGCGCGGGCCTCCCCTGGAAGCCGGACACCGGGTAGTCGCCGCTCATGACGAGGAGATTCCGGACGCCCGCGCGGTCCAGGGCGTAAAGCTGGCTTTCACACTGGTTGCGGTTTTTGTCCTTGCCGGTAAAATGGACAAGGGGTTCGATGCCCAGTTTGAGAATCTCGGCCCCCATGAAGTCGGCGGACATGGCCGGGGTTCCGCCCGGATTGTCCGTGAGCGTAAGCGCGCAAGCTTTATGCCCGCCGGCGGCCTGCTCCGCCTGCGCCAGGCATTTCTCCTGCGCCGCTTCTTTCGCGCCTCTGCCCGGCACCAGTTCCCAGGTGACCGGGAATTCGGAGGGATCGAGCAGGGCCTCTTTGAACCGGTTTTCCGGCATGCTTTTCCTTAAGGGTGAAATCGTTATTTTTGCGCGATGAAAATCGCATTTACGAAAAAGCTTGTCAACTGTTTTTCACGGGAAAGGGTGATAGGCTGAAGACTGAAGACCGAAGGCTGAAGGCTGAAGGACACCCATGCCCCATAGCCTGTTCTTTTAACCTTTTCTTGCAGTTGCCGTTGAAATTTGTTACTGAAACAACATGTTTCCGGTAAATGACAATCGAGCAGGTCTGTTCGTATTCAGCCTGGCAATATTTCTTGCTGCCCTCTGGCCTGCTTCCGGGTTTGCGCTCACGGAAATATCCAACGTGAGGCACTGGACGGCGCCCGATCAGACGCGCATTGTTTTCGATTTGAGCGACGAGCCGGTTTATCAATTTGACATTCAGAAAAACAAAGTCACTCTGGAATTCTCCAACGCCTTTTTTTCTCCCTCCCTGCCGCCGGAAAAGATCATCCGAAAGCCGGGTGTCACCAAAATTCTTTTTATCCGGGGAGAGGATCGGCAATGCACCATTCACATTTATTTGAAAGATCATTTGCGGGCGGAAGTCTTTCCCCTGAAGAAATTCATGGACAAGCCCGATCGCGTCGTGGTCGATGTTCTGCTGGCGGAGGTTGAAAAAGCCCCGGCAGTGGTGAAGCGCAAGGCGGTTTCAGCCCCCAAACGGGTCATCGTGATCGATCCCGGCCACGGCGGAGAGGATCCCGGCGCCATCGGCAAAAACGGGACGTATGAAAAGCACGTTGTGCTGGCCATCAGCCGGGAGATCAAGAAGGAGATCGACAAAATGCCCGGCTATCGGGCGGTCCTGACCCGCGACGGAGATTATTACGTGTCCTTCAGCAAGCGCCTCGGCGTGGCGCGCAAGCACCCGGCAAGCCTCTTTATCAGCGTTCACGCGGATGCGGCCCGAAACCGCGAGGCCCAGGGCAGCTCCGTCTATTGTCTGTCCACCGGCGCGGCCAGCAATGAAGCCGCGAAACTGCTGGCCCGGAACGAAAATCTTTCCGATGTCATCGGCGGCGTACCCGGCGGCGAAGGCAATAATCAATCCGATGAAATCATCCTGAATATGTTTCAAACCAACACCATCAATCTGTCGAAAACTTACGCGGCCGATCTGCTGGACCAAATCGGCCGCGTACAGAGCCTGAAGTACCCCACGTTTCACGAGGCGCCTTTCCGTGTGCTGAAGCTGCCGGATACTCCCGCCGTGCTTCTGGAAACCGCGTACCTTTCCAATCCGCAGGAAGAAAAGCTGCTGAAAACCTACAAGTTCCGAAGAACGATTGCGCAGGCGGTGGCTTTATCCGTCGATCGGTACTTTTCCGGATCCATGGCTGCGGCGGAAACCCGCGATGAAGAACCCAAAGAAAGCGGTGAAAAACCGGCATTGAAAAAAACCGCCAAAGCGATGGGAGCCGCAGGCATTGCGGAAGTAGCCGGGGCGGCGGGCGCGGAAGACCGGATGAAAACGGCCGCTTACACGGTCAGGAAGGGTGAGAGCCTGCACGCGATTGCGCTGAAGCACAAGACGAACCTTGCCACGCTTTTGACCCTGAATAAGATGAAGCTCAACGATCCTCTGTATGCCGGGCGGAAAATTCTTGTTCCCGCCGCCGGGAAAGAAACAGCCGGTAAAAGGCGCCTGAAACAATACACGGTCCAAAAAGGCGACACGTTGTTTTTGCTGGCGAAGAGCAGTTCCGTCACCATTGAGGAATTGCGGCGCATCAATAAAATGACGGAAACGGATGTTCTGCGGGTGGGGCAGAGAATTCATCTGCCCGAGTAAGAGAAAACGAAGGTTTGAAAGGAGGCTTTTATGACGGCGGCAACCGAACAGGCGTTAAACGGTCTGCGCGATCTTTCCACGCTTCAGTGGTATGTGATTCCGCTTCTGGCGATCGTGTTTTATGTGTACACCCGTGAAATGAAGGAAGCCAGGAGAACAGGCGACTGGAACGCCGTTCTGGCCGGGTTGACCATCTTCGGCGTCGATTTCTTCAATGAGACCTGGAACGGCTGGGTTCTCCATTTTACGGGCCGCTCCGCTTTCTGGACCACACCCGGCGAGACGGCGCTGCGCACGATGGTCGGCTGGAACATTGAAATCATGTTCATGTTTCTGCTGGTGGGCATCATCTTCTACAATACCCTGTCGGAGGGCAAAAAAGAAAAGATTCTGGGATTGCCTGAAAAATGGTTCTGGGCGATCGGTTACAGCGTTTTTTGCGTCTTCGTTGAATGTCTCTTGAACATCGGCGGACACCTGGTCTGGGAGTATCCCTTCTGGTATCTCTCGTTTCAGGGGGTCTGGCTGATTTTCCTGATCGGTTATTTCCATTTTTTCTGTTTTGCCATTCTGGTCATCAGCCTCAAAACGCTAAAGGCCAAACTGGCAACGTTGGGCATCATTTACGCCGTGCCCGTGATCATGAACCTGCTGGCCTTCGGCTTCTGGGGCTGGAACTATTGATGTCTTTTGATTTTTCCGGCCGACCGGCCCGAAGAGGTTGATGCGCTTGCTTTTTAAAAAGATTCGGATGATTTTTTTTATTGGACTGACGTTGATCCTGTCCTGCGCGCCGGCCGAAGAGCCGGCCGGGAAGGACGGACGGCTCGCCGTGATCGCCACGATTTTTCCCCTGTACGATTTTGCCCGCAATATCGGGGGGGACAGGGTCTCAGTGACCATGCTGCTGCCGCCGGGGTCGGACGTTCACCATTACGAATTGAAACCCAACGACATTATCCGGGTCAGCAAAGCGGATATTTTTCTTTTTACCAGCTTTGATCTGGAACAGTGGGCCTATAAGATCATCAATGCGGCCGCCGAGAAAACGAATATGCTGGCGGTCGAAACCGGGCAGGGCGCGTTTCTGCTGCCCCTGCCGGAGTCTCCCGAACTTGATCCCGGCCACTCAGAGGGCCCGCCGACCAACGATCCGAACCATGCGTCGAAATACGATCCGCATATCTGGCTGGACGCCGCCAACGCGCAGAAAATGATCGACAACATCGCGGCGGCTTTTATCATCCGGGATCCGAAAAACAGCGAAGTCTATAAAGAAAACGCCGGACGCTATAAACGCCGGCTGACGGAGCTGGATGAAAAATACCGCGTTTCGCTTTCCGCGTGCAAAACCAAAACCGTTTTGCATGCGGGACACTGGGCCTTCGCGTATCTGGCCAACCGGTATCATCTGCGCTACCGATCGGCTTACAACAGCTCGGCGGATGCGGAGCCTTCCCCGCAGCAGATCCTGTCTCTGATGGAGCAGGTCAGGGCGCAAAAGCTGCGCTATATTTATTACGAAGATCTGGCGGCCCCGAAGCTTGCCGGGGTGATAGCCTCCGAAACCGGCGTGGAGCTGCTCAAGCTCAACAACGGCCATGATGTCGGCAAAAAGGATTTTCAGGCGGGCGAAACGTTTCTGTCGCTGATGGAAAAAAATCTGGCCAATCTTAAAAAGGGGATGCAATGCCGGTAATTCGCGTAGAGAATTTGACGTTTCGTTACAATGGAACGGAGGTCATCAACGAGATCGGTTTTACCGTGGAAAGAGGCGTTTATCTGGCCGTCGTGGGCCCCAATGGATCGGGGAAAAGCACGCTCGTCAAAAATATTCTGGGGATTCTGAAACCGGAAAAGGGAAGGGTGGAGTTGTTCGGCAGGCGGCTCGAAGATTTCAGCTCGTGGGAGAAAATCGGTTATTTGCCGCAGCGGCTCAGCGGTTTGAATATACACTTTCCCGGCACGGTGGCGGAAATCGTGCAGATGGGTTTGCCGAAAAAAGATCCGGCTCTGCTGTCGGACACGCTGGACATGATGGCGATCGGTCATCTGGGCCGGCGTCTGATCGGCGATCTGTCCTACGGTGAACAGCAGCGGGTCATGCTGGCGCGGGCGCTGATCCGGCGGCCGGAATTGCTGATCTTCGACGAACCGACCACCGCGCTCGACCCCGAAACCAGGGACGTCTTCTATGCGCTGACACAGAAGTTGAACCGTCAGGAAGGCACGACGGTGGCGCTGGTGACCCATGACAGCGGCGTGGTCGGTCAATATGCGCAGCATTTGCTGTATCTGGACAAGAAAGTAATCTTTTCCGGGACATTTCGTGATTTCTGCGCTTCTGCGGACATGACCGGATTTTTCGGCGCGACCAGCCAGCACATCATCTGCCATCAACACGATTCCACAGGGAGCGGCCGCTGATGGACCTGGGGGAGATTTTTGCATACGCATTTGTTCAGCGGGCGATGCTTGCAGGCGCCCTGATTGCCGCGGTTTCGGCGCTTCTGGGGCTGTTTCTTGTTTTGCGCCGTTTTTCTCTGATCGGAGACGGCCTTGCGCATACCACCTTCGGCAGCGTAGCCGTCGTACTGCTCGTCGGCGTCAGTCCCTTTTATGTCACGCTGGCGGCGCTGCCGCTGGTGATGGTTTCCTCCCTGGCGATTTACAAGCTGACGTCATCGAAAAAGATCAACGCCGATGCCGCCATCGGCATCGTTTCCTCCCTGGGAATTGCGGCGGGCATTACTCTGTCCAGTCTTTCCGGCGGTTTCAATGTGGATTTGTTCAGTTATCTTTTCGGGAATATTCTGACCGTGAACCGCACCGAACTGGTTCTTTCCATGATCGTTTTTGCGGTGGTGGCTGCGGTGGTGTTTTATTATTATGATGATCTGTTCGCCGTGACCTTTGATCAGGAACTCGCCCGGAGCATGGGCGTTCAAACCGAAAGATTGAATGTCATTCTTTTTCTGCTGACGGCCGTTTCCGCGGTTCTGGCCATGAAAGTTGCAGGGATCATGCTGGTTTCCGCTCTCTTGATTCTGCCCGCCTTAACCGCGCTGCAGCTTTCGGTCGGTTTCCGGACGACGATGATTGCCGCCACGGGGTTTGCGGTCGGGGCGGTTTTTTGCGGAATCCTGTTTGCGTTTGTCCTGAATCTGCCGGCAGGCGCCATGATCGTTGTATTCAATGCCGTCTTTCTTTTGCTGGTCTTCGGGATCCGGAGGCTTTTTGCCGGGCATGGTTGAAGCAGAATATCGTTATGGAGGACATCCATGAGGGTTTCCCCGCTGCTTTATATGATCGCGATTGCGACAGGGCTTTATCTGCCTCAGGCGGGGCGCTGGGCGGCGCTCCTCGTTCTGCCGGCGCTGACGATTGCGCTCACGGTGGCCCTGCTTCGCTTTCCGGGGGGATTCTTTAAAAATCCCAGAGTACTTCTTCCCGGGGCGCTCTGGGGCAATCTGATGAGCTATTTGATTCTGGGCAATCTGATTCTTCTGGGCGGCGTTTTTCTGATCCGGCATGAAAATTTCTGGATCGGTCTGGTCGTGATTGCCGCGGTTCCTTCCGCCGTGGCGGTTTTGCCGCTTAGTGAAAAACTCGGCGCGGATCAAAGGTTGACGCTGAACGGTTTTGCCGGAACCTACCTGGGTGCGCTCATCCTGATTCCGCTTCTTGGAGCGGCGTTTCTGCGGTACTGTCCCATGCCTTGCGAAAAACTGGTGATTCTGGTCGTCGCGCTGATTTTGCTTCCGCTTTTGTTGTCGAGGGTCGCGGTGGACCGCAACTGGGATGAACGGATTCATCGCCGCGAGGGGGCCATTTCGGACGGTTGTTTATTTATTATTTTTTACGCCGTGGCCGCCGGGAACGCCCGACTGATTCGACAGGGGCCTTCGGAGTTGATCTTCATTCCGGTCCTTGCTTTTGCCGCCATCCTGCTGATTACCGTCGCGCTGCTCCTGACCGGCAGGTTTTTTAAACTGCCCCGTTCCACGGTTTCATCGCTTCTGCTTCTGGGCACCATGAAAAATTACGGCCTTGCCGCCGGGATCTCCCTTTATGTCTTCAATAACGAGGCGGCCGTGCCGGCTCTGATTTTTTCCGTTTTTTTATTCCTGAATGCCCTTTGGCTTCGCTTCTGGTTCCGAAAAAGCATTTCAAAGTCTGGGCCATAGGGGTTTTCTCTGCGTCACTCTCGGTTGACCTGAGACGGCGGATGGCGCTTGCCGAACCAAAAATGAAGGGGACTTGTTTCCAAGTCCCCTTCATAAGTATAACAAACACTTGCAGGATTTCTATTTGTTCTTGTCGACTCTGTCCTTTAGTTCTTTGCCCACTTTGAAAAAGGGAAGTTTTTTGGGTTCGACTTTGATTTTTGTGCCGGTTTTGGGATTTCTTCCAGTGTAGGAGCCGTATTCTTTTACCACAAAGCTGCCGAATCCCCGAATTTCGATGCGACCGCCGTTTTTCAACTCATCGTTAAAGCCTTTGAAAACCAGATTGACGACATCAATGGCCTTTTTTTCCGTCAGATTCATTTTCTTGCTTAACGCTTCAATAAGACCGGATTTGTTCATAGATCCTCCTTAAGACTACCGCTTGTATCCTGAGTATTTATGATGCCGATTCACCCGCACGGCGCGACTATTATTTATTTTTAGCTGATTGTCAAGAATATTTTTACCTTTTTCCCCCTGCGCCGCGGAAAGCAATTGCTGAACTTCCCGGGCGGAAAGCGAGCGCCAATGGCCTTCTGACAGACCCGAAAGCGTTATGCCTCCGATGGAGGTGCGCACCAGGCGCGTCACCGGATGACCGGCAGCCTCGAGGCCCCTGCGCACCACCCTGTTTCTGCCCTCATGCAGGGTCAGACTGAGCCAGGTGCTTTTATCATTGGCCTTTTCCATCTTCAGGTTTTCCGGTTTGAAGACGCCGTCCGGCAGCGGAATGCCCCTGCTGATTTTCTTTAATTCTTCAGGGGTTATGCGCCCGGCAATCTTTGCCCGGTAGGTTTTGGGGACCCGGAAGCCCGGATGCGAAATTTTTTGAGCGAACGCTCCGTCATTGGTCAAAAGCAGAAGACCCGCGGAATCATAATCGAGCCTGCCTATGGGATAGACCCTTTCCGGAACATCCCGGACCAGGTCAACGACAGTCGGCCTTTTCTGTGGGTCGGACAGGGTGGTGACGTAGCCGGCCGGTTTGTACAACGCAATGTAACAACTTGGATTTTCGATCGAAATGATTTTTCCGTCAATCCGGATCACGTCTTTTTGCGGATCGGCTTTGGCGCCCAGTTCGCTCACGATCTCTCCGTTGACGCTTACCCGCCCTGCCGTGATCATGGCTTCGGCATGGCGGCGGGAATCGATGCCCGCGGCGGAGATGATTTTCTGCAATCGTTCTTTCATCAAACGGCATCATCCTCAGGGTCCGGCTGACTCCCCGGCTCTTCCTGCCCGTTTGCGCCCGCTGCGGGGTCCTTTTCGGTGGGGGTTTCCGCTTGTTCCTCTTCCAGAGCGGAGAGCGGCTCTTCGGTCTGAAGTATTTCCCCGCCGGGCATTTCCGTCAGAGGCTCTTCGAAGGAGAGGGCTTCCTGCTCGGGCGGTTCCTGAGGTTCGGTGAGCTCCCGGAGCTCTCTCATCGTGGGCAGATCCGCCAGCTCTTTGAGATTGAACACCTCCAGGAATTTTTTGGTTGTGCCGTAAATGATCGGCTTCCCCGGCACGTCCTTGCGGCCCAGGATACGGACCAGTTTTTTATCCAGCAGGCCCTTGAGCCCAGCGCTGACATCGACGCCGCGAATGCTTTCAATTTCCGACTTGACGATCGGCTGCCGGTAAGCCACGATGGCCAGCGTTTCCATGGCCGCGGGCGACAGGGAGGCGGGTTTTACCCCTTTGAGCTTTTTGATCCACGGGGCCATTTCCGGACGGGTTCGAAACTGAAAACCGCCCGCGACTTCCTGAATGCAGATGCCGCTTTGGCGCTCGTCATATTCGCCGATCAAACGATCCAGCGCATCCCGGATTTCCATTTTGTCCGCGCCGCCCAATGCGGCGCAGATTTTCTCCAGAGGCAGGGGCGACTCCGACGACAGAATCAGGGCTTCAAGAACGGCTGAAAGGTTTTCCATTTTACAACTCCACGGCCGGGAAGATGCGGATGACGCCGAAGGCCGCCGTCTGATAGGCTTTGATCATCTTCAGCTTGATGAGCTCCAGCAGGGCCAGAAAGGTATAGACGATCCGGCGTCTCTCTCTTTTTTCTCCCAGCAATTCGTCAAAGGTGAGATTTTTTTCGCGGGTCAGGCGCTCCATAACGTCGTTGATGATATCCGAAAGGGAGAGCTTTTCCAGATCGATCTCCAGCAGTTCCTTTTGATCCAGCCGGGAAACAATCTGGTGAAAAGCTTCAATCAATTCAAAGATGCTGGCTTCCACCAGCTCCTCTTCCTCCGCGCCGGAGGAACGCTTTTCTTCAGGCAGCGCCGCGGCGCGCTTGAACACGTCGCGCTCCAGGATCGGCCGCCGGGTCAGCAAGTCGGCGGCTTCCTTGAAGGCCTGGTGCTCCAGAAGCTGGCGGACCAGCTCAGAGCGCGGGTCGTCTTCCAGTTCTTCGGGCGACGGCTCCTCCGGAACCGGCAGCAGCAGGCGGGACTTGATGTGAATCAGCGTGGAGGCCATCACCAGATATTCGCCTGCCAGATCCAGATTAAGCGACTTGATGAGGTTCAGATAATCCAGGTACTGACGGGTGATGAGCGCGATGGGAATGTTATAAATATCGATTTGATTTTTTTTGATCAGATACAAAAGCAGATCCAGCGGACCTTCAAAAATATCCAGTTTGATCGCGTAGTCTGTCTTTGGCTCTTCGTTCATAGGTGGCTTCAGATTTTGACGGCTTCGCGAACCTCCGCCATGGTCTGGCGGGCGATTGCCGCGGCCTCGTCGTTGCCTTTCTGAATCATCTCCTCAATTTCCTTTCCGTTGCGCTGGTAGTAATCCATGCGCTCATGAACGGGCGCCAGCGCTTCCTCAACGCGAGCCGCCAGCATTTTCTTGCAGTCGGTGCAGCCGATGCCGGCTACGCGGCATTCCCGGTTGATTTCGGCTACGGTGGGGGCGGGGGAGTACAGGCCGTGAAACGTGAAGACATTGCAGATCTCGGGATTGCCGGGATCTTTTTTGCGCATCCGCTGCGGATCCGTGAACATGGACGCAATTTTCTGCCGAAGCTCCTTGCCCCGGTCGGACAGGTAAATGGAATTGTCGTAGGATTTGCTCATTTTCCTGCCGTCGATGCCCAGCAGCTTCGGCACGCCGGTCAGAAGCGGTTCCGGAACGGGAAAGACCTCTTTCTGATAAAGGTAATTGAAGCGCCGGGCGATTTCGCGGGTCAGTTCAATATGGGGCAGCTGATCCACGCCGACCGGAACACCGTAAGCCTTGTACATGATAATGTCGGCCGCCTGCAGGACGGGATAGCCCAGAAACCCGAAGGTGGAAAGATCTTTTGAACTCAATTCCGTCTGCATTTCCTTGTAGGTGGGATTGCGCTGCAGCCAGGCCAGCGGGGTGATCATGGAAAGCAGCAGGAACAATTCGGCGTGCTCCTTGACCGCCGATTGGACAAAGAGGGTGCTTTTGTCCGGATCGAGGCCGGCGGCCAGCCAGTCGATCACCATGTTCAGGCTGTTTTGCCGGATGTCTTCCGGTGACGCGTATTCACTGGTGATCGCGTGCCAGTCGGCGACGAAGTAAAAGCAGTCGTAGCTGCCGCTGTTCTGGAGTTCAACCCAGTTTCCCAACGCGCCGTGCAAATTTCCCAGGTGCAGCCTTCCGGTGGGCCGCATCCCGCTGAGAATCCTTTTTCTTGTCAAACCAAACACTCCTTAGTTCCTGTGATGGATAAATGCACCAAGGCCTCCGATGGGTTCATGAAGAATACGGAGGCCTTGGTTGGAATAAAAACTTGAAAAAACCACTATTTCACTTTGTCGGCCAGTGTCTTGCCGGCCTTGAATTTAACGACTTTCCTTGCGGGAATCTTGATCGCCTTTCCGGTTTGAGGATTCCTGCCTTCTCTTGCTTTTCTTTTGACGACGGAAAACGTGCCAAACCCGACCAATCCCAGTTTGCCGGCTTTTTTCAGCTCTTTCGTGACGGCCGTGATATACGCATCCAGCGCCTTAGCCGCCGCCGCCTGGGAGATGCCCGCCTCATCCGCCATAACCCCGATCAATTCTGCTTTCGTCATGCCCTAATCCTCCTTTCATGAATTTAAACGTTCAATTTCTTAAACAGCCGCCGGCGGCGGCTCTGATGTGCGGTTTTGAATCATAACCCTTGTGTTTGAAGCCTGAATGACGGTCCAAGGGGCGTGATGTTCAGAATCCGCGCCGAATGTCACGGCAATGGACCGGACCCCGCTCGTTTGCCTTTTTTAACGAAGCGGCACGCCTTAAACCGGCGCTACGGCTAACATAAAAAAAACCAACAATCAAGAGAAAATCATTTTGCGGTTTGTCTTTGCCGGCCGTTATGATCCTTGCCGGCCGGCCCCGTCGCCGCAAATGAAACAGGGAAGGGGGCTCTTTACACCCTGCGGTCGTTTGACTTCGTCATCTTTGACAAGCGCTGTCGCGTATGTTAGGAGTTCACCTCCTAAAGCAGGCGGCGCCTGTTGTCCGGACAGGAAGAGGAAACTTTTATGAAAAACCGTTTTATACAAAACCTGCGGGCCTGGATCGCCCTTTCCCGTCCGCCGTTTCATGCCGTCGGCATCCTGCCCTTTTTTCTGGGGACTTTTCTGGCTTACCGTTTGGAAGGCGCTTTTCATCCGGAAGTTCTTGCTCTTGGCGTTTCCGGCGTTATGTTGATTATGCTGTCCGCCTATCATTCGGGCGAATACTTCGATCAGAAAGAAAACGCCATCTCCTCCCGGCTTCACTCCAATCCCTTTGCCGGAGGCAGCCGAATGATTCCCGAGGGAAAAATACCGGCCCGTGTTGCCTTCTGGACAAGCATGGCCGCCATTCTCCTTGCTTTGTTCATCGGAATCGTTCTTCAGTTTGTCTGCAGGACCGGTCCCTATACGCTGTTTCTGGGCTTGCTGGGAGCGCTCCCCGGCTTTTTCTACTCCACCGAACCCGTCCGGCTGGTCAAGCGGGGCCTGGGAGAGGTCCTTATCGGTTTCTGCTACGGCTGGCTGCCCGTGGCGTCGGCGTATTACATTCAAACCGCCTCGATCGCACCCGTCATCCACTGGCTGTGGCTGCCGATCGGTTTTTCCATTTTTAACGTCATTTTTCTCAACGAATTTCCCGATTACGAAGCGGACGCCGCCGCGGGGAAAAAGAACTTGCTTGTTCGCATCGGCAAATCAAAAGGAAAAGTCGTTTATATCCTTTGCAATCTGCTGACCTGCCTGACGATGCTGTGGCTGCCCTGTTTCGGGGTTCCTTTTCAGGTGGTTTACTTTTGCCTGCCGGCGGTCGCCATCGCATTGCTGATTGTTGTTGAGATGCTGAAAAACCGCCACGAAGACCCCCGATGTCTGCAAATCTTATGCGGCTTGAATGTTGCCGTCAATATCGGAATATCTCTGGCGTTGATCCTGGCTTATGGGTGAGGATCGGATGAAACAAAAAAAAGTAAACGCATTCTATCGCCCCCCCTCTCTTCTGTTCAGACAGTTGGGAAGCGCTCTTCTGATGGGGTATCTGACCGGATGGCGCAGTTTCCCCGGCTGGCTTCTCCGGCACGGTTTTTCGTCCATGCCCGTCGCCAACGGCGCACGGGGCATGGGATGCATCGGCTATCCGGGGCATCCCGTATGGGAAGTCACCGGCGCCTGCAATCTGCGCTGCATCCACTGCCATGCCACAAGCGGACAGGCCGCGGCCGACGAGCTGTCCACCGATGAGGGCAAAAAACTCATCGATCAGCTGGCCACCGAAAGCGAATTTCGCACCCTGATTTACACGGGCGGCGAGCCGCTCGTGCGCCCCGATATTTTCGAACTATTGAGGCACTCTCAAAAAGCGGGCCTGGCCAATATCATCGCCACCAACGGGACGCTGATCGACGAGGAGATGGCTTTCAAACTCAAAGACCACGGGGTGGTCTGCAATGCCATCAGTTTTGACGCGGCCAATCCGTCCATCCACGATATGGTAAGAAACAAGGCCGGCTCCTTTGACCTGGCCATGCGCGCCGTTGTAGCCACGAAAAAAGCGGGCATTTTGCTGCAGATCAACACAACGGCCATGGAGTACAATATGCCGCATTTGCCGGAGCTGATCGATTTTGCGGATTCCAGCGGGGCGGGCATCCTGTTGATGTATCAACTGGTCGCGGTGGGACGGGGTGAAAAAATTGAAAAGGCCACACTCAAGAAAACCGCCAATAAGTATTTGAGCGAGTTGATTTCCCTAAAGCAGAAAACCGCCAAAACGATCATTGAACCGGTGGCCGGCCCCCAGTACTGGCCGTTTCTGCTGGAGAAGTGCGGCATCCGCGGCGGTCTTCCTCTCAAGCTGGCCGGACAGGTATTTCACGGCTGCTCCGCCGGACGCGGATTTGTCTATGTCAAGGCCAACGGCGACGTCTGGCCTTGTCCCTTTGTCGAGGTGAGCGGCGGCAACATTCGGGGAAAAAGTTTTCATGACATCTACACCGGCTCCACGTTGTTCAACGATTTGCGCCGTCGCGAAGAAAAGTTGAAGGGCCTTTGCGGTGAATGTCCATACAAAACCGTCTGCGGCGGCTGCCGCGGACGCGCCCATGCCTACAGCGGAGATCCCCTGGCGGAAGACCCCCGCTGCTTCATCCGGGAAAGAAGCAGGCCCGCGGAAAAGGGCCTTGGAAAAACAATAAAAACATGCAGTTCAGAACATCCCGACATTGAAGCGGCTTACAGGGACACCCGCCGGCGTCCGGCAACAAACCCGGGGCGGATGAGGGCGCTGCCGGATGAGCAATAGGGGACAACGGCGGATCTTTCCCGTTTCGGTCCGCTACTTCCCCAGGCAGTCGGATTTTCCGCTTCCTTTTCCTTCCGTGTCTTCTTTTTTCAGGACGCCGTCTTCAAAGGTCAGGGCGTAGATGTAATCCCGGCTGCCGCAGTTGTAGTACCAGATCTCCTCTTTGCCGCCGCTTTTCTTTGTTTTACTGTTCTTTTTCGCGACCGTGGAAGCCTTGTTTTTTTCACCGGTTTTTTCTTTGGCGGTCGGCTTTCCGCAGACGATGAAAACCCGCGCTTTGGAGTCGCCGGCGGAAACCATGCCGGAGCCGCAGCGAAAGGCGGAAGCGTCGCCTGCCGCCAGACAAAAGATGATGAAAACGAGGATGCTGATTCGAATCCGTGGCATAAACATTCCCCCTGTGAATGATTTTATTTGCCCAGGCAATAGGAATTTCCGACTCCGCTGCCTTGGGTCGTTTCTTTTGTCAGAATGCCGTCTTCAAACGTCAGCGCGTAGATGTAATCGTTGTCGCCGCAATTGTAATACCAGATTTCCAGGGTCGTGGGGCAAGAACTGCTTTTTTTGGGACAGATGATTTCCTTCGTGGTCGGAAGGCCGCAGGCCGCCTGAACTTTTACCTTTCTGTCGCCGGTGGTCACCAGGTTGGATCCGCAGCGAAAAGCCATTGCCGGGACGGTGGATGCGCAAAGCAGGATCACGACCAGAAGAATGGTTCGAATGGTTTTCATGTTCTATCCTTTCCCTGCCGTTCCGAGTGTCAGCAAAAGATACTCGTATTTGTAAAGGTCGTAAAGAAACTGCCGGAGAATTTCCTGCCTGCCGGAGAGCGGCGTGGGAGCCCGAAGGGCGGCCGTTACCCGGTCGTTGAACGAGACGGGCAGAAGGTCCGTGTAAGGACCGCGAAGCACCTCGTAGGAAAAAGCCCGCGCCACTTTTTCCAGCGCGGAAAATTTGATGGTGAATTCCGCATGGCCCTTGAGCGGGATTTTTTCGGGATTCCCGGAGGGCGCAAAATTCATGGAGGGGAAAGACGGGTCGCTGAAAGACGATTCACAGCTGTGTTCGCTCAAATAGATGCAGGGAACGCCGGCCCGGCAAAGCCTTTCCACGGCCTCCAGCGCCCCGATGTTGATGTTTTCGGCAGGAGCGAAGCGCAGGCCGTAGGTTGTTTCGAAATCCGCGATTCTGGCCGAAAGGCGGGCGGCTGCCGGGTCTTCTGAAAGCGACGGTTCGCTCTCGGCCGCCAGTGTGGGAAAATCCCCCAGGACTTCGTTGAGAATCACCAAATCAAAAGCGCGCAGGTCCGGCAGGGGCATTTTGAAAAAATCCGTTTCGAGAAAGGATACGGAAAATCCCGCGAGAGATTCTTTTTGTCTTTGCAGAAGAAAGGGAGAGATGTCCGCCATGGTCGTCTGAAGATGGGGGGCCAGGGTCAAAAGATCCCTCATCAGATACCCCATCCCGCCTCCCACTTCCAGAACGGTTCTGACGCGCTTCAGGGGAGTATTTTTATCCAGGAAGCGAAAAAGGTGCTCGCCGAAAGACGCGTCGCGCAAAAGCGCGCCGCGGCAGGGACTGTTTTTTGGGAAAAGCGCGTTGCACAGCGTGAGCTCCCAGCCCAGGGAGGTCAGCCCGTGAAGGTGATAGTGCTCCGTGGTGTTTAATGCGTAGCCCATTACTTCTTCAAGCCGGGGAACCTTTTCTGAAGTTCCGGAATAAGTTCCCTGGAAATCTGGTCCGAACCGATAAACTTTCGCGAATAGGCGCTGGAGAAGCGCAGGATGCAGGTCGGCGTCTGATCGATTTCAAACCGCTTGATCATGGCCAGCCACTGCTGGAAGACCGGTTTGTGGTCCACCGTCTCCAGGGCGATATTTTTTGATTTCAGCGCGGCGGCCAGAACACTTTCCTGATCGATTTTTTTCTCTCCAGCCAGAGCAAAAAGAACACTTCGGGCTTTCAGGCTGTTGGCGTAGCCCTTGTTCGCGGCGGCGGCAAAGAGAAAGTATTTTGCGAAAAGCGAGCTGCTCTTATGGCCGGGAAAATCCACGAAGGTGATCTTCACGTCTCCTCTGGCCAGCAGTCTTTCCAGCTCCGGCTCCAGATCTTTTTCCGCGGCCTGGCAGGGCGGACAGAAGTAATCCGTGAAGATCATCAGCTCCCATGAGCCCTTGCCGTAGGAGGGCGCCGCGGTCGTTTCGGCGGCATAGGCGGGCGTTGCCGATCCCGAAAAGGTAAGGACGACAAAAACATATCCGGCGATCATCATGGCCAGCAGGGGGAGGCGCAGGCCTTCGGTGAATGGAATTTTCGCATCGCCGAAAACATAGAGCCCTTTCCGATGCCAGGCATTGGTCATATGGCGCCTCTCGTAATTGATCAGATACATCAGGATCACAAGGGCTCCGAAAGCCAGGCAGAAGGGGCAGAAGACGTTTTCCCTCACCTGAAACTCAACCAGAAAACCCTCCACGCCGATGCCCGCGGCGACCAGCATTCTCAACAGGTCCGCCTGCCGGAAAAAGGCCAGCGCAATGATGGCTCCCATGTATCCCACGCCGACATATTTCAGGTCGATGCCCAGCAGGTTCCCCCGAAGATAGGAACAGGCCGTATCACACGACGCGTAATACATCATGATGCCGATGCCGGCAAGCGCCGCGGCTATGGTGATGGGCAGGCGATGCTGCAGAATCTTTCGATAAAAATGCATAGGTTCAATTCTTTCAGCGTTTGATCTGGCGGGAATTATAGAGACGGATGCTGAGGTTGTCAATAGAATGTTCAGGGATGTTCAGGGATTATTCAGGGATCCCGAATATGCAATTTCATTTGACAGGCTTCAATTGGGTATTGACAAGGACCGCCGGCTTCTTCATAGTCGGGTCAGGCGAAAACGCCTCCGACAAAGACAACGAAAAGACCTTTACATTCGAAGGAAGAACCGATGGCGCCGGATTCGGAAAAGTTCATTGCGCTCCTGCAGGAGGATCATCCCGATCTGTCCGGGTGGACCGTCGTTTGCGCAAGCGAGAGAGCCGTGGACCCGGTGCGGCACCTGATCCACGGAAGGCTCGGCGGCATTCTTCCCCGGGTGGAGGGGCTTCATGCTTACTTCAACCGGAAGATCAGCGAGCAAAAGCCCTGGCATTCGGTGCCGGGAGACGAGGCGCTGCTTACCCTGATCCAGTTCATCGCGGAGAGCTTTCCCGGTGAAAAGGCTCCCGCGCGCCGCGCCGCGGCCCAGCTGCCCCTGATTACCCGGCTCGCGGAATATCAGGTCGGAAGGCAAACGATTCCGGGATCCGACCGTTTCACCCCCGCGCAGTGGGAGCAATTGGAGCAAACCCTGGAGACGGCGGAGGGGTTTCGCCGGTGGCTTTCCCGAAAAAATTTATTTCTGGCGGAGCTGGAAGCCGGAAGGATCAACGAAATTCTTCCCGGCGACCGGGAGATCTTTATCGGCCTGCCCGAATTGACGCCCCCCAGAGAGAAGTTTTACAGAAAGATTAAAAAAGACAGGCTGTTCATCGACCCGCCGCTTTACGGGCCCGAACCGGCCGCGGCGGGCTTGCTGCCGTTTGATTCCGCGAAAAATCTGGCCCGTTCCTTTGGCGCCGACGTCTGGGCGGCCCGGAATCCGGACATCGAATTTCTGCGCCTGGCCGGACTTCATGCCGCGGCGGATTGGGTGACGCTGGAGGTTTCCCGCTTTCTGGGCGAGCGATCGGAAACGGACCGGCTTATGGTCTGTCTCTTGGATGAATCCCTGACGCCGCTGCTCTGGAACCGGTCGCTTCGTTGGTTCGGCAACGCCGTCAACCTCGCCGTCTGGCTGCCGTTTTCCGCAACGTCGGCCGGGAGAAGGCTTTCGGCCCAGATCAACCGGGCTGCGCAAACCGGACGAACGCCTGATTTCAGAGGATTTGCGGCCGCCTCAGCGGCGGAATTGTCCGCAAACCGGCAGAGCTACATTCGCGAGGAAAGCGAAGCGCTGGAAGCCGCCATCTCCCTTTCCACGCTGCTGGACGACTGGAGAGGAAGGCTGGGGCGCCATCTTGCCGGCGCCGCCGAAAAGCTTCTGGAAGCGAAGAAATTCCGCGTTACGGGCAGCCGGTCCGCCCCGGTGCAGGTGGTGGGCTTCGGGCAGGCCTCGGGGGAAACCTTCCGCCGGGGACTGATCTTTCCCGTGGACAGCGGCATCATGCCGGCGCCGCCTTTTGAAGGCCCTTTCCTCAATCCCGTGCATGTTCCGCAAATGCGCAAAAATGTTTTTGAATACCAGGACCTTCTTTTCCGTCAGATGTTGGCGCGCTGCGGGAGTGTCGTCGTCGCAGCGGTGGACGACGCCATCCGCGAAAGAACGCCCGGGTATTATTTTAGTCTTCTTTCCGAGGAATTCGAAAAGCCGGCGACGAAGGTCGCCTTCCGTGAGAAGACGCCGGAGGGACGCGGCGATGTTTCCTGCTTTATTCCGATCGATGAGCCTTTGAGAGCCAGGCTCCGGGCGTTTTCCTATTCGTATTCGAGTCTTTCCAAAATCCTGGCGTGTCCCTTTTTATTTTACCATCAGTACATTCTCAGGGTTTCTCCGCCTTCCTTCATGGACGATGATGAAAAAATCAACCTGCAGATGGGAACGTTTATCCATCGGTTTCTGCAACAGATCTCGACCGACCGGAAGGACCGGCTCGGCGACTGGGGGCCGCTTTTTGACGAACTGTGGGAAAGCGCCGACAACGAAGCGCTCCGGAGCATGGAAGGAGTGGAAATCTACCGACTGAACGCGAAAATCATCCTGCAGGAAATCGACGAAGAGGAACGGGCGTCGGGAAGGCGGATTCTGTTTGCCGACAACGCCATCTCCTGCGAGAAAGAATTCAGCGGCGCCATGGCCGGACGCTATTCCATCACCGGACGTTCGGACCGGCTGGCCCTGCTGGAGGGGAACGCCGAGGTGATCGATTTCAAATATTCCAAAAAGAGAAACGACTTCTCCCTTTCCCCGAGGGAAACCGTTCTGGAGCGCTTTCAGAAAAAAGGCATCCTGCATCCCGCGGCGCAGCTCATTCTGTACCGTCATTTTATTCCGGAAGCGAAAGGCGCCCGCTTTTACTTTCTGAAGGAAACCTCAAAAAACCGTATGATGGAGATGCCGGAAAAAGAGCTCGACGCAGCGGGCGAGTTGGCGGCCGCGATCGCGGACCATCTCGACGGGATCGTGCAGGGCGATGCGCTGGCGCCCGGGTATGACTCCCGGGAGTGCGACTACTGCCGGCTTCAATCGCTGTGCGGGAAAGAAGGTTATTACCGGACGGCCGGGGGGAACCGATGATGGAAAGTATTTTGCTGAAAGCGTCGGCAGGCTCAGGAAAGACATCGCGGCTGACCCGGGAGGTGTTTGAACGAATATCCGCCGGAGGAAAATTCATTCTGGCGCTGACGTTTACCCGCGCCGCCACCGCCGAGATGCGCTCCCGCATCATGGAGTTGATTGCGTCAGAAAAGGGAAGACCCCTGCTGGACCGAATGAGGCTGATCATGGAGGCGGGCCGCGTCGGCTACTCGACGATCGACGCCTTCTTTTACCGCCTTTTTGCCGCCGTGAACGATGCGCCGAGGATGGCCGACGAAAAGGCGCAAATCGACCTTGCCCGGGAGATTGAAAAGCGCTTTCGCGACGGCATCGCGCGAAGCGGCGCGGAAAAAAGACTGATCATCGCGGCCCGGATTCTGAATACGGATCTGGATTTGCTCTGGAGTTCCCTTGGGGACGAGCAGACCGTTGAGCGCTGCCTGCTGGAGATGGAGCGGCTGGACGATCTGGAAAGCCTGATGATGGAGAACGTTCTCCTGCTTCGTGAGCTGGATTCCCTTGGCCGGGCGGCAAGCGCGCTGGCGGAAGGAATGCCGAAGCGAATCAACGAGTGGGTCATCGCCGCCATGGCGGAGTATGACCGGTTCATGTCCAGCGCCCTGTCCGGTTATCCCGATCTGGGGCAGTACGCAAGCCTCGGCAAAAACATTGTCTGGCATCGAAGCCCTTACTCGGACCTCAACCGGATTTTTCAGGACTACCGAAAAACGGCAGAAAAACTGTCGCTCAATAAGGCCCTGCTTCGGGAGCTGGCCGTCGCGTTTCTTTGCGGGATCTATCTCGATGCGGCAAATGCCGTTAAGGAAGAAAAGGGGGTGATCTTCTTTGCCGATGTGCGAAAATCACTTCTCGCGCTGGACGGCGCCGCCTCGCGTGAAAGGCCGAAGCTCATGGGCAGTTATTTTTCGCTGGGCCTGGATCGGACGGAGCACCTTCTGGTGGATGAATTTCAGGACACCTCGACGGGCGATATGGCGATTCTGCTGCCGCTGGTCGACGAAATTTTGTCCGGTCCCGGCGAACGGGGCGAACGGTCGTTTTTTGCCGTAGGCGATTGGAAGCAGATGATCTACGCCTGGCGCGGCGCGAACCGCGAGGCCCTGGAAACCGCCATCGGCGGCTATCTCCAAAACGGCGTCATCCGTGAGCAGTCGCTGCCTCATAACTACCGGAGCACGCCGCTTTTGATTTCATTTTTCAACAAGCTTGTTGAAAATCTTTTTGAGGGCGGGGAGAAGACGGAGACGCAAACTCCCCCGGAGGAAAACCGGGGCGCGTCGGAGGGGGTTTCGGAAGTGAGTCTTGTCCAACTGGAAAGACAGGGGGCATCGGAAGCTCCCTGGTATCCGGCGATTGTCGAATATCTTCAGAAAAAAAAGGAGGAGTACGGTTGTTCCTGGGGGGACATGGCCGTGCTTGCCCTGACCAATAACAGCGTTCAGAAAATCGAAGCGGAGCTCGTCGCGCACGGCATTCGCGTATCCTCGGTCAAAGGCCGCCAGCTTCTTTCAACGGAGGAAGGGGTCTCGGTCATGCTTTTTCTGACGATGGTTCTTTCCCGGGAAGGGCGGGGGGCCTTTGCGGCCGAGGCGGCCGCGTCTCCCCTGTGGAAAGAACGGTTTGGAAACGCGCTGGAGATTCGGGACGAATTTGCCGCTCAGTTTCCCCGGCCCTTCGGCCTTGCCGCGGTAAGCCTCGCCATCGAACGTTTGCGCGGGAAGGTTTCCGCGGTCATCCTCAATATCTGGCAGGACGAGGCGCTGGCGTTTTTTGGAGAGGGAGGCGCCGATGCCGATGAATTTCTCGCCCGGATGTTCAGGGTTCGCTGGAGCGTGCGGGTTCCGGAAGGTGAAGACCGGGATTCGATCAAGGTCGATACTGTTCACGGGACCAAAGGGCTTCAGTTTGCGCATGTTTTTGTTTTTTGGAACGAGGAAGAAAGATCCGACTCTTTTTACCTTCCTTCCCAGAAGTGCCATGTCCGGTTTTCAGCGGGCGAGACAAAGTGCCTTCAGGCCGGCGGATCGAACGGGGCCCGTGAAATCATTGAGAAGCAGAACCTTCACCTGCTGCGAATGAGGCTTGAGAGGGCCAATGTGTTTTACGTCGCCGCCACGCGGGCGATTCGGACTCTCGCGGTTTTTCTGCCGGTGATCAAAAGCGGCGAGTACAAGACGGTTCATCAGGCGGTTCTCAAAACGTTTGAGCAGTTTGCGCCGGAGGGAACCAAAAGCGAGCAGGGCCGGTTTTCCCCCTTGCGCGAAGAGGGGAAAAGGACCGCCGTGTGGGATGCGCCGCCCCGGCGAGGGAGTGAACCGGACCCCTACGGCGAAATCGACCCGGCGCTCGTCTCCGAATCCATCAAGGCCGGCATCGCGCGGGGCGAACGGCTCCACCGCTGGCTCGCCAGGGTCCTTGACCCCGACCGCCTGCCGCCTCGCGGGGAGCTGAACCCCGAAGAATACGACACGGCCGTTCGTTTTGTCCGCCGCAAAGAAGTTTCCGAACTCCTGTTCGGGCCGGGGCGGCTCTACCTCGAGCAGCCCATATCGGATAAAAATGATTTCGGCGTTGTGGACAGAATGATCGTGTCGGAGCACACCGTAACCATCATGGATTACAAATCAGGCTCCCTGCGCGGACTGAGGCGGAAGTACGAAGAACAGAAGGAGCGCTACACGAGAATCATGAAATCTCTTTATCCGTCGCGAACCGTGGCGTATCATATCCTGTCCATTGACCCATAACGCATGGCGCCGGGACTTCCGCGACCGGGCTTTGCGGAGGGTCCTTACCGGCGAAGAGGGAGAAAAGATCATGGCAGCAAAGAAACCGTCGCAGATTTTTCTGTCCCGGGGCGGAATGGTCATTGGGTCGTCCAGCGGAAACCTCCAGTTGGGCATTCCACCGGAAACCATCAAGGACACCATGCAGATGGAAGGGGGTGTGCCCCGCACATTCATCGTGCCGAAGGCGATGTTTGATGTGCAGCACGGCGTCGCGCTGGCGGAGATGGAATTTCCCGTCTATTACAATTTCTTTTTCCGCAAAGGCAAGACCAGAATCGTCTGCAGCGCCAAGCAGCGCACGAGAATCGAAACCGTCATGGCTGAAGCCCTGTTCGGACCGGAAGAGGCGGATCCGGTCCCCGAATTTGCCGTCGGGGAAAACACGCCGGGCTTTACGGACCTGAAATCGGAGATGGAGTATTTCAGGAAGTCCATGAGAGACGGGGGCCGCGTGGAACTGGACGACCTCGTCGAATTCTGCGTGCCGGACCGGCGCGGGAAAGCGGTGTTTGGGGAAACGGAGGTGCGGTTTGACCCTCACGGAAATATCCGCATCTACGATCAGGGAAAGAAGATTGCCGCCATCGGCGGGGACGCGCCCGTGATGGTCCGCAAAAGCCCCCCGCCCAGGGTCAGCCTCGATTTCCAGCCGCCGGTGTTTGGCGTTACGACCCTCGGCGCCGGACACGGCTTTGATCCCAACGCCGACACGTCGGGCCTGATCCTCTGGGTCAATCATCGCGGGATGATGGTGGACCCGCCCGTGAATTCCACCGAAAAACTGGCCGCCGTCGGCGTCAGCCCGAAGCGGATCGACAAAATCATTTTGACGCACTGCCACGCCGATCACGATGCGGGGACTCTCCAGAAAATTTTTCAGGAGGGGAAAATTCACCTCTACACCACCCGCACCATTTACAGGAGCTTCATGAAGAAGGCCGCGGCTCTGACCGGCATTGAGGCAGGCCGGCTCGAACGGCTGGTGGATTTTTATCCCGTCTGCATCGGAAAGCCCGAGATCATCGGCGGGGGAATCTTCCATTTTCACTACACGCTCCATTCCATTCCGACCATTGCCATTCAGGCGTCTCTTGCCGGAAAAAGTCTGGTTTACAGTTCGGATACCATGAACGACCCGCAATTCATTAATCAGTTGCACGCCGAAGGCGTTTTGACAAAAAACCGCAGGGATTTTCTCCTGAATTTTCCGTGGGACCGGGACCTGGTGTTCCACGAAGCGGGAATTCCGCCCATTCACACGCCGATGAGCTATCTGTGCAGCCTGCCCCGGGACGTGCGGAAACGGATGTATCTGGTCCATGTGAACCCGGATTCCGTTCCCGAGGGATGCGGTCTGCGCATCGCTCCCACCGGGCTGACCAACACCGTGGATCTGGGGGTCTCTCCGATGCCCCGCGAGGAAGCCGTCGAAATGCTGGATGTCTTCACCGGTGTGGAGTTGTTTGCGCAACTGCCGCTGGAGAAGGCGAGGGAATTTCTGCTTTCCGCCCGGGTGAGCGAACACCGCGCCTCCGACATCATTTTCAGCAGGGGAGACGTGGGGGATGCCTTCTACATCGTCATGAGCGGCGAGATTGATATTGTTCTCCACGACCGAATCCTCACGACGTATGACGCCGGAGGGTATTTCGGCGAAAAATGCCTGTTTTCCGATGAAAAACGGACGGCGACGGCCAGGGTGAAAACAGACGCGAAGCTCCTGTCCATTCAAAAGGAGGAAATGCTGAGTCTGATCCGGGGAACCGCCGCGGAAAGTCTGCTTCACCAGATTGCCGATTTTCAAAATGTGGAATTGCGGGACGCCGTGCAGGACAACCCAATCCTCGATTCGCTTTCGTCCACGCAAAAGACCCGGCTTCACGGGCTGATCCGGCCTTTTTCCCGCGCGCTGCAATCCGGAGAGGTCATTGCCCTCAAAGGATCGGCGGCCGGTTGCGCCTATCTGATCCGGGAGGGCGGGGTCGATGTTTATCATCGCCGGTCCCGAATCGCGACGCTTTCCCGGGGCGGCCTTTTCGGCGTGAGAAAAATCTTCCGGCCAAAAGAGAAAAAGAACTTTTTGTTTGTCGCAAGGGGTAAGACGGCTCTGTATTGCATTGAACATGACGGGCTGAAGCGTTATCTGGAAGACAATCCGGGCGTGTATGTCAAAATGTACCACAGCCTCTACTGAAGCGGCGGGCGGCATCGCAAAAGCCCGTCGGCGAGGGGAGCGCAACCGGTGATTCGGCGGCGCACAGCGATATCTTTTATTTCAGAAATTCGAAGGGAGAGGGCATCATGCAATCATCGGACATTCAGCGTTTGTTCCGGGAGCGCGGCCGGAAAATGGTTCTGAAAGAGGGAGACGTGTTGTTTTGCCAGGGAGAGGCCAGCGACGCGGTGTACTTCGTCATCGGCGGGCGTCTGGATGTTTACGCGGCGCAGGGCTCGTCGGAGCCTGTCAGGATCAACACGGTCGAAGCCGGTGAAATGGTGGGCGAACTGGGGGCCATCACAAGGCAGCAGCGGACCGCCACGCTGAAGGCCGCCTCGCAAGTGGAGCTTTTATCCATCGCGACGCCCGATTTCCGGGCGCTGCTGTCCGACAGCCTGTCTTTGGTAGAGGCCATGACCCTGACCAACCGGGAGCATTTGATGGACGCGGACAAGGCACGGATTCAATTCGGCGCCTCCAACCGGCAGATGCAAAAGCGCGTCGCCAGACTGGGCGAGGAGAAGGAGCAACTGCAGGAGCTCCTGCAGTTGCGCGAAGAGTTGGAAGCCATGGTGGTGCATGATTTGCGCAATCCCCTCAACACCGTCATCATGGCTCTCGGCCTCGTGGAGCGCATGAAGGACGACGTCAGGGACCCCGAAACCTTTACGCTGGCCATGCGACTGGCCAAAGGGGCCGCGAACCGCATGAACAAGCTGATTGCCACGCTGCTGGACATTGCCCGGCTGGAGGCCGGGAAGCTGGTGCTGAACATTACGGAATTTGATCTGGCCCCGCTGTTGGGAGAAGTGATCGAAATGGAACAAGCGTCCGTGACGAAGCCTGTCGAGATTGTTGCGCCGACATCCCCGGGCTTGATGGTGAAAGCCGACCGCGAAGTGCTCTGGCGCGTGGTGTCCAATCTGATCGGCAATGCCCTTAAAT
>Ga0208195_1000351_pt1 | contig 62212 bp, 48 predicted proteins | sample AD_UKC077_MetaG_FD_184441 | JGI IMG/M metagenome (GOLD analysis project Ga0208195, IMG submission 184441) | Active sludge microbial communities of municipal wastewater-treating anaerobic digesters from USA - AD_UKC077_MetaG (SPAdes) (version 2) | ecosystem: Engineered > Bioreactor > Anaerobic >... | reverse complement strand
GACCGGGAGGACGTGTGGATTGCACGGTAGTGAGAATGTCGGAATGAGTAACGAGAGGAAGGTGAGAATCCTTCCCGTCGAAAATCCAAGGTTTCCTGGGGAAGGTTCGTCCGCCCAGGGTCAGTCGGGTCCTAAGGCGAGGCTGGTAAGCGTAGTCGATGGATAACAGGTGGAGATTCCTGTACTACCGACCGGTGCATGAGAGAGGCAGTGACACAGTAGGAATGAGCGAGCGTGCGACTGGAAGAGCACGTCCAAGCACAGAGTGTAGTCCCGTAGTGAAGTACGCGGGATGTTCATGATGTGTGATGGGGAGGGAACACAAGTACCGAAGCGCGGCGTTTCACACTGGCGAGAAAACCTGCTATCGAGCCGGTAGGTACCCGTACCGCAAACCGACACAGGTGGATGAGGAGAGAATCCTAAGACGAGCGGGCTAAGCATTGTTAAGGAACTCGGCAAATTAACCCCGTACGTTCGCAAGAAGGGGTGCCCGCCTCGATCAGGCGGGCCGCAGTGAATAGGCCCGAGCAACTGTTTATCAAAAACACAGGTCTCCGCGAAATCGCAAGATGAAGTATGGGGGCTGACGCCTGCCCGGTGCTGGAAGGTTACGGGAATCTGTTAGCGTAAGCGAAGCAGTGAACTTAAGCCCCAGTAAACGGCGGCCGTAACTATAACGGTCCTAAGGTAGCGAAATTCCTTGTCAGGTAAGTTCTGACCCGCACGAAAGGCGTAATGACTTGGGCACTGTCTCGACAATGCGCCCGGTGAAATTGTAGTACTTGTGAAGATGCAAGTTACCCGCGACAGGACGGAAAGACCCCATGGAGCTTTACTGTAGATTGTTATTGGGATCCGGTATTGACTGTATAGGATAGGTGGGAGACTGGGAAGCGCCGGCGTCAGTTGGCGTGGAGTCGTCCTTGGAATACCACTCTGTCATTATTGGTTCTCTAACCGATGGCCGTGAACCGGTCACGGGACATTGGCAGTCGGGCAGTTTGACTGGGGCGGTCGCCTCCCAAAGTGTAACGGAGGCGTTCAAAGGTTACCTCAGCACGGTCGGAAACCGTGCATTGAGTGCAAAGGCATAAGGTAGCCTGACTGCGAGACCGACACGTCGAGCAGAGTCGAAAGACGGACTTAGTGATCCGGCGGTAGAACGTGGAATTGCCGTCGCTCAACGGATAAAAGTTACCCTGGGGATAACAGGCTGATTCCTCCCAAGAGTTCACATCGACGGGGGAGTTTGGCACCTCGATGTCGGCTCATCACATCCTGGGGCTGTAGCAGGTCCCAAGGGTTCGGCTGTTCGCCGATTAAAGTGGTACGCGAGCTGGGTTCAGAACGTCGTGAGACAGTTCGGTCCCTATCTATCGTGGGCGTAGGAAATTTGCGAGGAGCTGTCCCTAGTACGAGAGGACCGGGATGGACGAACCGATGGTGAACCGGTTGTCGCGCCAGCGGCATCGCCGGGTAGCTAAGTTCGGCTGGGATAAACGCTGAAAGCATCTAAGTGTGAAGCCCCCCTCAAGATGAGATTTCCCCACATATGTGATAAGGTCCCTGACAGACGATCAGGTTGATAGGCCGGGTGTGTAAGCGTAGCAATACGTTCAGCTGACCGGTACTAATAGACCGAAGACTTGACCACACAAGAAAAAGGTTCAACAAGTCATCTAACCCTGACACATAACCAACACAAGAAAAGAATGTCTTTTCCCTCAACCTTCAAGCATGTCCCGATTCATCGAGACTCTTCTATGCAGTTTTGAAGGCGCAAACCACGCGCTTCCAACCATTCCGGTGAGACTGACGGAGAGGCCACACCTGTTCCCATCCCGAACACAGAAGTTAAGCTCTCCCGTGCCGAGGATATCTGGCTGGCAACGGCCCGGGAAAGTAGGTACTCGCCGGATATTTAAATTCCTCCTTAGCTCAGCGGTAGAGCATTCGGCTGTTAACCGAAGGGTCGTTGGTTCGAATCCAACAGGGGGAGCCAAATTAAGTGGACGGACACAAAAAGTGTGTTCGTCCACTTATTTTTTAAAAGCTTCCTAACCTTGCCTACTCAGTTTTCAGCCGGTTATCCATACATGGAGCGCAGTTCGGATATCCACGTTACTAATCACCACATTATTAGTGAGGTATTTGTAGAAATGAAGAGGAGTAATCGCTTTTACCTTATCTTTCGTTGCACGGAAATCAAGTCCTTCATCCGTCATGAATAAATCGTAGATTATACCGCCGCTAGGAGCCGCCAAGTCATCTACGGCAAGTTGCGTCGAGACATTAGTCAATTTTTGGTCGAGTTATGCAGACGCAAAGGGATAGAGATCTTAATTTTGTGCACCGGAATGGGGTTGAACAATTCGGACGATTCTAAAGAGGGCATTCAGAAGTTTTTGGACAGAAATTCGGAGACATGTTTTCTTGCCATTCAAGATGATATTGACGGCGTCATTTTGTTAGGGCATGATGGACGCAGAGGGGTATATTCATCGCACTGCAGTCAGACCTAAGTACCGTCATCAAGTCATTGGATCAGAGTTGGTTTTGGCATCGATGCAAGCCTTGGAAAAACCGGGGATTACCAAAGTATCTCCGGTGGTTTTTGAGGATAATCGAGTGGGTAATGCTTTTGGGGTAAAACAAGGGTTTGCCCCGTGAGAGATGATTTGATATACAGAAACAAGACTATCAATCCAACGATGAAAATACTTTCAAGGGTCTCGACATTCTATTGAGTAACTGAGGGGGGCACTGAAAATGAAAGGATAATTAAATGGATGAGTAAGATAAGAATAATGTTAGCGTGATTGATTTTAGCATTTGTATTTGTCTTACAGCAATCTGATATTCTATTATACGGCAGTTATACACAACAACATTATTAAACTGATTAGGAGTAATCAAATGACAAAAAGAATAGTTATAATCGGTGCAGCAGGTCGTGATTTCCACAACTTCAACACCGTTTACAGAAACGATCCGAACTACAGGGTTGTGGCTTTCACCGCAGCCCAGATTCCTGATATAGCCGGTCGCCGCTACCCGGCAGATCTTGCAGGTCCCTTATATCCTGACGGGATACCGATTGTTGAGCAAGGCGAACTTGCTGAACTCATTACAAAAGAAAACATCGATGAGTGCGTTTTTTCCTATAGTGATATTCACTATCATGATCTCATGAACCTCGGCGCTCTTGTTAATGCTGCAGGAGCCAGCTTTACATTATTGAGCCCCAAGGCAACGATGATCCAAAGCAACAAGCCAGTCATTGCTGTTTGCGCAGTGCGAACAGGCTGTGGAAAGAGCCAGACTTCACGTAGAATCATCGAGATTCTTCATGGAAACGACCTAAAGGTCGTAGCGATACGCCATCCTATGCCCTATGGTAATTTGAGCGAACAAAAGGTACAGCGTTTTGCCACAATAGACGATCTGAAAAAGCACTCATGCACCATTGAAGAAATGGAAGAATATGAGCCCCATCTCGTCCGTGGCGACGTGATTTATGCGGGCGTCGATTATGAGGCCATTCTAAACGCTGCCGAAAACGACCCCGACGGTTGTGATGTAATCCTTTGGGATGGCGGTAATAATGATTTTCCCTTTTACACACCCGATTTGATGGTTACGGTCGTCGATCCGCTTCGCCCCGGTCATGAGGTCTCTTACTACCCCGGTGAAGTCACCTTGAGAATGGCTGATGTTGTAGTGATTAACAAAATCGACAGTGCCGATTATAAAGATATTATTACAGTCCGTGACAATATAAGAAAAGTTAACCCGAACGCCACTGTTATTGATGCTGCAAGCACCCTTACTGTTGACGACATTTCTGCCATATGTGGCAAACGCGTTCTCGTTGTGGAAGACGGACCGACACTAACCCACGGTGACATGAAAATTGGCGCCGGAGTCGTTATGGCACAACGTTTCGGTGCCGCCGAGTTTGTAGACCCGCGCCCCTATGCTGTGGGCAAACTCAAAGAAACCTTTCAAATCTATCCGGACATAGGAACGGTACTGCCTGCTATGGGTTATGGGGATGAGCAGATAAAAGATCTTGCCGAGACGATTGATGCTTGCGAATGCGACACCGTTATTATTGCAACGCCAATTGACCTAAAGCGTGTCATCGACATCCGTAAGCCCTGCGTTAAGGTAGATTATCAGCTTCAAGAAATCGGAAAGCCGGATCTGGACATGGTAATCGGTGATTTCATAAAGAAAATTAAATAGTTGCACAAGCCGTATAGAAAAATAGCTCCATGTACTATAAGACTAAACAAACAGGGCTCTCCATAAACATCGGAGAGCCTTGACTATCTCATGTCTCGTGAGTGCTATCCGCTGCATATACCTAGCTGGCAAGAAAAGAATATCGCAAAAGTGACTCGACTAGGAAAAGGGTTCCCCGAGCTTGTTATTGTTTTTGTTTTATCAGAATTGATCGGCTACCTGAAACTATTAATATGGGGAAGAGGCAGTAGAAGCGCTACGCAAATACGGTAAAATCATTTTTAATGTTACTTTCTAGATATTGGAGATATGTACAGTAGGTGGTGCGTCAATGACTTTAAGAAAATTGGCAATAGTAATGATCTGTTGTCTATGTTTATTATGCTTTATAGGATGTAAACAGGACACAGCTGACACGGATTTTACAAACAAGCAGACAATTAACATGGACGGCGAAACAACGATGATGACTATTAATGTTACCGCGGACGGCATTATACTTGATGATCTTTTGGAGAGCATCGAAATGCTAGGCAAGACTGCTACGGAAATTGGGATACCAAGAGAAGTTATTAATACTGAGAAAAGTTACTATATTAAGACATATATTGACGGATATATATTCGGGACAAAAGACTACGGCATACTGCAATTTGACGAAATGGGCGACGATAAGGATGATTATCTTGCGAAAAGTATTTGGATACACGTTAAAAAAGTAGGATATGACGAATGCAAAAGACAACTTTCTGATAAGTTTGGCAACCCGATCAAAGAGGGTGACAACCCTTATGTCGAAATCGATGGAGGAGCTGTCACGTGGGCGTCTTATCAGTTTCAGGATATTACGATAAGGCTTTCTTCTGCGAGTCAAAGAGACTATATAGAGATAAAAATAGAAAAACTTGCGGATTAAACGGCGATTTAAATCAATGTGCCGTTATATTTTTATCTCATATACTCCATCTCGACCACGAGCACAATTTTTCAACACAAATTGAGAAATTGTACTGAACAAATGCGCCGGACGATCAATCGGTCACTATGGATCCGATCTCTACGCCTCGTGTCCCAGTTTTTCGAAGCAACTTGAAAATTTGTACACGGAGAGTGCGCTAAATGGCGAATCTTTCCCACTTATGCCCTTAAAAGGGGCAATTTTTTTCCACTTGTCACAGTTTATCGAAGCTAGTTGAAAAAATGTACAAGGGAGGTGGTGTGAGGAGGTGGAGGTATGCAGAGAATGGTGCGCTTAAGGTGCAATTTGCTGTATTGGGGATATTGGTGTGCTGATCTGGACGAGGATATTCTGAAAAATTGAGAATTGATGACGTAAAGAATAGGCTCTGGGCTTGCCACAATAGGGGTTAGCTGTTGAGCTATGCTAAGTTGACTGTTGGAAGTTGGTTAGATAAAGAGTTTGGTAATTATGGTGCGCGCGTTAAGACTAAGGGAAGATTAGGATGCCGGGTGAGTCGGACCCAAGCGGCGAGGTAAGCTTTGTACGCGGTGCGCGTGCCGAAAAAACGAGGTACCTCACGCCAGTGGATTTTGCGAAAACGTGAGTGCATGCTAAGTCCTTTTTTAAGCAGTAGATCGCGCAGTGCAACAAAGCTCTCGAAAAACTTCCTCGCGCGGATGTAAATGCGTTTTCCTATCAGACGAGAAAGCTGGCGTGTTAAGTTTCGAAATGCTTTTAGGTCATTAAGCTGGGAGTAGCCCACTGAAACGACTCGATAACCTTCCGCTTCGAGATGTGCGGCACGTTCTCGATCTCTCGTTAAGGCCAAAGGGTTGTTATGGAATTCTTCGCTGTCGTACTCGATATCGAGTTTGCATGAAGGGACGTACAGGTCGGCAAAGTAAGTCTTATTTCCCCCGTCCAAGACGATTTTTTCGTTTAGGACGATCTCGTTAAATCCGCAGCCTCCGAGCGCGTTGGGTAGACGCAGGAACATGTAGAGAATCGATTCCATCGGAGAACGTGAGTTGTTCTCGAGATAGCGAATGGCTCGAAGCGCTTTTCTACGGCCGCGGTGTCCTCGTAGTTCTTCTGCGCAGGCGTGAAGTTCTTCGACAGAGCTAAGAGGTCGGTTGCCTTCGCGATAGGAACAAATTTGGAGACCGAGGAATATTAATTCGTGAATACTATACTCTTGTGCGACTTGAAGAAAGACTAAGGGGAGGGTACACGCTTGCCCCTCCACGTATTTCTCCGCTCCTGAAATGCTACAGGTGCGTATCTTAGCTTGATTAGGTCGGTAAATGGGTTTGTTAGTGAAGATAACGTATTCTTCGGGAAAGATTATGTCGGGTGGTTCAATTTTACCTCGGATTGCCGGCACATCCCAGTAGTCGAGTGCGGCTTTCCCATAAATATACTTTTTAACGTAATCGCTCATGATAGAAGGCTATCGAGGTGTTCGGAACAACTGTAAGGATTTTTCGGTCCTCAATATACGATTGTAGCCATTTTGTCGAAGCTTATCGTGGCAAACTTGATTCATACAATGAAACCAAGCAAAATCATAGCCGTTTTCCGGTATAACTTCGATACAGCAGGTATCCTCGTCCAGCAGTTCGATACAGGAGAAAAGGTTCCATATCTAAGATAATCATTCTGAATCAGCGAGCCGATAAAACTTGGCGAGGTAAACATCATCGGCTCGAATCCAGCGAGGGAAACTGAAAAGCACTGCTGGTCATCTAGTGGTGCTTTTTTAAATGCTGAAACGTCATTCTTGAAAAGCAAACTGATTAATGACAAAGGCAAGAGAAAACAATTAACAATGCTATTGAATGGCAGTTTTTAGAAGTTTTTAGAAGGGATTTGTTTTTTTCAATTTGATATAACAAACTTTCATATTTTTACGATATAATGCACTGGTCCTAAAGGAAGAAGGAAATGCAAAGGAGAGAAGAATATCCGTGATTTACGCGATTATACTTTTCGTAGTCACGTATGTGCTGATGCTGACTTTTGGGAAGTATCGCACATACATTGCTCTCGGTTCGGCTACTATATTCATTATTTCCGGAATGTTGCCGCTTAACCAAATCTTTGGTGCCATTGACTTCAATGTGCTCATGATGATTGCCGGTACGATGGGTTTGGTTCAGTTGTTTATCGACAGTAAAATGCCTTCGCTCCTTGCTGATCTGGTTATGGAAAAGGTCCCCAATATCCAGATGGCTGCTGTTGCGCTGGCGCTCTTTGCGGGATTCATCTCCGCATTCGTCGATAATGTTGCCACCGTTTTGATGGTCGCCCCTGTAGCACTGGAGATCTGCAAAAAACTGAAAACGAATCCGGTTCCATTTATTATCGCGATTGCCGTGTCTTCCAACCTGCAAGGTGCCGCGACGCTGGTGGGCGATACGACCGCTATCATGCTCGGCTCCTACGCAGACATGAATTTCATTGACTTTATCTTCTATAAAGGTAAGCCCAGTATTTTCTTTGCGGTTGAGATTGGCGCGATTACCTCGGCAATCATTCTGGCGTGGCTGTTCCGCAAAGAGAAACAGCCGGTCCCCAAGGGTGCCCCCCGCACGGTTGTCACTAATTATGTTCCTACCGTGTTGCTGGTTGGCACGATCGTCCTTCTGATCGGTGCCTCTTTCATTCCAAACAAGCCTGCCATTACGAATGGTCTCATTTGTATCGGGTTGATGATCATCGGCGTCATTTGTAGCACGATTAAAGCTTCCTGCAAGGAACCCCTTGTGAGTGCACTGAAAGCGGTTGACTTTGACACCATAGGGCTGTTGTTCGGTCTGTTCCTCATCATTGGCGGCATCTCCTACATGAGCGTCATTGACGCCGCCGCAAAGCTGTTGGCAAGACTCGGAGGTGGGAACGTCTTTGTCCTTTACACGGTCATCGTGTGGGCTTCCGTTTTCCTGTCCGCCTTTATCGATAACATCCCCTATGTCGCGACGATGCTCCCGGTGATTACCGGTCTTGCCAATTCTCTGGGGATCGACCCGACAGTGCTATATTTTGGACTGCTTACCGGCGCCACACTTGGCGGAAACTGCACGCCCATCGGCGCTTCCGCGAACATTGCCGGTATCGGTATCCTACGCAAAGCCGGTTATGAGGTGAAAACGAAAGATTTCACCCGCATTGGTATTCCGTTCACTTTGGCCGCAGTGATCCCTGCATACATCTATATTTGGTTGCTTTATTCTTAAATCACAGTCACGTGTATGAACGTATTACTAGTCTTTGAACTACGGTGGACACTAGATAGAATTTGGTCTCCACTTTTGGGAGATAATTGATGGGATTTAAAGTAAGGGAAATCGTTGACAAGAAAGAAGAGGAAGAAATATCCCGAGAAGTTTTGTATGACCTTCCGGAATGGTTTGGTATCCCGAAAAGTACGGAGGCATACATTGCCGACTCGCAAGACATGCCATTTCTCGCGAGCTTTGCGGATGGGGAATGCGCCGGGTTTATTGTGCTTAATGCCACGAGCAAAGACTGTGCCGATATTTACGTCATGGGAATTAAGAAAAAATTTCATCGCACGGGCGTTGGAACGATGCTTCACGAGGCATACGAGGATATGGCTCGGGAACGTGGCTAGACGTATTTTCAAGTCAATACAGTTCAAGCGGGACATTACAAAGTGTACGACGTGACGAATCGCTTTTAATGTGTCTGTAGGTTATAAAGAACTCAAATGTTTCCCGACGTTATGGGGTGAATGTAATACCTGTCAGCTTTATATTAAATACATTGCTAATTAACGTGCTGGATATGAGGGTAGACTCCTTATGGTGACTCTGTGAACATGTGTAAGATCAAATATTCACGTGGAAGGGTCGGAGTCTGCCGAGCAATCTGCAGGTGTCTCTGTAACCATGTATATGATCAAATATCCATAGTAAACGCTTCCATGATCGCTTTGTAAGCGACGACCGCTTTCAGCAATTGGTCGATTGCAATGTATTCGTTGACAATGTGAGCGAGTGATTCAACCGAAGGTCCGATGCCTATGGTCGGAATATTGGCTTCCCCCGCATAATGGCTTCCGTTCGTACAGAAATTGTAGTGAGAAATTTTAGATTCAATACCCGCTTCATGGAGTTTGTGTAGAGATTTGACCACAAACGGTTCTTGTTCGTCGAATAACCAGCCGGGGAAAAAGCGCTCGGCTTCAATGATCGCACCGGTATAGCAAGTTTCTTTGCCGGATGCTAAACGAACATTGAATTTGCACTTGCTATTCTTGCTCGTGTGTTCATCAATAATTTGTTGCAAAGGTTTTAGAACGTCATCGCGAGTTTCTCCCGGTAACAAGCGACGATCAAAAGAAGCTACGCAATACTCCGGAACGACAGATGCGCCGGGGTAGGGCGAAGACTTAATGTCCGTGAGTTCCAATATCCCTTTTTCTAAGACTGGATGAAGAGGTGGTGCTAGGCGTCGTATGTCTTGTATGACGTCACATAAGGCGTACACAGCGTTAAAGCCTTTCTCCGGATTGGCGGAATGTGCGGGAGATCCGAATGATTCCAATTGAATTTCGGCACGTCCTCTTTGTCCGATATTCAAGTTAAGATTCGTTGCTTCGCCAATGACAACGAGGTCAGGTCTGAACTTGGCCGAGATGGCGCGAGCGGCGACGCCCTCGAATCGCTCTTCTTGCACCACGCTTGCAATCAGGATCGTGCCCGCGAAATGTCCGCGTGTCCTTTCGTAAAAATCACAAGCGGCGACAGCCATGGCGCTAACGGCTCCCTTCATATCTGAGGCGCCTCTGCCATAGATTCGGTCTTCAATCATTGCTCCGACAAAAGGATCAGTAGCCCAAGCTGCAGGATTAGCAACAGGGACAACATCAATATGTCCATCAAAAAGAATTGTTTGCCCTGCACGGTTTCCTCGGATGATTGCAACGAGGCTTCCATACTCATCGACATAGAGTTCGTTGATGCCCCGTGACCGATAATATCTTTTCAGTACTTGTACCGCCTTTAGTTCTTCTCCGGAAATGCTGGGAGCGCTAATCAATTCCACGCAGAGCTGAATAACGGATTGTATGTTTTCACCTTGTGTGTTCATTTGTGTGCAGTTACCTTTCTATCAAGCGAGCGACGTTCATTGCTCCTTAATATTTTCGCCGGTGAAGCAAGACGGACTTTTTCATATATTACACAGTTCATGACAGCCGGTTTTAACAAGGCGGCTGGGTATATAATGATCCGCGCTTATCCTAAATCGCCTACATAGTTGAGGATACCACCTAAATCAAAAATGACTTTATAGCCTAAATTCAGGAGCGCTTTGGCAGCCGTAACAGTGCGACGTCCGCTTTGACAATAGAGGAGGAGTGTACTGTCCGTATCCGGTACAATATCCACGATGCTCTCGATTTGGTCGAGGGGGATATTGATGCTGTTCGGGACATTGCCCTCTTCGAATTCTTCTTTCGTTCTCACATCGATAAGATAGGTTTGTTCAGGGCGAATCTCAAGCAGCTGCTGAGCCAAGTCAAAACTTGCTAAATACGCCTTATGTTCCTCCAGAAGTTTTATTGAGGACGTGATGACTGCTTGTGGCGGAAAAGATTCCATGAGCTGATCGAATGCCAAAGCCATAACGTCTCCGACTTGAAGATCTTGAGGCTCGTCGAAATGAGCAACGACAGGCAGATGAAGAATTGTTTTCGTATCTTCCGTGGTTTTTGTGATGACGAATAGAAAATTACCAAGATGGAGCGCTTCGTAAGGCAGTTCGGAAGGCTCAGAAGTTTTTTGGCAACCGGGCAGGGCAAGACTAAGAATCATCACGATGATTAATGCGAAGCCCAATAATGTATTCTTATTCATACGGCACTCCTTTACAAGCTAATTTAAAATAAATCTCTATTTCAATTTCTACCTTTAGTAATCATTTGTTTACTTAGTTGAAATGCTGTTACGTTCATTATATTGTTGCATACCAAGATAACAAGTAGATTTCCTGTACACTGTCTAATGTGGTGGGACAGCCATTAACTCATGATTTAAAAGGTCTTTCCCGCGACAGTTCGGTTTTAATCGATGTGTAATACTATATGTCCAACAAAGCAGTTTTATGTGAAGAGAGATTGAAGTTGTTTCGTTATCAGTCAGAGATAGCATACGTAAAAGATAAGACAACCGGCAAAAGGGCGGACCTTTTGTATTATTCAATAGATAATTGGAATGTGCAGGAGAAGTAAGGATCGCAATGATTTACAAATACATTAAGGAGCATTCATTATGAGCAGTTTTCAAGACCTTCGTATCGTGGACAACTTTTACCAAACATCACTATTCTTCCCGATGCCTACCGTTATTGTCAGTACGCTTTGTGAGGACGGGATGACGAACTTAGGTCCTTATTCGCTGGTGCAGCCGTACTATGTCGCGGGCAAGGATTATTACGCCATGCTTCTCTGTTGCCGAAATTCATCCAATACGGCACAGAACATCCTTCGCAACGGCAAATGCGCCATCAACTTTATCGACGATAAGCCGAGCACGTTCAAAGAGGCGGTCAAACTCTCATGGCCTGGCGATACGCCGGCGGAAAAAATGGCCAAGTGCAATTACAAGCTTGAAAAGGGTTTGATCGAAGAAGAAACTGGTGAGGTAAGGCCCTTGGTGATGACCGACGCGCTTCAAGTGATTGAATGCACATGGATGAGCGAACTTGACGGCGCCGATGAGGATCGCCCCGGTGAACTCGACGGCTATGGGGGGCCGTATCGCGATTTCAACGGTATCACAAGTAAATTCGGTGCCCATTTTATTCTTCGCGTTGACAAGATTCTAATGAAGGAAAAGTATCGAAACGCGATTATCAACGGCGTAAAAGCAAAAGACTTCCCACCTTTGCCCATTGATTACGGATACCGCGACAGCAAGAATTTTTGGTATCACAGAAAAGCCAGAATGCGAGCGGAGCTCTTGCAAATGCGAAAGGCATCGCTTACGTCCGTTCGTTACGCAGCCGACCGCGCCGACGATAAGATTAAGTTCACCGACGAGGCTCTCATGACTGTGTTGAGTGTTCCGCGAGTATTTCTGTCACTTGTACTGAAGGGTTGTGTTGATTGGGCGAGAGAGAACAACGTCGATTTGATCACGGAAGAACATATGAAAATCATCAACGATAAACGCGCTAAAGAGAAAAGCAAGCAATAAGGAGTTCCTGCAGGCTATCTGTCGTGGCTTTGTAACACCGAAAAAATACGAAACAGCGGCACCGACTTTGGGGCGACATCGGAAAAGAGGAACGTATATTCAACAATGTAGAAGTGTAGAGTATTATTGACTCGTTTCAGCCTGCTTTTTTAACTCATACATGAGCCTTCTATTCGACGTGATTTCCTTGATCATATCTGAGAAGACACTGTCGTAATCGTAAACTGAAATGGTTCCGGTGCCTATGTCATAGTAGTAAGCTTGCAGGTTCAAATCACCTGCCTCGACTCTCTTGCGTACAAACTCATACGTCATAAGGTTGTCAAGTTGCTGAACGGCATTCAGTTTCTCGAGCATGATGATTTTGTCTTCCTCTTTCATATCGGGGTATCGGTAATCGATGTAGTCCGATATCGTGATGCTTTGGGAAATCCATTCCGCAGTGTAAGGCAGTTTCTCTTTATATTTCTCGAGGTTTCTGATGGCTGCACAACCGCCACAGTTCGAGTGTCCGCAAACGATTAAGTTTTCAACGCCGAGAACGATAACGGCGTACTCGATGGCAGAGACGACGGAAGGGTGAGTATCAGGCTCCTCCTCTCTCGGTACGATATTTGCGACGTTTCTGATCTGAAAAATTTCTCCCGCATGAGCTTGGAACATTGTTTCGGCATCGACCCTAGAATCCGAGCATGCGATAAAAAGTGTATGAGGATGTTGCTGTTCCTTTATCGTCGCGTAAAAATCCTTATTAAATTCATATTCCATCTCTTTGAATTCCTCGATCCTTCTCTTTAGGTCCATATATTCCTCCCTGACGATCTCTGTAATTCTGTACTTTAGGTTAGTAAATGATGACCCTCCTGAATATCGTCTTGCAAGATGTAAGCACTATCGATTCATCTAATGTGCTATATTCCAGAGTTGTATAATATACGAATAATATCCTACCATGCCGGTTCTGTCTCGCTGTTCTTTCCAAAATAGGACGAAGTAAGGAAGTAAACCTATCAAAATATTACACTACGCACGATTATATTGAAAGTTGTGATTCTTGATCGTTGCTTGATCAGGGATCAGGCATTGAAGCGTGATCAAGAAATCAAACAGCCGCTACGTCATGTCTTTCGTTAGAATTTGAAATGATCAAAAACCGTTTAACACGAGACAAAAACAACTATCACGGTATAATATTTGCGTAAGAGTATAGAAATGATTGAGGTGTTCTGAATTGAAGAAAAATAGTGCGAATTGTATCAGTTGCAAAGTGCATAAGTGTAAAAAAGGCGAGAAAGACAACCTGCCTGCGTTCTGTCCGATGAATGATGGTTCAATCTATGAAGAAGCGGTATTGTTGCTTGAGAAACATCGAGAGTTTTTTGTGAATTGTTCCGTTATCGAGAAAAAAGGATACGGGATTTGGCCAAGAGTGAGGGAAATCATCGAATTCATCAAAGCGATGAATTTTGAAAAAATTGGCTTGGCTTTCTGCAGCGGATTTCAGAGAGAAGCCAAGATGCTATCCGAAATCTTTGAAGAACATGGAATCGAGCTAATCGGCGTTATGTGCAAAACAGGCGGAACCGATAAGTCAGTTTCAGGAATCCCTGAAGAATGCAAGCTCAAACCCGGTTATTTCGAAGCTCACTGCAATCCGATTGCACAGGCATTGGTTTTAAACAAAGAAGAAACGGAATTTAATATTATCATGGGTCTTTGTGTTGGTCATGACTCTTTATTCATGAAGCATTCGAAAGCCTTATGTACAACCTTGGTTACAAAAGACAGGGTGACAGGACATAATCCTGTAGCAGCCTTATATTTGAAAGATTCGTATATGAAATCAAAGTTGGGGCTGTAATTGTTAAAGTAGTCTCATGCGAGTACTTTGTGATTTGTATTCATAGGCTTTTTTCGGGGGTATCATCGATGAAAGTAATAGAAAAATCACTAACACCGAAAGCTAGTCGTTACTTTACGGATAGAAAGCAGCCTCTAGAGGTTTTCTGGGAAAAATACAACATCTATCAGGAACGTATGGAGAAGGACGCACCCGATATTGATGTTAGTGTGTTGATGTATTACGGAATCGACGGTATTGGAAAAAGTGCCTTAATCGCAAAGATTATTTCAGAGATGAAAGAAAAACTGGCTGCCCCCCAATTTGCGTACTATGACTTTAATACCAAACAAGATAAGAGAAGTGTATTGGAGAGAATCCGTAATATTCTCGTCAATGATTATGAGTATTCTTTCCCTCTTTTTGATTTAGCTTTGTACAATTACGCACAGAAAATCGGCGAAGATGTTACTTCTTCAGAAATTCAGCCGTTTTTAGATGGGAGCGAGCTATTAACGACTACGCTGGATCTGGCAGGAATAATTCCTGCTGCGGGCGTTGTAACCACGTTAATGGAATATGCAGATTTGGGATTATCCATAATTAATGAATTGCTGAATAAGCATAAGCGCGAATTGATAGAAATCGAATTAAAAGGCCCCGCCGAACTGTACGCTTACCTACCGTCCTTGTTTGCACAGGATTTGGCGGAAAACTTGGAGCATAACAGGCAACCATTGGTTATTTTCCTCGATACATATGAAAAACTTGTCAACGAAATGTTGTCCGTAGGAGAGTCACTGAACAATGATAGATGGATTCGAGGACTGATACTCAATATTCCTAATGTGCTTTGGGTCATAGCCGGAAGAGAGAAACTGAAGTGGGAAGCTTTTGATTCAGCATGGAGCAAGGCACTGGAACAACATCTTTTAGGCTCGCTTACACAAAATGACAGCACACAGTTTATGCGGTCAGCTGGCATAACCGATCCGGCTTTGCTTGAAGGTCTATATCAATTGACCGATGGCACGCCAGTATATTTGGACCTTTGTGCGGATCGTTATGATCACTTGAAACAAAAAAGGATAAGCTTTGGATTAGAGACTTTCGGGCAAAACGAACATGCTTTAATTGCGCGTTTTGTCCGCTTTATGGATATTCCAAGAAAATATATCGTTTACGTCTTGTCCCTGCTTGAGATATGGAATGATGAAATGATGCATACGGTCGGTTCGAACGTTATACCGGATTTTTCATGGACGACCTATGAGGAAATCAAAGACTTTTCGTTTATCTCTGAATATGAGGGATTATACTTCATGCATCGGACTGTACAAGAAGTTCTGGCGGATTGCTGCCCAATGACAACAGCTGACAGAACATTTGATAAAGCCGTACAATTCTGCAAAGAAAAGTTGGCAGATAGCAACTTGCGGGATGATATTCGTGAGCAGTATCTTCTTTGGTTTGTGCGTTTTAAAATGAAAGCCATTGAACAGAGCGACGTGATCACCTTTTTCGAAGACGAGCTTCTAGAGCATTTCGTTCAATTACTAGATACAGGCAAGATTGAAACAGCAGAAAAACTAATAAGCCTCATATTCCTTGCCATAGAAAAACAGTCGGAAGCATATGCGTATCTCATGCTCAGAATGTCAGATGTGAAGAAAACAGCGGGTGATTTTAAACGGGCCTTGAAATATGCAATGAGGAGCAAGAACCTTTACGCTGATTTGAAAGGGACAGAGCATTTAGCCTATCTAAACGCACTCAAGCACTACGGGGTGGCATTATTCAATACAGGGAACGATAAACATTCATTTGAGATATTTAATCATTTGTTGAGGAAACGAGAAGAAATCCAAGGGGAGAACCACCCTGATACCATTGAGGCAATGCATTATTTGGCAAATAGTCTCTCTGCTTTAGGTAAGAATGAAGAGGCTCTGGAGAATAGGGAAAAAGTTCTATCTAAGCGCATGGAAATATTGGGAGAGGATCACCCTGATACAGTATCCGCGATGCATCATTTGGCAAGCAGTCTTTCTGCTTTAGGGAAATATGAAGAGGCCCTGATAATTAATAATGAGTTGGTATCGAAGCGTCAAGAGATGTTGGGAGAGGAGCATCCGGACACCATATCGGCAAAGCGTTATCTGGCGTTCTGTCTCTCTGGATTGGGGAAATATGAAGAGGCGAAAGAAGTATTCGAAGAAGTCCTATCTTTGAGTAGAGAGGTTTTTGGCGTAAATCACCCCGATACCCTAGGTGCCATGCAGCATATGGCCAATAGCCATTTTATGTTAGATGAATACGAAGAGGAACTAATAATCAGAGAAGAAATTTTGTCCAAGCATCAAGAGATGTTGGGAGAAAATCACCCCGATACGATATCAGCAATGCATCATTTGGCCAACAGTCTCTTTTTGTTAGGTGAATACGAAGAGGCTCTAAACGCTCACGCGGAAGTTTTGTCTAAGCGTAAAGAAATACTGGGAGAGAATCACCCCGATACCATTTTGGCAAAACGTTATTTGGCGTTCAGTCTAGCGACTATATGCAGAGATGAAGAGGCAAAAGCATTACTCGAAGAAGACTTCTCGAGGAGTAGAGAGGTGTTGGGCGAGAACCACCCTGACACGATAAAAGCAAATGAACTGCTAGAGATGATAACAGAACTAAGTAGTTAAGATGCTGATAGGATATCATGGTTCTGTGCCTCGGTCATGACTCTCTATGCATGAAGTATTCCGAAGCCCTATGTAAAACCCTAGTGACAAAGGATAGGATGAAGGGACACATTTCCGTAGCGGCTTTGTATTTGAAAGATTCCTATATAAAATCAAAGTTGGGGTGTAAATGATAAAACAGTCTCATGCGATTGCGCTGCGCATTGCGATTCGCATTCATAAATCATTTTATCGGGAGGGTCATCAATGAAAAAAGAAAGGAAATCATCGACACCGAAGGTAAATCGGATCTTTACGAATCGCGAGCAGCAGCTAGAGATTTTTTGGAATCAATATAAGGCCTGCCAGGAAAGCATGAGGACGGGCGATCCCGATATTAGCGTCTTGATGTATTACGGAATTGGAGGCATTGGTAAGAGCGCTTTAATTGAAAAAATCATTTCAGAGATGAAAGAAAAGCTGTCTAATCCACAATATGTATACTACGACTTTAACGTCAAGCAGGATAAGAGGAGCGTTTTGAAGAGTCTTCGTAATCACCTCGTTAATGATTATAAGTTTTCTTTTCCGCTATTTGATTTAGCATTATACAATTACGCACAAAAAAATGGCGAGGATATTGCTTCTTCGGAAATTCAGCATTTTATTAATAGCAGTGTTTTTTTAACTACTGCACTGCATCTCACGGGAACGATTCAGGCTGTGAAAGTTCTAACCACACTGACGGAATGTGCTGATACGGGCATACCTATAGTTGAAAATTTGCTGAACAAGCATAGGGCCGAATTGGTGCAAATCGAGCGAAAATGGCATGCGGAATTGTACGAGTACCTGCCTTATTTGTTTGCTCAAGATTTGACGGATAATCTGGCTCATAACCGGAAACCGTTGGTCATTTTCCTTGATACCTACGAAAAACTTGTCAATGAAATGTTGTCCATAGGAGAACCCTTGAACAACGATGCGTGGATTCGCGGCGATAACGGACTGATACCCAATATCCCCAATGTGCTTTGGGTCATCGCCGGAAGAGAAAAATTGAAGTGGGAAGTGATTGATCCAGGATGGAGTGAGGCACTTGAACAACATCTTCTGGGCTCGCTGACACAAATTGACAGCATACAGTTTTTGCGGTTAGCCGGCATTACCGATCCGACTTTACTTGAAGGTCTATATCAGTTAACCAAAGGTACGCCGGTATATTTAGATCTTTGTGTGGACCTTTATGAGCATCTGATAGAAAGAGGGGAAAAGCCTAAGCTGGAGACGTTCGGTCAAAACGAACAGGCATTAATTGAGCGTTTTGTTCGCTGTATGGACGACTCAAAAAAGGACATCGTATACATCTTGTCCTTGCTTGAGATTTGGGATGATGCGATGGTGTATGCGATCGGTAAGAACGTTTTGCCGGATTTTTCATGGACTGCATACGAGGCAGTCGAAGATTATTCGTTTGTCGCTGAACATGAAGGTCTATACATCATGGATCGGACAATACGAGAAGTTTTGGCAGATAACTGCCCGATGATCATTGTCGATAGAACAATTGAAAATGCCATACAATTGTGCAGAGAAATACTGGCAAACGAAGACTTATCGGAAGAAATGCGCGAGCGGTACTTGCTTTGGTATGTGCGTTTTAAGATACAAGCTGTTTCGCAAGGCGGCGTGATCACCTTTTTCAATGATGAGATTCAGAATTATTTTGATCGGTTAATTGATAAAGGCAAGATTGAAATAGCAGAAACACTTTTGGACATCATCTTGCCTCATATAGAAGAACAGTCGGAAGCGTATGCGTATTTAATTCTTAGAATGGCATATGCGAAGAGAACGGCGGGTGATTACGCGTTGGCTTTGAAACTTGCAGAGAAAAGCAAGAACATCTATGCAGGTTTAAGAGGGACGGAAGATGTTGAATATCTGAATGCCCTTAAGCATTACGGGGTTGCCTTGTTTGATACGGGGAGCTTTCAACGTTCATTCAAGATCTTCGATTACATAGTGAGTAAACGAGAAGAAATCCAAGGAAAAAACCACCCGGATACCTTTGACGCATTATATTTTTTGTCTGCTAATCTCCGCCAATTAGATCACTATGAAGAGGCGCTTTTAGTCAGCGAAGACGAATTATCGAGGCGTTCAGCGATAGCAGGCGACAATGACCCCCACACTATATCTGCCATGGAAAATGTGGCGTTGATTCTCTTTTCATTAGGCAAGAATGAAGAAGCCCTAAAGATTCAGGAAGAAGTTTTATCTAAACGCATGGCTGTACTGGGCGCCAATCATCCGGAAACGCTTGATACAGTGGAAGTAATAGCAAATATCCTCTCTGCTTTACGGTGCCATAAAGAGGCTCTGATAATTAGGAGTGAAGTATTGTGTACGCGAAAGGAGATATGGGGAGAGAATCATCCCGATACCGTAACTGTCATGCAGAATATGGCAAAAAGTCTTTTTTCGCTCGGTGAGTTCAAAAAAGTTCGGGAAATACAGGAAGAGATTCTATCAAAGCGGAGAGAGATATATGGAGATAAACACCTCGATACCATAAGCGCCATGCGGGGTATGGTGACGATTCTCTCTACATTAGGTGAGTACGAAGAAGCTCTAAAAATTCAGCAGGAAGTTCTATCAAAGCGTAGAGAGATATTTGGAGACAAACACACCGATACCATAAATGCCATGCGGGGTATGGTAGACATTCTTTCTTCACTAGGTGAATACGAAGAAGCTGTAAAAATTCAGGAGGAAATTTTATCTAAATCTAAAGAGGTACTGGGAGAGAATCACCCCGACACCATCTCCGCCATGCGCAGGTTGGGGTTCAGTCTCTATTCATCGGGCAAGTGTGCAGAGGCAAAAGAAATATTTGAAGAAGCTCTCTCTAGGAGTCGAGAGACATTCGGCGAAGACCACCTTGACACGAAAAGCGCAAAAAGATTGGTAGAATTGATAACAATATTAGGAAGTTAAATGTTATTACGATACGCTAAAAAATACACGAGATATATTGCCGGACAGCTGTTCTTCGCGACCATCTGGGTAATTTCACAGCTCTTCATACCGCGCTTGATGGTGGACATCGTGGACTCCGGCATCATGGCAGGAGACATGAATGCCATCGTGTATCGTGGACTATTGATGTTGGTAGCAACCGTTGTTAATATCGCTTCGTTGTTGATTTCGATCTACTTCCTCACAAAGGTCACGGCGGGGATATCGAGAGATCTAAGATGTGATTTGTTCAAAAAGATCGTCGACTGGTCCAAGGAGACGAGGACGGGCTTTTCCAACTCCACGTTGATTACGCGAACAGTCAATGATGTTAAACAAGTGGCGAACTTCATTGATTTATCTTTAAGGAAAATATTCACCCTTTCCGTTACGGTTATCGGGGCGCTTGTCGTTTCCTTTTCACTCGATGCCAAGTTGGCTTCAATCATTCTGATTGTTATACCGGCAATCTTGGTTATAGGTTTACTCCTGACGACGAGAGCCCTCCCGCAATATTCCCGCATTCGCCTTTCGATTGACCGAATCAATCAACTATTCAGAGAAAACATACGGGGCATCCGCGTCATTAGGGCCTTTAACAAGTCGGATTACGAGATAAAAGAGTTTGAGAAAGCGACCGAAGAAGCGTATGAGGCCAGTGTCAAATCGGAGTCGACGATGATGCTGTTGAGCCCTCTTATTTTGCTCCTTACCAATGTTCTCATTCTCATCATCTTGTTTTTGAGCGGCGGGCGAGTCCAAATAGGCACGATCAAGCTTGGCGTTCTGATTGGCCTGATTGAATACGCGACGATCAGTTTGAATAACATTCAGCAATTCGCATCGATTATTACCATCATCCCAAGATCGAAAGTGTCGATCGATCGAATCGCGGAAGTTCTGTCTACGGAAGAGATTCTGGAGATCAAAGAGAGGATCTTGGAAACCGATAGAAAGGGAATCAGTTTCGAGGATATTGATTTCTATTATCCCGGCTCCAGAAGGGCGGCTTTGGGAGGCATCACGTTCTGTCTCAGGAAAGGTGAGACGAAGGCATTTATCGGTTCAACGGGAAGCGGTAAGTCAACCATCTTGAAATTGTTATTGAGAGACTATGATGCCTATCGAGGACAGATTTGCCTCAACTGTAATGATATTCAAAGCCTTCCGAGGGAAGAGATCAGTCGGATCGTTACATTCGTTCCACAGTCAAGTTTTTTGTTCTCAGGTACCATTCGAGAAAACATTCAAACGGGTAAGAAAGACGCCACGGATGATGAGATTTGGGAAGTCTTGGATATGGCAGAGATGGGAGATTTTTTCCGGGAATCAAAAGACGGACTTGACACACATATTGCTCAAAACGCTGTCAACTTGTCGGGCGGGCAGAAGCAAAGGATCTCAATTGCCCGCGGTCTCATTCGAGAATCGGATTTCTATGTATTTGATGACTGTTTCTCCGCTTTGGACTATTCAACCGAAAGGAAAATCAGGCAAGCCATCCAAGAGAAATTGGCGGATCGTGGAGTCCTTGTGATTGCTCAGCGCGTGGCGACCGTTCGACATGCTGATGAAATTTTTGTTCTCGATCAAGGGAGAATTCTCGACCGCGGAAGCCACGAGGAATTGGCGGAATGTTCGGAGGTTTACAAAGAAATTCTCGCTTCACAGCTGAAATCCCAAGAGGGGGAAATCAGATGAGTGCGGAACCTAGGCATAACGGCGATAAAAAAGACGAAGGACTGCCCGGAGTTTCCAGAGGAGTCGGCGGCGCGGGACGCGTCTCGGGTCTCTTGACGTCGGGTAATGCAAAAGACGCCAAGGGTACGCTGTTTAGGCTGTTCAAAAATTTAGCCTCGTTCAAGTGGATTTTCTTGGCGGCAATCTTGCTCACATTACTCGCCTCGCTCGCCCAAATAATGATACCGAGAATGATCGGGCAAATCATCAATCTTCTGACCGGGGTATTGACGAAAAAGGCTGTTCTCGATTGGAGGGTTTTGGGAGGCATAGGTCTCTTCCTCTTGGCTTTATACGTTTTGAATTTCGTGTCCAATTACCTTTCAAATGTTTTGATGGTTCGGGTCACTCAAAAGGTCATTAGATCCCTAAGAAATCAAATGCAGGTCAAGCTCAATCGCCTCACTTTGAACTACTTCGACCGCTCATCGGCCGGGGACATGGTCTCGCTGCTCAGCAACGACTTGGACAACGTGGCGAATACGTTGCAGAGCGGACTTACGAGTTCGTTGTCGGCGCTCGTTCTTTTGGTGGGCGTCGTCATCATGATGATCAGCATCAATCCCTTGCTGGCATTCCTCTCCATGATCGTCATACCGGTCTCATATTTCATGGTTAAGTTTCTTGTCAAGAAAGCGAAGCCTCTCTTTCAGAAAAATGCCAAATTGACAGGAGTTTTTAACGGAAGGATTGAGGAGGCTTATCGCGGAGAAGATATCGTCAAACATTACAATATCGGGGATGAGTTGAAAAGCGAGCTCTCTGCAATCAACGAAGAATTGTACGACAGTGAATGGAAGTCGTCCTTAGTTTCTTTTATCACGAGACCTGCCGGCGATTTGATCTTGAATTCAAATTACGTATTGCTCGCCATCATAGGCGGACGATACGTTCTCAACGGTGTTCTGTCCTTAGGTGGCTTTCAGGCTTTTCTGCAATATACGCAAATGCTTCGCAGTCCGTTCAATCAGGTGCTCGGGATATTCAATACGATCATGTCCGCCCTAGCGTCGGCGGAGCGGGTATTCAATTTTCTCGATGCCGACGAGATCGTCGAACTGGGCGATGAAAACATGGACGCGCGCGAGGTTAGGGGAGAGATTGAATTTGGTCAAGTTGAATTCGGTTACACTGAAACCTTGCTCTTCGATGGGGTTGATCTATGCGTTTTGCCCGGAGAGCAGGTCGCCATTGTCGGCAGAACTGGGGCCGGCAAGACTACCTTGGTCAATTTGCTGATGCGTTTTTACGAGATAAGCGGCGGAGAAATCTCTATTGACGGTAAAGACGCCAAAACGTATCGGATCGAGGAGCTTCGAAAAGCATATTCCATGGTCCTGCAGGACACGTGGCTTTTCTCGGGTACTATCCGGGACAACATCGCTTACGGCGCGGACCTTTCAGATAACGAAGACTTAGCGGATGTCGATTTTGAAAGAATCAAAGAGGCTGCAGAGCTTGCCAGAGCGGATTCTTTCATCGAGCGGTTGCCTCAAGGCTACGACACGGTTTTGACGGAAGGGGCGTCCAATTTAAGTCAGGGAGAAGTTCAGCTCGTGACGATCGCTCGAGCGATGATTAAGAAAGCTCCTATCATTATCTTGGACGAGGCCACGTCATCGGTTGACACGCGTACGGAATTATTAATTCAGCATGGGATGAAAGAGCTGGCGGCCAATTCCACAAGTTTCATCATCGCCCATCGTCTTTCCACCATCCAAGATGCCGATAGGATCATCGTCATGGATAGCGGCACAATCGTAGAAGTCGGGACGCACAGCGAATTGCTCGAGCAAAACGGATACTATGCCGAGATGTATCTCGCGGGACAATTGTAAAGGAAATCATGCCCTGATTCCGGGCTCTTACAAAACTAGAAGAGTATAATACTGGGTTGTTTGAAAACCGTTCATTTAAAACGATAACGAGACAATCTCCCTCTCGTGCCATGCCATTAGTTCGAACGTCGGTGTGCAGTTTTTCAGTTAATATCGAATTTCTGGATTTTATGCCCTATCAACTGTTTATTTGAGTCAAAACGCTTGACAATCGGTGTGAAGAAATATAACATATGAACAAGTGTTCATGCGTTTGTTTAAAGATGGTGTTCACAACGCTTTGAGGAGGCTGCTATGACAACGGAATTCGAAAAGATGGCATGCGGAGCGAGGGAGGAGAGCACGTGTCAGATGACGGAGGACATGCTCGCTGAAATTAAAGAGAATTTGCCGCCCCCTGAGCTTCTGACTGATCTAGCCGACCTGTACAAGATGTTCGGTGACAGTACGAGGCTTTCGATCTTGTCTGCGCTACGGCAAGGAGAACTCTGTGTCATGCATTTGGCGGAGATTCTCAACATGACGCAGTCGGCGATTTCGCACCAGCTGCGAGCTCTTCGCGCCAATAACTTGGTGCGCTATAGAAGAGAGGGCAAACTATCGTATTACTGTTTGGCGGATGAGCACGTCGAGACGATCATCGACATGGGGCTGGAGCACATTTTGGAAGAACGCGTCTACTAGGAAAGAATATGTATCGAAGGTAAGAGAGAGTATGAAAACAATACGTCTGCGTTTTACGGGGACAGCGTGCGCCGCCTGTTGCGCTAAGATCGAGGATGAAATTCGAAAATTGAACGGTGTCGGCGATGTGAGTATCAGTGTCATGACGGGGCTCGTGAAAATCAAGCTTGATTCCGAGAAGAAGGAAAGCATTCTCAAAGAGAGTAAGGCTATTTTTGATCGTATTGAACCGAGTGCGCAATTTCAAATCTAGTCTCGGTGTCCGCCATGGAGAAGATCAAAAGACTTATTCAGGATGACAAGCAAAAGATCAAGGTCGCCTTAACGCTCTTTCTTTTCGGGTTGGTGATCCTCCTAATAACGAATATTCGCGGCATAGAATGGCATATTTCCCTTGAACTTTTAACAAAATCAACCTTTCTCGTCGCTTACGGCATTGCCGGTTTTAGCGTCTTGCGTACGGCTTGGAATAAGCTGACGCAAAAGGACTGGATGAACGAATTTTTTCTCATGTCGCTTGCCAGTCTCGGCGCGCTTGCCATCGGCGAGTGGCCGGAGGCGGCCGCGATCATGATTTTCTACGAGATCGGCGAATACGCGCAATCGATCGCCATCTGTCGGTCACGAAAATCCATTTCCGACTTGCTCGATTTATCCGTCGATATTTGCGTTGTTGAACGCAATGGGGAACATGTTGAGGTAGATCCGAGCGAAGTCGAGATCGGTGAAATCATTCTTGTTCCCGCTGGTTCTCGCATTCCGCTCGACGCCGAAATCATTGAAGGTCGCGGGGAGATCGATACTTCAGCGCTGACGGGAGAGAGTTTGCCGGTCGCCGTTGACGTGGGCGACAAAATTATGTCCGGCAGCTTGAACTTAAATACTGTTCTGCGTGCCAAGGTCGATGCGACTGTAGATGATTCAACCCTTTACAGGATTATCGAGCTTAGCGATGAGGCGTCACTTCGCAAGGGCAAAACGGAGCGCCTTATTTCACGCTTTGCCCGCTACTACACACCGATTGTCATCGTTCTTGCGTTTTTATTTGCCGTTCTACCGCCTCTCATCACGGGCGATCCTTTTTCGATGTGGTTTGAAAGGACGTTGAATCTCCTCGTCATTTCTTGTCCTTGCGCTCTCGTGCTTTCGGTCCCTCTCAGCTATTTTTCGGGTTTAGGCTTGGCCTCAACACGCGGCATCGTCATCAAGGGCGGAGATGTCATTGAAAATTTTGCGCAAGTTGAGACGATTGTCTTTGACAAGACCGGCACGCTAACGACGGGAAAACTGGAACTCAGCCGGATCGAATCTTATACGGACCATTTTTCGGAAGATGAATTGTTCGCCCTCGCGCTCGCTCTTGAGAGAGGATCGACACATCTCGTTGCCGATTCATTGCGTCGATTCGCCGAGCAGTTGGAGGCAAGAGGCGAGACGGTCGCCACGGTGGAGGTTCAGGATTTGGAAGAGTTGCCCGGACGTGGTGTAAGGGGCAGGCGCGACGACATTGTCTTCTATATCGGCAACACCCGCTTAATGTCTGATATAGGTCTTGTTGTACCCGAAACGGATGAGAGTCTCAGCGTCGTTTTCTTTGCGATGTGTAGTGGAGTGGAAGAAAAGCGAGATCGTGAGAGGACTGAAGAGGGAGTATTGGATTATCTGACAGATGTTGATCTTCTCGCAAGTTTTCTCTTCGAAGACGAAGTACGGGAAGAAATCCCCGCCATCTTGCGAAAATTGAAAAAGCTTGGCGTAAAAAAGCTCGCCATGTACTCAGGTGATCGCAAGTCCGTCGTAAAAAGACAAGCTCAGGTTTTGGGGATCGACCGTTATGAAGGCGAACTTCTTCCGCAATGTAAGCTGCAACGTCTAGAAGATGACATCGCGGAAAAGAGACACAATATGAACGTCGCTTTCGTGGGGGACGGAATCAATGACGCCCCCGCCCTAAGCATCGCCGATGTCGGCATCGCGATGGGAGCCATCGGCAGTGACGCCGCCGTTGAAGCCGCAGACATAGTGCTCACGCGCGACGAGCTCTCGGCGATACCGGAAGCGCTGCAAATTAGCCGAAAAACGAAGCGGATCGCCGTAGAGAACATTATCTTTGCATTGGGTCTTAAAGTCGCCGTCGTAGTCTTGAGCTTCTTTGGTATCGGTGGAATGTGGGCGGCTATTTTTGCCGATGTCGGCGTGACTTTGATTTGCATCGCGAACAGTTTCCGCATTACGAGAGGCTCAAAGCTCGATTGGCGCCATGCAGGAGCATAGATGGTATTGTTGTATAGTAAATGCGGTATGGTGATCTTGTTTTTGGTGGCGATTTCAGAATGTTCTTCTAAGAAAGATAGATAGGGTTTATGTAATCCATATGAAGATTTTACATTGTCTGGCGCAACTCCCTAATAGAACGGGAAGTGGAGTTTATTACAAAAATCTCATTCGAGAAATTAAAAAGCAGAGAGGCTGGGAGCAGGCCGGTCTTTACGCGCTCAATGGCGAAAATCGATGTTTGGACTTGGATCTTGATTATATTTATCCGATCCGCTTTAATTCGGACGAATTACCCTTTCCCATTGCGGGAATGAGCGATGAAATGCCCTATGATTCGACTGCTTATTCTCGGATGACTCCCGACATGATGGAGCAGTGGAAAGGCGCTTTTACAAGCAAGTTGATCGAGATCAAAGATGATTTTAAGCCCGACGTGATCGTCTGTCACCATCTGTGGATCCTTTGCGCGTTAGTGCTTGATGTTTTCCCTGACATCCCTGTCATCGCAATTTCACACGGGACCGATATAAGGCAAGCGAGACACAATCCTATCTTGACGGAAGAGCATGTCGGCAGTCTGAGGAACGTGCGAAAGGTTCTCGCTTTGAGCGGATCGGATATCGAGAGCATTCACGATCTCTTCGATGTCAGCCGCGAGCAAATTGTGGTGACGGGAGGAGCTTACGATCCGGATGTCTTTTATGCGTGTCCGGGTAAGAACAGTGGAGAGTGCGTGCCCGCTTCTCCGTTTCGTCTTCTTTATGCGGGCAAGATAACTGATTCAAAAGGAGTGTTCGAGCTTGTCGCAGCTTATAGGATAGTACGACAGACCCACCCCGACGTAACGCTCGATCTCGTGGGGAGAGAAGATCAAGAGACGCTCGACAGGATAAAGGAGCTGAGCGGCGATGATCCGACGATTCATCTCTTTGACGTCGAGTCACAAGTCATCCTTGCCGATCATATGAGGTGTTGTGATCTGTTCGTGTTTCCCAGCTACTACGAGGGGATGGGGCTTATCGCTATTGAGGCATTGGCATCGGGTCTTCATCTCGTATCGAACATGTTGCCGGGGCTGAGAGAGCAGCTCGGGCGGGAACTCGTTGAAGATCCCGCCATCTCTTGGGTCGAGTTGCCGCCCTTGAAGAATCTCGATGAGATCGTTGACTCCGCACGCCATGAATATATTGAATCGCTTGCCGAGGCAATCTGTTTTCAAATTGAACGTCTGAAGACTGAGGGCGGAACGGGAGATTTTCCCTTTGACAAAATTGCATCATGTAGCTGGGATTGTCTTGTGAGTAAAATAATTTCTGTGATTGAAAGCGTCATTTGAATACGAAAGGGACTGATTCTCCTATGAACAGTCCCTTTCAGTTGAAGTAAAAAAATCAGTCGTGGAGACGGCTACACGATGTCATCGTCGCTGTAATCGCTGTCATCATCGTAGCCATCGTCATCGTTGTAATCGCTGTCATCGTCGTCACCGTCGTCATCGCTGTAGTCGCTGTCATCGTCGCCGTCGTCATCATCGCCGTCATCGCTGTCATCGTCGTCGCCTTCGCCATCGCTGTAGTCGCTGTCATCGTCGCCGTCGTCATCATCGCTGTCATCGCCGTAGCCGTCGTCATCATCGTTATAACCGTTGTCGTCGTACTCGCTGTCGTCGTAGTCACTATCATCGTAATCACTATCGTCGACAATAGGCGTGCCGTCGGGATGAGTAGCGCGTGGAGAGGATCGTGTTGTCGAGCTTGGATCCCCAGCAGACGTAGGCATAGTTGTCTCATCAGGCTGAGACGATGTTGGCGGCGTAAGATCATGTTGGCTGTCGTCTTCAAATTTCAGCGTTAATTGATCGATGTAGGACAATTGGAATGACAATTTAGTCTGTAGCTCGTCCCAGACTTTCTTCGTCGCATTTTTGTCACCCGGCTCCATCTTGATGGTGACTGTCTTCTCACCCTTGAGGAAACCTTTCAGGTTGCACAGCCCGATCAGTTCCCGCACGACGGTGGTCGGACTCTTTTGTTTCCAAGAATAGTTTTCGAGAATAATCATCGCACCGGCATTTTCCGCGTGAACGCCGGTTACTTTTTGAAGACGATTCCACTCAATGCGGAAAGCGGGGTTGACGCTCAGACGCATGGCGGCAACGGGGCGAAGAAAGATTTGGAAGTAGGAGATGAGGGCAATGACCAAGCAGGCAGCGACGACCGATATACGCTGAATCCACGCTTGCCTCGATGTCCGGGCTTTCTTAAAGTCATGGTAAATCGTCACCTTATCAATCTTTTGACCGACCGAGTAGGCGTTGTTGACGACCCTCAAAAAGCGCCCTTCCTCATCGAGTACGATGGCATACTTTATATGAGTTTCTAACACTAAGTACTTCATTGCTTACCCCTATCGCAATAACATGTCATTCAGATGGTCGCGCATGTATGCGTAACCGTTACTGAAGATGAGAAAAATTCCCACCAAGTACTTGCGGTGACGTTCAAGCGTCTTGCGTGATACTTGTGCTCCATCGGCGATCTCTTTTAACGGTAGCCTTCCCGTTTCAACGATTCCTTGTAACAGCGTGCGATTCTCTATCGTATAAGCGAGAGCTTTTTTGCAGGTGTCGAGACTTCGTTGCTGTTTCGGCGTTTGCTCCACGAGCTCTTCAAGCGTGATATCAAAAGATCGGAGCTGTTCTTTAAATTCCATAATTTCGTCAATCGTTGTCTGTAGTTCTTCGTTTTGAAGAGGGTCATGGTTCTCCACGGCGATGGTATCTCCAAGTGTGAGATTCTCATCGAGCGGAGCTTCGAGCGAGATCACTCTTCTGTGTCGTTCTTCCTTGCGAACATAGTCGGTCAATCTGTTTCTAATTACAAGTGATGCGTAGGGTATGAAAGCGCCTCGGTCGCGGTGATAGTTATTCATGGCATCATGAAACGCGATCATCGCAATACTCAGCTCATCATCCTGATCATCGCAAGCACGCTTGAGGAAGCGAGTTGTCTCAGCTTTGATGAAGGGGAGGTATTGGTAGATGAAATCGTCCGTCAAGTCCGGGTCACGCCTAGCGGCGTAGACGCGTTCAGCCATATCCTGTTCCCTATGCATGGACATCCTCCTGCCTCTATGATAGATTACGAAACATGTTTTTCAAAAGCGGGGTCGTTTGGGGACTTTGGATGTAAAATGACAGTAAAAAATGATCATTTTTGACGATTTGACTGTATTACTGTTTCTATGATGATAGTTGCCGAGTGGCTCGTTCAAAAGGCGCGAGTTTATTTGACAACAACCGATGAATCGGTATATTGAAATGTATATTATTTTTTTGAGGTGATGATATGTCCGGTGCGAGCGATTATTTCGTTTCAGGAGGTTTTAATTGTGCCGAGACCGTTTTTCGTGTTCTCGTCGATAACGGTATCGTCGATGCACCGCGCGAGCACGTTCGCGCGTTGACGGGACTGGGGGGCGGACTTCAACGCAACCTCGTCTGCGGTGCAGTTCTCGGAGCTACCACGGCTCTTAGCTGGGCATATGGCAGGACCGATATGAGCGGTTCAAGAGATTCTTCCAAGGAAGTCGTGCAGCTTTTTCTTGATCGTTTTAAGGAAGAGTTTGGCGAATTCAATTGCCGTGATTTGCGAATGAATCATCTCGGAACAGACGACATGGACGCTCCTGAACGCCGGCCGAAATGCTCGGAGTTCGTCAATCGCGCTATTGAAATCGCGACAGAGATTGTGGAGGAGAAGGCAAAGGCCTGACATTATTATGGATAAACATTTAATTAAGAAGTACGCCGAGGTCATCGTCGGCATCGGTGTCAACGTGCAGGAAGGCGACAACGTACTTGTCAATACCGGTACCGAAATGCTTGAGCTCTCTCGAGCCGTCGTTCGCGAATGTTGGAGACGCGGCGCGAGAGATGTCGTCACGATCATTAAAGACGACGAGATGACTCTGGCTCGTTATGAAGAGGGACGCGACGAAGTTTTCGATGTATTGCCCGATTTTGAAGTCGCTTACCACGAGAGCATGCTGAAGGAGAAATACCATCGCATCTCGCTTCGAGCGCCGTCTCTCGATCTTCTCGGGCATATCGCCCAGGAGAAGATTCAGCGTTCGCAGAAGGTGGCGAACGTTGCATTCGAACCGATCCTAAAATACATGGATTCCGGTGAGATCAAATGGGTTGTCGCCGCCTGTCCGTCCGTGCGTTGGGCAAACAAAGTGTTCCCCGATCTATCGGACAATGACGCTTTGGTCGCGCTTTGGAAGCAGATTATCTCTATTTGTCGTATTGATTGCGATGACCCTGTTGCTGCATGGGCGGAACACGATGCGCGCTTGAAAGCGTACGAAAGATGGCTCAATGAGCAGGATTTTGAGCGCCTGCATTATGAGGGATCATGCGCGGATTTTCATGTTCATCTTGCCGATCGACATAAGTGGGTCGGCGGTTCTTCTGAGACGCCTGACAGCGTCAAGTATATGGCGAATATCCCGACGGAAGAGATCTTCACCACGCCTCATGCCGATCGCTGCGTAGGCTGGATCAAAGCGACGAAGCCTCTTGCCGTGATGGGTAAAATTGTCGAAGATTTCTCGTTTACATTTGCGGCAGGACAATGTATCCACTTTGAAGCCCGCAAGAACCGCGATGTGCTTGAGACGCTACTCATGATGGATGAGGGAGCGCGACGCCTCGGTGAAATAGCGCTCGTACCGCATTCGTCCCCCATTTCACAATCAGGCTTATTGTTTCACAGCACGTTGTACGATGAGAACGCTTCGTGCCATTTCGCTCTCGGAAAATCGTACGCCGAAGCCGTTCACGGCGGCGGTATCATGACGAAAGAGGAGCGCAGGGAGCTCGGAGCGAATGACTCGATGATCCACATCGACTTTATGGTCGGCGGACCGGATCTTCAGGTGACCGGTTTCAGGAAAGACGGAACGTCTGTTCCCGTATTGGTAAACGGCGATTGGGCGATTGAACCGCCCTCACTTTAGTATTGTATCGCAAGGTGCCGATGTCGCCTGACTCCGTAATGCGCCGATGTGTGTTACGGTGAGGACGGGAGGTTTCTATGATTATCGGCATTGATATGGGCGGCACTCATATCGACGGTGCCGCGATTGAGAACGGCGTTCTTATCGCCTCTGTCAAACATCAAGTTGATCATGGCAATTATTTTGCGAGCATCTGGCAATGTCTTGAGGAGTTGCTCAGCCAAGTCGACAAGGATGCTGTCGAGCGCATCCATTTGAGCACTACGATCTCGACGAACGCCATCATCGAGGGGCGACTCGCCGATGTCGCCTTAATCTTACAAACCGGTCCGGGGTTGCAATGGCATTTTGAGCGGATGGGCGAACATATCGTCTATCTGTCGGGCAGTGTCGACCACCGCGGCATTCTCGTTCGCGATCTCGACATGACACAACTCGACGATGCTCGCGAGCAATTGCTTGAGAACCCTGTTGACGCATTGGCGGTCATCTCTAAATTCTCGACGAGAAATCCCGAATTTGAACGGCGCATCAAGAAGTATTTTGAAGGCGATTATAACGAGATCACGATGGGGCACACGCTGTCAGGAAAATTGAATTTCCCTCGGCGCGTTAGGACTGGTTACTTGAATGCCGCAGTCAGCCGGACGTTTATGGGTTTCGCTGAGTCTATGCGGGAGGCGCTTCGTCAAAGCTCGATTGATGCGCCTGTCTTTGTTCTGAAGGCTGACGGAGGGACTGTTGATCTTGAGGGGGCCATGTCAAAGCCTGTTGAGACGATCCTATCCGGCCCGGCAGCGAGTTTCATGGGGGTGCAGGCGTTAGTTGACGATGAACGGTCGGATCGCGTTTTAATCGATGTTGGCGGCACTACAACCGACTTGTTTTTTCTTGTCGACGGTGTTCCCGTATTCGAGCCGCTCGGCATCGAGATTGACGGTCGGAAGACGCTCGTAAGGGCGCTGTTCAGTCAATCGATCGGGATCGGCGGAGACAGCCACGTGCGTTTTGAAGAAGGTGCGTTAAAGATCGGACCTCGACGATACGGACTTCCAATCGCGTTCGGCGGTGATTCGATGACCCCGACGGATGCTCTCGTATTTCTAGGGAAATTAGAGGGGGCTTATCGTGATAAATGCCTGCAGGCGGTCGAGCGGATGGCAGCAGAACAAGGTTTCGAGGGGGTGGCACTTGCCGAGATGATTGTCAGGCGTATGTGTGAAGAGATACATCAGGCGATTAAGCGCGTTCTCGACAAATTAAACGCGAGTCCCGTCTATACGATTGAAGAGTTGCTGCGCGATCGGACGATTCGACCGCAGGCTGTGGAGATCATCGGAGGACCCGCCGCTTCGCTTTCAGGTTACTTGGAGGAAACGTTGTGTTTGCCCGTTTATTGCCCCCTTCACCATGAAATTGCCAACGCGATCGGTGCGGCGCTTGCGAAGCCGACTCTTGAGATCAATTTGATCGCCGATACGGAGCGAGAGAAGATGTCCATTCCGGAGAGAGGAATTTACATGCCGATTGATCGCACGTTCAATTTGCGCGAGGCGGAACAATTCGCCCTATCACAAGTTAGGGACGCAGGGAAGGCGCTCGGCCTTGAGGAGGATCAACTTGACGCTGAGATTGTTGAATCGAGCTCCTTCAACATGGTAAAGGGCTACGGCGGACGTGTTGACAGGAATATTCGAGTGAAAGCGCAGATCAAGCCCGGTCTCCTCGAAAAACTGAGAAAGAGTGACTGACATGAAAGCGAAAAACACACTCGGTCTGATTTTGTTCCCGGCGTTCGACTGGGCGATCTCCCGGAGCCACCCCGAGCGCGAGGAGAGACTTCTTTACACACAGGATCAATTGCTCGAAGAGGGAATTGAGGACATCGAGGGGATCGAGTTTTTCAACCCCGGGATGGCGACGTTACACGATATTAACCGCGTACACTTTTGTTTTCCCGATGCGCAAAGCCTGCTGACGGAATCACATCTGATTGCCGCCGGAGGTGTCATGAGAGCATTTGACGCTGTCCTGAGCGGTGAGACTGACAAGGCTTTTGCGCTTGTCAGACCGCCGGGGCATCATGCCCAACGTGTCGTGTACGGCGATCGAGGCTTTTGCATTATCAATATCGAGGCGGTCGGTCTCGAATATGCGAGGCAACGGTACGGCGACATGCGCGTCGCCATCGTCGACACTGATTGCCACCACGGCGACGGCACGGAAGATATCTACTGGAACGATCCGGATACGCTGTTTATCTCGTTTCATCAGGACGGAAGGACGCTGTATCCCGGAACGGGCGATATCGATGAACTCGGCGGTCCCGGCGCTTTCGGTTACAACGTCAATATTCCGCTCCCACCGAATACTGGGGATGCGGGGTTTCATTACATTTTAGAAAATACGGTTATGCCGATTTTGGAAGATTATAAACCGGATATCATCATCAATTCTGCGGGTCAGGATAACCACTACACCGACCCCCTCACTAACATGAATTTCTCGGCACAAGGTTATGCGGCGCTCAATGAGCGCCTCAATCCCGATATTGCCGTCTTAGAGGGCGGGTACTCGATTCAGGGGGCGTTGCCCTATGTGAACACGGGCATCATACTCGCCATGTCCGGACTCGATTACTCGGGTGTCGTTGAGCCCGATTACCATCTCGGGAAATGGAGGCAGTCGGAGCGGGTAACCGATCAAGTGCGGAGGATCGCGGAGCAGGTGAATGAACGATGGCTCAAGCGAGAAGAGCTATTCAAGCGCGAGTACGGCGATCGTTTAACAGTCACGCGTCGCCGCCAAGTCTACTACGACACAGCGGGGATCATGGAAATACAGGTGCAGGAGTTCAAGGTCTGTAGTGAATGTCCCGGCGTGAACACCGTCCATTCGTATAACGATCGGGGGGCGAGCATGGCGGGGATTACGATCCCGCGCAAAGCCTGTCATGCCTGCCGCGAAGAGGGGTATAAGCTTTTTGAGCACGCCGCGGCGACCAAGAAGAGTTATCTGCAAGATATGAGCTCCGATGATTACATGGTTTCACGCTAGTGATCGCGCTTCATGACGAGAAGCCACGCAGACGACATGTCTTCAACCTCTCTAAAGCCGGATAATAGCATCGTGTCATAATGTTCATAGCAGTACGTAGCTCCGCGTCTCAGAACGATGTAATCGGGGAGAGGGCGATCCTTTTCCCAGTCATAGTATATGGCGTCATACAGCTGCTCGATGTCAGCAAGATGGACGGTAAGGAGTCCGTCCGCTACGACGATGCTGTCGCGCGGAATCCGATCGAGGAGCGTCAGTGTCTCGGTATAGGACGGGGCATACTGTCGTGCTATGCGATTAAGCGGCTTCATTTGCTTTTTCAGAATCAGAGTTGTCTGTACCGACGAAGCGACGAGTGCAAGCAACAGAAGGGAAGAGACCGCTGTTCGCTTGAGCGATGTATGTATCCTAGGGTAAGAGTTCAATAAGGGCGTGCGCTGTTTCGTTAGCGAGGGATTATGTATGCATGCCGCCCCGTGTCGCGGCATTTGTCGCTTGCCTTGTAGTTCCTTTACGTAGTCGGCATACGTCAGCAGTGCCAGGACAAAGAGCAATGCGTGGCTTCCGTAGTTATATTGAAAATCCAAGCAGTATTGATACTCGTAATTGCTCATGAGATTGATCGCGATGAAAGGGATCCAAAGGAAGAGGCGATGGAACTTCCTGTTGAGCAGCGGGATGAATCCCAAGGATGTCATCGCGATCATAATGTATCCCATTTTTGATTTCACGAAAATAGTCTCCATGAACAGCGTCAGGTTTAAAAAAACAGTCGGTATGACCGACAGGAGTCCCAACTTCGGTATGCCGATGAGATTGTTTAAGCGGCTCGTCATCGCTCCCATTCCGTGATTTCCGAGATAGATGAGCGCAGTAGTAAACCAGATGGCGCCGACGACAAACATGCCGATCGCTAACGCAGTCGCCTTTTTCCGAGCAAAGGTTGTCATTTTACGATCCTTAGAGCCGAATAAGAGCGACAAGGCTACGGCAGCCACATACAAGAAAGCATCTTCCTTGACCATCAGCGCCAAGAGAGTAAAAACAGCAGTTCCCGCAATGCTTCCCTTTGCGATGAAGTAGACGAGAAATAACAGAATGGGTGCGAGGAAAACGTTCTCATGGAAATCGTAAAAACTTCCGAAAAAAAAGCCGGGCAACAAAAGGTAGAGCGATGTCCATACGAGACGCGCCTTTTTGCCCAGACCGTATTGCTTTGTCAACAGGTAAACCGGGATAATCCCTGATGCCGTGAGAAAGACTTGCGCCATTTGGATTGTCCATGCGCTCGGAAACAACTTGAAAAGCGGCAGCAGCGCATAGAGAATCGGTGATATGTGAACCTTGAAATGCGAGAGAAGCATATCGCGTTCCAGTGTCGTCAAAGGCAAACCGGTCCTGCTCATGTAATGGTACATCTGCGTGAAAATTCCCATGTCGTACGTCGAAGACGCGAACACGCGGATCCGCAATGCCAAATGCCATCCCTGCGCTATGACATGAAAGAGCAAAAAGACGACGAGGAGAATTCGATAGACGGGCAAGGGGATCCTTTCACCTAAGGGGGTGGGTCTTTTCACTGAGCGATCCAGCTCGCGCCACGCCAACGCGATGCTCATAATCGGAAGATGGATCATCAGACTTATGATCGTCTCGTCAAACACGATTGGAAAGTTCGGGAGGGATTGCAAGTAAAATGGCAACTCATTTCCGTCGCGCAAGATCAGCGCCGTGAACATGACGATGAAATAGACGTAAAAAGGGAGGTAGCCGATCTCACCGCGTCTCGTATAAAAAGCGACGGCGACCGTGATGAGAAAGACACCGAGCACGACGCTCGCCTGTGGAGTCATTGCCGCCAAGGTTGTGGAGTAAATCAGCCACGCATGGAATGTCAGACGATTGACGACGCGAAGTTTTTTATATCGGGCAAACAGAATGAGGGCAGTCAAAAAGAGTACTGCGGGAATGATGAACGCACAGTGAAACGTGCTGATTTTCCCGGATTCATCAAAGTTGGCGTCATGACCTGCAATGACCAAAAAGAGAGCTTGGGAGAGTAAGAGAGCTTGGATTAAGGCAGAAACAAACTGCGAAATGTAGTATCCATTTTGCTCGTATCGCTTCTTTTTGTGTTGTTCAAATGTTGAATCCATACCCAAGCGTTGACTCCTAGCGCCTGTCTATGTGTCGAGAACAGGACGGGCGGATGACTGGGGGAGGAGCGTCAAATCGTTGAGCCCGGTGTGCGCTTCGACATATCGTATCCGAGTGCGTAGTAATTGTTTCGATTGAATACGAACGGCTTGATGATGTCAAGTTCGATCTTTTCATGTGCTCGCATAGAGCGACCGTTGATTTGATTGATAAACGTGATGAGAATCGGATAGCGGCGGCTCATTTCACGACGTGAAAACTCGAAAAGATTCGGAAAAACATCTGTCGAACGGTATTTTTTATCGACGCAGATTGGCCCGTATTGGTAGGAATTTTCTGTGTCGAGAGTAACGCCGAGGTACGTCATATTGGGCAAGTCGGCGATCATGTGTTGGAAAAGAGGCCACTCGGACCAGTAGTCCCAAGATGCCGCCATGGCGTATCCGACGATTTCATCGTTGTCGACGGCAATCGATAAGCCTCTCTCATCCTCAATAAGATGGCGGAATTGATCCGATGTGAAGAGTGTCGTGACGAAACCGTCAGGTCGGTCTTCGTCAGAAATCGTGGACACGTGATATCTCTGTTGTAACCGTTCAACGCCGGGAATATCTTCAAGTGTCGCCAATCTGTAATCCATATTCGGTAAGCCTCTTTCTCTGGTGAATCTATAACGATTATTGTATCAGACGGCTCAAGGGCTGGAGTCTCGTTTTATATCGGGCATATCCTTGCGTATAAATACGGCAATGCGTAAACGTATTGCAGACATGTCTGAATAGGAATAATGCCCCCGATCTTTGTGAACGTCATGAAATTTCGTCCATTTTCCGTATTACCGGACGGTTTTTTGATTTGTTTGTACATTCTGATAGCCTATGTGGCGTCTGCCGCCTCCGTTTATGTGCTTGTCAATTTCTTTAATAGTGTTATCATCGATAAGGTGACAGTTCAGGAGAATGTTCTCCCTGCATTTTTGAAAAATACAAGGAGTAGTAGAAGATGAGTCTAGTTGTCTTAACGATCATTATGGCGTTCGGCGTTGTCCTTACACTCGGATACGCTGCCATAAATTATTTCACAGTGAAGCGCTTGGATGAAGGAAATGAGCGGATGCGACAAATCGCTGCTGCCATCCGCTTAGGTGCTTCTACTTTTATCAACTACGAGTATCGTGTGGTTGCGGCGATTTCTGCCGTCATTGCCGTCATACTTGGAGTCCTCATCTCTTGGCAGATGGCCGTCGCATTTGTTATTGGAGCCATCATGAGTGGCACGGCGGGATTCGTCGGGATGAAAATCGCGACGTACTCGAACGTCCGCGTTACGAACATGGCGGAAAAAACGCGTAATCTCGGTGAGACTCTGAAGGTTGCTTACCGTGGCGGTACGGTGATGGGTTTGAGCGTCGGCGGATTTGCCATGCTCGGTATCATCATTGTTTATCTTGTCTTTGGTCAGGCGATGGGGCAGCTGGACGCGCTCATTGCCGGCAATGTGACTGAGAACTGGTGGGGGCTACCCGTGACATTTACTGTGACGTTATCGGGTTATGCACTCGGCTGTTCCATCATCGCGATGTTTAACCGTGTTGGTGGCGGTATCTATACGAAAGCCGCAGACATGGGTGCCGACCTTGTCGGAAAAACTGAATATCATATTCCGGAAGACGATCCGCGCAACCCTGCGACAATCGCCGACAACGTTGGAGATAATGTTGGTGACGTGGCCGGACTCGGTTCAGACCTTCTTGAATCATACGTTGGCGCAATTTTATCTGCAGTCATTCTCGCTTTGGAAGTGTTTCGCGATGTTCATGTTATCGTCAGCGAAAACCTCGTCCGCGCGATGATTCACTTTCCGCTGATCTTTGCGGCGGGCGGTCTTGTCGCCTGTGTGCTCGGGATCGCTTCACTGTTTGTCAAGCGTAAGCTCTCTGATAATCCGCACCGCGAGCTCAACCTTTCTACATGGATTTCAGCGACGTTGACTATTGTCTTCGGTGTCCTGATGGCATGGCTTTTGTTCTCAAAGGTTGACGTGATCGATATGAAAAAGGCCGGTTTTGCAGCTGGTTGGATTTCACCCCTGCTCGCGTCGGCCATGGGTGTCTTGAGCGGGATTGTCGTCGGCGTTTTTGCCGAGTATTACACGAGCTATTCTTTTAAACCGACGAAAACGATCGCTGAGGCGACACGCGAAGGCGTCGGCCTGACAATTACGGAAGGAATGTCGGTTGGAATGAGATCGACGATGTACCCGAGCATCACACTCGGCGTAGCCATCTTGGGTGCTTATTTGCTCGCCGGCATGTACGGCGTCGCGATGGCGGCGACCGGTATGTTGTCATTTGTGGTGACCACTGTTTCTGTCGACACATATGGGCCGATAGCGGACAATGCGGGAGGTATCGCTGAGATGAGCTTTCTCGACGATGAAGTTCGCCAGATTACGGATACGCTCGATGCTGTGGGCAATACGACGGCGGCGATCGGTAAGGGATTTGCGATTGGATCTGCAGCGCTGGCGGCGCTTTCCATGATGACATCGTATCTTTACTCCTTCACGCCTGCAGAAGCGGAACTTTTCCTAAACGCAATTCATCCATTAACGCTTGTTGGGATGATCGTCGGCGCGGCATTCCCATGGATGTTCTCCGGCATGTTGATCGACTCAGTTACGAAGACGGCGCGTGTCATGGTCGTCGAAGTGCGTCGTCAGTTTAGAGAAATTAAAGGACTCATTGAGGGAGAAGTGCTTCCCGACTATGAATCGTGTATCTCCATCGCCTCGAGAGGCGCGTTGCGCGAGATGAGAGCGCCGGCTCTTCTTGCCGTGGTCGTTCCCGTCATCAGCGGATTGATCTTCGGACCCATCTTTGTCGCGGGACTTTTGCTCGGTTCGACGTTGTCAGCCGTCATGCTGGCGCTGTTTACGGGCAACATTGGCGGTGCATGGGATAATGCCAAGAAGTATATCGAAGTCGGAGGTGTTAAAGGCGTTGATCGAGACTCGCCTGAGCACGATGCTGCGATCGTCGGCGATACGGTCGGCGACCCGCTGAAAGACACAGTCGGACCGTCCCTCGACATTCTCATCAAGATCATGTCGGTCGTATCGCTTGTCATGGGTTCCGTCTTTGCTCGATTCAATCTTCTCGACTGGATTCGTTCACTGTTCGGCTGATCGGTTGAAATAGCACACAACAGAAAGCGGGGCAGCTCTTCTCGAAGCCGCCCCGCTTTTATTTGGGCAACGATCGGTGAATCGTCAAACCTGATTCTCGACCGGGATGATGAGCGATGCGTAAATAGTCGTTCCGATGCCGAGCCTGCTTCTCACACTGACTTCACCGTTGTATAGGAGAGCGATATGCTTGACGATCGCAAGCCCGAGCCCCGTGCCCTTCGGCTCCTGCGAACGACTGCGATCAATGCGGTAAAAACGTTCAAAGATGCGACTTTGATCGGCTTCAGGAATTCCGATTCCGTTATCCTCTACGGAGAAGGTAAGACGCGAAATGTTCCGTCTGTCCGCCAATGTTTTTACGTGAGTGTCAAAGGCTGACCAACTCACGGTGACTGTTCCACCGGGTCGATTGTACTTGATGCCGTTGTCAATCAAATTCATGAGTAGCTGTTTCACGTGATCGCGACTGGCCGAGATTCGAAGGCGCTTGCTATCCGAGAGTTTCAGCGAGATTTCCTGCTCCGTTGCGTAAGGTTCTAATTGCGTCATCACCTCATTCGCAAGTTCCGTGAGATCGAAATAATCTTCGTTCAGATCGACCGCATTTTGTTCGATGTCAGAAAGGACGAGCAAGTCGGAGACGAGACGCTCCAAACGCTCACTTTCGACGTCCATCAGCTGTAGGAATCGCTCCGTTTGCTCCTCTTTCATCACGCGCCCTGAACGCAAGGTATCGATCATGCCTCGAATTGAAGTCAATGGAGTGCGTAGCTCATGCGTCACGTTCGCGACGAAGTCGGAACGTAGGCGTGCGGCTTCCTCTTCTGCTGTGCGATCGTGGAAGAGAATGGCAACGCGATGATCGTACAGAGGAGAGAGAGTCAGATGGTAACTGCGCATTCCCTCCGAGGTCGTCAGCGTTCTGACGAGTTCGCGCTCCTGTGTCTGTCCGCTCATAATCTCGATCGCACGTTCGGATATCTTGTCATCGTGAGTTAAGAGGAAGAGCGGATAAGGGTACTTGACAGGATCGATAAAGCGCCTAAACGTCTGCATTCCCCGTTCATTGATAAAAATCACATCGGCCTTATCATCGACGACGACAATCGGGGATGAAAGTCCTTCAACTAGCGCATCAAGGAAACTCTGCTTCTGCCTAAGCGAGGACTGTTGTTCCTCCAACGTATCCGCCATTCGATTATAAGAAACGGAAAGCCTTCTCATCTCGGGATATACTTGATGGACCTCCTCAATGCGAGTGGCTGCGATGCCACTCGCGAGGCTTTCGAATGATTCCGTGATCGTTTCAATCGGTTGTGTGATTTTATGAATCGCGAAGGCGAGGGTTCCCCCCATGAGTAGTATGGAGATGAGTCCGATCAAGAGAACGTGTGTGCGTACGGAGCGTACGGTGTCGTCTTCAAGAGAGAGCGGGTACGCGATGCGAACGATCAGATCGCTATCCGTGATACGCGCCGCATAGTAGTAAAGGTCATATCCCAACGTCTTCGAGTAGCGTATTTCCTCGGCAGGTTGGCCGCTTTTTAAAACCTTTTGGACTTCGGGTCTCATGAGATGGCTCTCCAAATCTTCAGCTTCCGAATCTAAGATGACATCTCCCGACGTCTTGATGAGCGTGACGCGGAGCGGAATATCGCGCGCCACATATTGGCTGACAAGCCTTTTGGCGATTTTGCTCAAATCAGTTGTTTGTGAATATTCAGTCGTCATCCAATTGGTGATCGCAATGACGTGATTGCGTGTCGTCGTTCGGTTCATTTTGCGCGCTTCACTGACCGCCATAATTGACGTAGCCAGAATGGCAATAACGAGAACAATAATGACAATCAAGGTGATTTTCTTACGCATGATCAGCCTCTTTCAATCGATAACCGACACCGTGCACCGTTTCAATGATGTCGGGATTCAAATCACTCTCCTCGAGTTTTTTTCGCAGACCACGGATGTGGACGTCGACCGTTCTTGATTCACCCTCGTAGTCGTAGCCCCACACGCGTGCGAGTAGAACATCGCGCGATAAGACGAATCCGGGATGCTCGAGGAGAAAAACGAGGAGATTGTACTCCATGCGCGTCATGTCCACCTCACGGTCGTTAAACCACACGCGGTGACGTGTTTCGTTGACGACAATGTTCCCTTGGCGGATGATGCGCTCTTCGATAGCATCCTTGCGGTCAATCTTGTCGGATTTTTTTAGTTTTCCCGCTAAAACTAGACGCTGATCGCTCCTTGCAAGCAACGCATGCGTACGCGCCATAAGCTCACCCATTCCGAAGGGCTTCGTCAAGTAGTCATCGGCTCCCTCATCAAACCCCTTCAGTTTATTGCGTTCCGCCGAGAGGGCAGTCAGCATGAGGAAAGAGGAGAGTTCAAAGCGCGGATCCTTTCGTAAACGTCTCAGGATCTCGTACCCGTCCATATCGGGGAGCATGATATCGAGAATGAAAAGCGAAATGAATTGATCTTCCGGAAACGACATGAGCATATCAAAAAGTTTCTGTCCTCGTGAAAACGAGCGCACGTCGTATCCTTCGCTCTCCAAGTTAAATACGAGGAGCTCACGAATCGAGTCATCGTCCTCGACGAGACAGATAATGCGCGGTTTTTCGTTCAGGTAGTCTGTCGGTTTCATATTATTCATTTTCCACTCCCTAAATATGTAGCGCCCGAGTATTATCCTTCACCGTCCATATCGGATGACGACGGCGATTCGTTCACCTGCTCAACAGTTGGCATGCGCGTATCAGAAAGGTCTTCATCGGGCAGATCTTTGAGTTCCGAGACATATGTTCCGCGCAAGTGATACACGATCCACTCGGCAACATTTTGCGTATGATCCGCGGCGCGTTGAAGGTGGTTAGTGACGAGAATGAGCTGGACGAGGGCGGGAATCGATCCCTGTTCCTCTTGCATCGTCTTGACGATCAATTTTAAGAGCCCTTGGCCGACGAATCCGATGCGGTCGCGCGTGCGGATGACGTGGTATGCCAATGCAAGATCGCGTGAGACGTAGGCATCAAGAGCCTCGTGCAACATGCGTGTGACAAGATCATTCACCATGTGAAAATCGGCAGGGATCTGAATGGTCAAGCCCGAGTCGATGATCGCGAGCGTGCTGTTCGCAATCTCCTCGGCATGGTCGGCGATACGCTCCAAGTCGGTAACGAGTTTCATGTTGGCGGTGATATCGCGAAGGTCGCTTGCTCGTGGTTGTTGCCTTGCGATCAGCCTGACGCATTCCTGTGTGATTTCGCGTTCGAGCGTATCGATGGCATCGTCACCCTGAATGACTTCGTGAGCGAGAACGGCATTGCTTTCACGCAAAGCCTGCATCGCTTTATTGATCGCCGTCTCCGCCATCGACCCTAGACGGATCATGTCGCGATGGATCGCTGATAAATCTTCTTGAAATTCGAGTCTGTTTACCATATCGGATTACTCCTATTTTTATTTATATATATATTATGTATGCATTCGCTTTCCTCTGTAAAGGGAAAGTCCGAACGTCTGATCTTTTTTCGGAGGTATCACTCATCCCCCGACATATTCGGGAGATGAACGATACCTACCCGAATTTACCCGTGATGTAATCTTCCGTACGCTTGTCGCGCGGGTTTTGGAAGATATCGTCAGTCGGCCCGAATTCAATCAGGTCGCCAAGGAGGAAAAAAGCCGTTTTATCGCTGATACGGGCCGCCTGACTCATGGAGTGAGTGACGATGACGATCGTGTACTCTTCTTTCAATTGTGTGATTAAGTCCTCAATACGAGCCGTTGCGATCGGGTCGAGCGCCGATGTCGGCTCATCCATCAAGATGACATCGGGTTGCAAGGCGATGGCGCGAGCGATACAGAGGCGTTGTTGCTGACCGCCTGAAAGTTGTGTCGCGTCTCGTCTGAGATGGTCCTTAACTTCGTCCCACAGGGCAGCTTTTTTAAGTGACGATTCAACTGCCTCATCCAATACTTTCTTGCTTCTCACGCCTTGGCAGACAAGACCGTATGCAACATTATCGTAAATGCTCTTCGGGAAGGGGTTAGGCTGCTGGAAGACCATGCCGACATGCGTGCGAAGGTCGACGACGTCGACGGAGTCACCGTAGATATCGACGCCATTTCGATAGATGGCACCCTCGACACGGCAATTATCGATGAGGTCGTTCATGCGATTGAAACATCTTAAGAGTGTTGATTTGCCGCAGCCGGAAGGACCGATGAAGGCAGTCACCTGATGCGTAGGCAAGTCGAACGTAATGTCATTGAGTGCTTGGAAGTCGCCGTAGTACAAGTTGACATCTTCCAATGCAAAGGCGACATTGTCGCGCCGAGATGCTCGGGAAGACTCCGAAGAGCTCGCCATGGTTTCCTTCTTTGCTCCGCCGGCACGATTCATAAATTTTTGAAACTTAGATGCGGACACTATGCTTTTCCTTTCTTATCTGACAGAGCAGAAACGACTTTAACAGTCAGATTGAGTGCGAGTACGAGGATGAGAATCACGATTGAGATGGCGGAGGCAAGTTCGAAGTTCGGATTTTCGCCTCCCATCAGAACGTAGATCTGAACGGCGAGCGAAGTTGCGCCCGACGTGACCGCCGGCGAATCCTGTATCGCCGTACCCATCGTAAATATAAGAGCTGCCGATTCTCCGATGATCCGGCTGACAGCGAGAAGACAGGCGGAGAAGATACCGTTCCTGGCGGCTGGCAAGACGACGCGGAAAAGAGTTTCCGTCTGTGTCGCGCCCAGTGCAAGGCTCGCCTGCGCGTAGGAGGTCGGAACGGAGCGCAACGCTTCCTCAGTCTGTCTTATCAGGACTGGCAGAAGGAGAACCGCCATCGTGAGACTGCCGAGGATGATGCTCTGTCCGCTCAGACCAAATAATCTGATGATGGGAAAAATAAGCGTGATCCCCATCATGCTGAAAATAATGGAGGGGACACCTGCCAAGAGTTCGATGGACGACCTAACGAATGTCGTCAAGCGATTTTGTTTGGCGATGGCATAGAGGTAGATCGCAGCGAAGATGCCGATCGGTACTGAGAAGAAAAGTGACAATCCGATCAGCATGAGTGTCGCGATAAGCGAGCCGCGCATACCGCCGCCCGGGACCTTACCGTGAAATTCAGCGATCTGTTTTGCTTCACTGTCGAGCAACGGAATCCACTCCTGCGGAGTCTGCTGTTTGAATCGACCGACAGATACTTCCTCGCCGGAGGCATCTATAAAGACGAGCTTGTTGATGTTCATACCGGCGTCGAACGGCGCCTTATGTCCTTGTGTAGGACCGGCTGTCGTAATCGTCCCGTTGCGGAGAGGTGAACGGTCGTCGACCCATGTGATGGTGTGAACGTGGTTCTTCTCTTTATCGATCTCGTCGCGAACGGCGAACCCATATCTCGTGGAGGCGACTTCATCGTCCCCGAGTGAGGCGGGAGGAGTAAACACTACATCGGTTGTTTGAATGTCGCCAAATCCGGAGACAATATTTCGCGCATGGTAATCGCCTAGCAGGACGGTTCGATCGAGTAGTTTCCATCCGTTTGAAAAAATGAAGACGAGTATCGCGACAAGAACCCAAGCCGATATACCTGAAGCGAGCCAAGTGAGCGATTGCATCACGGTATCTTTTATCTTGCGTATACGTGTCATGAGATCGCGCTTCCTTTCTTCTCTAGTCTTCGTTTTGCGGCGTGCACGAGAAGGTTCATCGAGACGATGACGATCATAAGGACGACGCCGACGGAGAAGCGTATCTCGTAGTCTAATCCTGTCGTCTCATGGAGACCCGTTAACATCGTCGAGGTCAAGGTCCTCGTAATGTCGAAGGGATTCCAAGACGGTCCAGTCAATGCGTTGCCGGCAATCATGGAGACAGCGGTCGCTTCGCCGAACGCACGTCCGAGTCCGAGCGTGAACCCTGTTGCGATGGATGATCGGGCAGCGGGAACGATCACTTTGAATGACGTCTGCGTCGGTGTGGCGCCGAGTGCGAGAGAGGCGAAGTCGAGCTCCTTCGGCACGGCACGTATGCCGGAAACAGCCAGTGTTGTCATCGTAGGATATGTCATGATGGCGAGCAGGAGAATGACGGCGAAGGAGGAATTGCCTCCGTATGTGGATATTCCGAATATATTTCCGAGATCCCTGACGAGTACCGTTATTTTCCCTGCTGCAAAAACTCCGTAAACAACTGAAGGGATCGCGGCGAGCGTCTCCACGATTGTTGTGAGTAAAACGCTGAGTTTGCCTTTTGCAATTCTTGTGATGAGTACAGCGCTCAGAATCGCCAACGGCAGCGCCAGCAATCCTCCTGTGACGGAAACAATTAGCGTGTTGATAATGACAAATCCAAGTCCATAAATTCCTTGGTCGGCACGCCATCGCGACCCCGTCAAAAATACTTTGAGGTCGACACGTTCTTCCGCACTTCCAAGAAAAGGGCGTACCCCCCTCGATGTAACGAAGATGATGATGAGGATGACCATCATTGCGGCGACTATCCCCGCAATTCTGAATAAACTTTTGAAAAGCACGTCAGTTCTTCGACGCCTCTTGCGAATCGCAGCGAACTTGACATCTGAAGATGTAAAAAAATCTTTAGCGGTTTCCATACTTTGCCCGTTACTTATTCTAAGATTAAGTTTCCTTGACGTGATGACGGTGCAGACGATTTACATTAATCGACTACACCGTCAATCGTTTTCACAGACTTCCCGTTGATCAATATCTGCCGGTCGGCATTGCGGTAGTTCTGTTTTTGTTCCAATATTGTCGACATTGAGGACGGCAACTCAGTGAAAGGGCGGAAGAAATAATTCCGCCCTCTGTCCTATAGTTCAATGTTCGCCGCTATTTCCCTACGTCGTCCCATGTCGCGGTAGCGCCGGTGAAAATCTTGTAGAGATCGTCTTTTGTGACGTTGCTGATTGGATTGTCCTTGTGAACGACTGCGACGATGGCGTCTTGGCAGAATGCCTCGCTACGCATGGCCGTGCCGACGGGCTCCTTATCTTCCTTAAATTTTCTCGATGCGAAACCGATGTCAGAAGCGTTCGGGCCATCTTTTTCATCGCCCAGCACACGAGTCCATCCATCGCCGGAACCTGTCTGGTCGAGTTTGAACTGCACGTTTCCTGCGATACCTTGGAATGACTCCAATGCCGCCTTTACACATTTCTCGACTGAGGTGGATCCGCCACAGACGATCGTAAGCGCGCTGTTGTCTCTGTCAACGATCGGATGGTCTTTCTTAATCTCGTTCCACGGTTTTCCGCCTTCAACATCGGTGATACCGCCCGCAGCGACAACGACCTCACGACCTTCCTTCGAGTCCGCCATGTAGGCGAGGAAAGCTGCGACGATTTGCTTTTGCTCTTCGCTCTTGTAGTCATCTGCGGCACGTGTCGTGAAACAGAACGGACGCTTGAGCGTGTATGTTCCGTTGATGACGTTTGCCTCGGTTGCCTCAACGCCTTCATAGTTCAGTGGTTTGAGGTTGTTTTCTGCAAAGTTGGTGACGAGCGAGACGTAGCCGATGCCGTTGACGTCCTGTCCGACCTGTTGTGCCATGGTACCGTTTGAAGAGACTTCGTTCGCCTTTTCAGTCAGCTCTCCCTTGAAGCCGATGACAGCTTCAAAGCCCTCACGTGTTCCGGATGAGGAGTCGCGTGTGTAGACGTGAATGGTCGTATCGCCACTCGGAGGTGCGGGATCCGTCTTTTTGGGTGCGGGATCCGTCTTATTCGGTGCGGGTTCCGATCCATTGGGATCAGGTTTCTTTTCGCAAGCTGCGAGCGTGAAAATCATCGCAAGCGCCAGCACGACTGTCAGAATGGTCATAAGTTGTTTTTTCATTTTCATTCTTCCTTACTTTCTCCAAAATATTTTTTTCGATTTGTTTATACTTGTCATTCCTTGACGGTTTTATCGTAGAAAAGCTCTATTTTCTGATGATGTTAATAATGTAAAATATTTGTAAAGTCACAAATCCGCCGTAAATTCTGTTATTTCCTCCTCGTTCCCGCATATGATCGCGGTAGGGGATGATCCTGTTATTTAGAAAGATGGATATAATGGTTTAAACATATATAAAGATGATGGGCGGAAGAGAGGTCTCGGATGTTTAAGATCAAGAAGGCAGTTGTAACGGGCGGAAGTTCCGGTATCGGCAAAGAATTGGTCAATCTTTTGCTTCAAGACGGATGTGAAGTCTTCAGTCTATCGAGGACGGTGCATCCGCGCGAGAGCTTTAACAATCAAGGGACGCTCCACCAGATCGCCTGTGACATCACGGATGAAAAATCCTTGAATAACGCCTTTTCACAGATTGGTGAGTTGACTGACTCGTTTGATGTGCTGTTTTCGAATGCCGGATTTGGAATTTCCGGTCCTATTTCCGATACGCCGAAGGAACAGGTGGTCAGAATGTTCGACGTTCACGTCTTTGCCGCCATGGAAACTGTCCGCAGGAGCATCCCGTTCTTGGCGCGAAGCAAAGGTCGGATCATTTTAACGAGTTCGATCGCCGCCGTTGTCTCGCTCCCGTATCAGAGTTTCTATTCAGCTGTCAAATCAAGCCTCAACATGTTGGCTCTCGCGCTGAATACGGAACTGAAGCACGACGGCATACGCGCTGTCGCCATTATGCCAGGCGATACTGCGACCGCCTTCACCGCTATGCGCGAAAAGGTGACGTGCGACACACCTCATGTCTCTGAACGTTACCACCGATCAATCGCTAGGATGGAACGCGACGAGCAGACTGGGGCTTCAGCTGAAACCGTTGCTCGAAAGATACTCCGCATCGTGAGAAAGCGCGCTCCTAAACCTCTCTACGGCATCGGCTTCTTCTACCGTCTCGTTTTGGTGCTGTTCAAAATCCTGCCCGTTCGCCTCACAAATTGGGCGACGGGGCTTTTGTACGGTTAGGAGCGAATAGGGCTCGAAAAGGGTAGAGAGAGTCAGTCGTAACATCTCTAGACAAATCAAATAATTATGTTAGAATAGCAAAGTGCCTGTTGAAGAGGCGCTTACGGGCGATTAGCTCAGTTGGGAGAGCGCTGCGTTCGCATCGCAGAGGTCGAGAGTTCGAATCTCTTATCGTCCACCAACCTGAAACGCAGTTATTGATACGTTTTCCCGTATTGGTAACTGCTTTTTTGTTTTGAGAGTTTATTTTCTGTCAGGAATGTGTAGCGCGATTTCACTTCTGTCTTTGAAACGATAAAGCATGCTGTATTCGCCTTTTTCGGATGCCATCGCAACCTCAGCTCATGCCAAAAAATTGAATGTCAATACAAAAAAGCTTTGCATGATGTGGTGTGCCCAGTGGGACATAATGGATGTGCTTGATGACCGAATGCGACCAAAAACGACCGAATGTGACCGAGTATGTTGAATCAATTGTTCCATTACCATAAAGTGAAATTGTGCTTTGAGAGAGCGATTGCTCATTTAGTAAAGCATGTCAATGAAGCTAGTTCAAAAATAACACTTCTTAATTGAGGGAGTGTACGCATGACAAGGAGATCTGGAAAATGAAGAATAATAGGATGTTAGTATGCTTGCTTGTGCTTGTATTTACGCTGATGGCACTCCTGCCGGGCATGACGAGCGAAGTGTTTGCGGAGTCGATGCCGACACCGCCGAGTCTATTTGCCTCGGGTGATGTAGGAGACCCCCACCTTTTCATGCAATGGTCCTTTCCGCCTGATGGATGGAATACTGAATGGGAGGTATCGTTATCCACGGACATGATGAATACTGCATTATGTGGTGAGGTCACCAATCCGGAAAACGAGACATCGGTAGACTTTGCACGTCCTGAACTGTATTCGAGTCCCCCGGGTACTGACTTGGCAAATCAGACAGTATATGTAGGAGTCAGGTTTATTCATGCTACTGAATGGGGTGTACACACCGAGTGGTCGAATCTGTACGAAGTAATACTCGACCAAGACTCGAATATCGAGAAAGTGACGCCTTATGGAACATCACCGCCTACGAGTGAATGTCCAAGTTCGGATAGTCCCGACGGGAAACACGAATGGGAGACAAAAGTAATCAAAGAGCCCACCTGTACCGAGACTGGCTTGAAGAGCACAAGCTGCAAATACTGTAAGAAGCAGGGTCCCGAGGAGGAAATCCCCGCCCTCGGACACAAATGGGAACGGAAGGTCAAGAAAATGCCCACCAGTACGGAACCCGGAGTGTCAGTTTTGGTCTGTGGCAGATGCGGGCTTGAAAAGGATGACTCGGAAGCGCCGATAGAGACAGAAATTCAGGAATGGACCAAGGGTACAAAATCGCCCGCGACTTTCGATTCAGATACTCCTTCTGATGACTTTTCACATGTCAAGGTAGACGATGAAATTGTAGATGAATCAAACTATGATGTAAAGGATGAAGAAGGCTCAACGACTATTTCTTTCAATCCGGAATTCCTTGAGACTCTGCCTGTAGGTAGTCACATAGTTGAAATTGTTTCTAAAACAGGTTCTTCTTCCATCTATTTGCTTGTAATCAAAGAACCAGATATTGAGGAAACTCAACCAAGCGATGATCTGCCAAAAACGGGAGAGGGTAGCGGACATTACCCATGGTTGGCACTGATGTTCTTCTTCGCAGGTGGATTAATCTTATTAGAACGCAAGAAGTTAATGTCGAAGCAAAGAGATTAGCTTATAACCGACTGCTAGGAGAATTAATTGATAAAGGGAGCTGTTTCAAAATTGTTATGCTCCCCGTCAATAGGACAGTGAATAACAAAAATATTTTAGGAACCGTCAGTGGTTACGCCATTGGCGGTTCTATTTTATAAATTTGTGGTGAATTTAGGTAATAGACGCTACTATATTCAGTCTACTTATGCCATTACGAATCAGGAAAAAATGCAACAATAGCAATCATTTTTAACTCATATTCCCGACTCATTCAAAAAAATATAGTTGTAGGTGGCATTCAGCTGCTTTCCTGGATGCGCAGTATAAAAGTAACATTTGCATTGCATTTTGCTGAGGTGCCCGATATACTGCTAACGGTGCGTAATGTAAAAAGTGAATGTAAGACTTTCTAATATGAATATAGGAGTTAATTGAAGTGAAAATCAGAAAGCAAAATGGTTTTACCTTAATGGAAGTGCTTATCGTGGTCGCCATCATCGCCGTCCTCGTAGCGATTGCCATTCCCGTTTATAATGGCGTGGTAGAGAAAGCCCGAGTCGCTGCGGACGCTGTAATCATGAGACAAGCCCAATCCGCATTTGTAGCTCAGGAGATAATGACGGGCGAAAAGCCCCCTAAGAGAGCAGTTTACGACATCGTAAGCAATACATTCATTGATTATAAAAATGAGTATTTTCCACATAGGTATACAAAGTATAAAAATTACGGTCAGGCTAAAAGTGATAGTAATAGCGGATGGAATGAGCAAGGAACATCTCAAAGCAAGGGTATAAATGGACACATTTATGTTGATCTTCGCGCAGGTGAGGACTACGGTCCCGAGGATTTGGTATGGTGGGCCGAGAAATATGACCCCGCAAAGTGGAGGTGATTGATAGCTAGCGCCTATACACCTCATTTTACACCCATAGGCTATTCTCCTTTCAATACATCAGGCGTTTTAATGAATGCTTGCTACTCTAATTATAATGTGTAGTGTGATAAAGTGTCTTTCATGTGCAATAATTGAATAGTAAACGAGGGTATTAAGACGTGAATGGAATTACGTCTAATTAGTTATGTGATGATAAGGAGAATTATGAAAAAAAGAAGAATCGGTAGAATTGTTTGGGGCATTGCTCTCGTGATTGTGGGTGTCATTTTTGCCTTAAATGTACTCGGCATTACTGAAATCAAAATCTTTTTTGACGGATGGTGGGCGCTCTTCATCATCGTTCCGTCTTTTGTCGGTTTATTCAGTAATCGCGACAAGTTGGGGAGTTTATTCGGCCTTTGTATCGGGGTCGCCTTGCTTCTTTCGGCTCAAGGCATTTTCGATTTCTCTTTGGTTTGGAAGTTGCTTATTCCGTTCATTATCGTTTTGATCGGTCTGAGGCTTATTTTCCCTTCCTCATGGCGTCGCGGAACACATGGGAGAATCGAGCAATTGAAGCACGATAAGCAAATTCCGGTAAAAGATACGGCTGCTTTTTCAGGGCGCAAGATCGATTATAGCGGACAAGTTTTTAGGGGTGCCGAATTGGATGCCGTTTTTGGAAGCATTATGTGCGACCTTCGGCATGCGATCATTGAAGATGACTGTGTCATCACTGCGTCAGCCGTCTTCGCGGGCATCAATATAAAAGTACCCGATTTTGTGCACGTTGAGATTGCTTCCGAGACGTTTTTCGGAGGTGTCTCGGACAAGAGACAAAAGACAGTCACGTCCGACAGTCCGCAAGATAAGAGACTAACCTTGTATATTGAGGCAAGCAGTGTCTTTGGAGGTATTGATATCACATGAGATCTTTGCACTACATTGTAAAATACGCCGCTATCGCGCTTGCAGTCTTATTAGTTGTTGGTGTGTTAGCGGGGGTTATCCATCTCTTGTCGTACTTATTGCCCGTGTTGTCTCCAAATGTCACGGGTGAATTCAAGACGTATGAGATAAGAAATGAGATTACCGCCTTGAAGATTGAGGTTCATCTAGTAGACCTCGAGATCTTGACAGCAACAGATGGTAGTTTCAGGGTGGAAAGCAATTGTAAGGATTTAACGGTGTCGGAGAATGAGAATGAGCTTTTCATTAAGGATAAGAAAAGATTTTTTCTCTCCGGAAACGGCAAAGCCGTGCTTAAACTTTTGATTCCGGAAGGCACAGTATTTGATGAAGTGGATATTAGTACAGGCGCCGGGAAAACGAACCTGGAAAACTTGCGAGCAAAAGTGATCGATATGAATTTCGGTGCGGGAAAAGTTGTGATGCAAAATGTGTTTTCAACCGATAACGCGCTCATTGATGCCGGTGTGGGGAAGCTTTCTATTAGGAAGAGTCAATTTAACAATCTGGAATTAGACATGGGTGTTGGCGATCTTGATTTTTCCGGCACACTATTGGGGAGAAATGTTTTCAAGTTGGGGGTCGGATCGAGTCAAATCGATTTGACAGGCTCCTTGGACGATTACAGGATTCATGTTGAGAAGGGCATTGGCACCGTTTATGTCGGTGGAAATAATGTGAAAAACGACACCCAGCTTGGTCAAGGCGATACTGAGCTCTTTTGTGAGGGAGGTGTCGGTTCAATCAAAATTAATTTTACGGAATAAGTCGGGTAAGCGATTCAAAGATTTAGACACCTGTGACATCATGCTAAACGCTGATGTTGCAGGTGTTTTTTCATGAAACAAATACTGTCAGTATGACGTATTATGTTTTTGCAATCCTTAAAATAATATCGATAAAAGCGTACGAACCTGCTATAATGAAATGGATAAAAAAATAGGATGAAAGGCAAGCATCGCTGAAGTGTCCGCGCCGGGTTATGCGGCGGATTAATTGGTCGGATGGACGGAGAATGAAAAATGAAAAACTTGGAGATCAATGTTTTTGGCGAATTGCAGATACTGGTGGACGATGTGGATATTTCACAAACTATCTGGGCATCTAAGAAAAAAATGGCATTGCTGGAGCTCCTGATTCTCAACAGCCAAAGACCCATGTCTATTGCGCGGTTGACGGAAGCGATATGGGGTGACGACGAAGAAATCAATACGGAGAATGCGCTCAAAACGTTAGTCAGCCGCTTACGTAAGGATCTCGAGGAAAACGGGCTCGAGGGAGCGATTTTGACGGTTCCGGGCGGCTATATGTGGAACGCCGACCTTCCTGCCAAGATCGATGTGTTTCGCATGGAGGAAATATGCAATGCCTTATCGGATGCGAATTCTCTCGATCTCGATGTGAGGGATCAGTTTGAGGAGCTTCTCAACCTATATACGGATGATTTGCTGCCGAATTCCAGCCTAAGCAAATGGATTGCACCCAAAAGTGTGTATTACCACAATCTTTACCTGAAAACAGTCTACCGGTACATCAATTTGCTGAACAAAGCAGAAGAGTATGGGGACATAATCCGTGTATGTAAAATCGCACTGGATATTGATGCTTTCGACTCCACGCTAAATTTGGAACTGATGTCCGCACTGCTCAAAACTGGCAAGAGCAAAGAAGCGTTGGAACAATATCAGAACACGACAGAACTGCATTACTCACATTTGGGGTTGAAACCCTCGGACGAGATAATAAATTTTTACAAAGAATTGATTAAAGGCGAAAAAAGCTCAAAGGCGGAGATTGAAGAAATCTGTACAGAACTGCGGGAGGGCAAACCGAATGCAGGCGCGTTTGTGTGCGAATACGCGATCTTCCACGATATCTATCATTTGCAGATGCGCAATCTGAAGCGGATGGGTACAACGATGTTTTTGGCATTAGTGGACGTCCGCCGGATGGACAACAGACAGATGGAGGCACTGGAGCTGAAACAAGTGATGTCTCGAACGCTGGATGTGATGCGAGAGAACTTGCGTCAAGGGGACACTATTTCCCGTTACAGCCCCTTACAATATGTGGTATTACTGTTTTCCGTGACTAATGCGAGAATGGGCCGTATGGTGATTGAACGGTTAAAAAAGTTGTTTTATAGCAATAGCAAAAACGCTAAATATATCTTTAGTTACAGTGTAACTCCACTGGTCGTGGACGATTGACCCCGATCGGAAAGAGAGGCGAAATGAGAGAGAGTAGGCTTATCTTTAGAGTGCTCTCTCTTTTTTTGCGTCATAATTGCTTGTGATAAAATTAGGAAAGAATTCCGGTGATGGTCACTGCCGGAGGCGGACAGGAGGGCGTTTTTTGAAGAGAGGGTTGGACATTGTTCGGCTAACGTTCGTCGCAGTGCTTGTTCTTGCCATTGCCTTGACAGCGGGATGCGCGGAAGGAAATAAGACAAAGGTGACAGAGACGAATGGGGGGGAGGGAGCTTCTCGAGATAGCCGCCCGGTCGTGTTGGTACCCCGTGCGGATGGAACGCTGATTTTTGAGGGTACGTCCTCGCTGATCGATGCCTCGCATCTTGAGGACGGGTATGTCATGGTAAAGTATACGGGCGACGGTCGGATCAAGATGCAGCTTACTCACGATGATCAGGAACCCTACACATACGATCTGCCGACAAGCGGTGTATTCCAGACATTCCCTCTGACATCGGGAAACGGGCATTATACGCTGAATATTTACCGCAATATTTCCGGAGACAAATATGCATTTGTAGACGGCGCTTCGTTTGATGTGATTCTAAAGAATGAATTCACACCTTTTTTACATCCCAGTCAATACGTTGACTACACGGAAGAAACCGCGGCGGTCGCGCAAAGTGAAGTACTGGCACAGGGCGCATCGGATGATTTGGACGTGGTGAAACGCATTTATTACTACGTGGTCAATAATATCGTATACGATATGGATAAAGCGAAAAATGTGCCCTCGTCTTATTTGCCCGATTTAGATGATACGCTGCACACAAAACGAGGCATCTGTTTTGATTATGCAGCGCTGATGACGGCTATGTTGCGTGTCCAGCGCATTCCTACGCGATTGGTCATCGGATATGCCGGCAAGGATTATCATGCGTGGATCAGCGTCTACACACCGGAGACCGGATGGATTGACGGCATCATTCACTTTGACGGAAAAAACTGGGTGCTGATGGATCCCACCTTTGCCGCGGGACGGGGTCTTGCAGATTATATTGGAGACGGCAGCAATTATAATGCACTGTTTTATTATTAAAATCCGTTCAGAAGGAGAGACGCATGAAACGACCCGACAGGCACAAAAAGCTTTCCACAGCGGAGTTGGAGGCGTTTTTCCAACAATTGGCGCTGTTTCTTAAAAGCGGCATTCCCACATGGGAAGGGCTTGCGCTGTTAGGGAAAGAAGCGGACGGAAGAAATAGCGAATTGTTTCTTTCGCTATCCGCAAAGGTCTCAGACGGGAGCAGTCTGTCTGCCGCTCTCCTACAGAGTGGGCGGTTTCCCGGTTATGCTGTAGACATGGTGCGGATGGGGGAGCGCACGGGACGTATGCAAGAAATTGCAGAGGCGCTGCGCGCATATTACCAAGGCCGCGACTCCTTGTCGAGAGAACTGCGAACGTCAGTGGTGTACCCGCTTAGTATGACGGGAATGGTACTCGTGGTGATTTTTGTGCTGACTGTTGCGGTGATGCCTGTATTTGAACAAGTGTTCAAACAGTTGGGATTGGCCATGAACCCTTTTTCTCTGTCGCTGATGCAATTTGGCCAGGCTTTTAGCCAGTCTGCGCTGGTCATTCTGATTGTGGTTTTTGCAATTGTTGTCGTATTTTTTCTTCTGCGTTTTACAAAAAAGGGCAGGGTTACGCTTTTGCGCGCTTATGACGCTTCGCCACTCACACGGAAGATGGCGGCAGTTATCGCCGCCGAACGGTTCGCATTTTCCATGTCGCTGATGCTGGAAAGCGGTATTTATATTGTGGATGCCTTGCGTTTTGCTGCAGAACTTGAAGAAAGCGAAAAAGCGAAAGCGCGCATTACGGAACTCGAACGCCTGCTTGAAGAAGGGAAGCCTTTGCAGGAGGCAATTTTCGCTAGCGGCATTTTTGAGAAATCATATAACGGGCTGATCGTCGCCGGCTTGCGTACGGGTACACCCGAAACGATGCTTATGGACGTTGCACTTCGTTGCCGACGCGATGCTGAGTCTCGGCGGCAGCGGCTGTTGGCTATTATTGAGCCTGCGCTGGTAGCGCTGCTGTGTGTGCTTGTAGGACTGGTAATCCTATCTGTCATGTTGCCTCTGGCCGGAATTCTATCCGGCATGTAAGAAAGGAAGGCGTTTCCTTGCGCAAAACGGGGGTCGCGAATAAAATCAAACAAATGCTGGGCAGTGGCGTTTTTTGGGCGGTCGCGATCTTTACCGCCGTTGCGCTGAGCATTGGATTCGGCATAGCCGCCGCTGGAAAAACGTCTGTTTCCAGACAGATCGTTCTGCTGAAAGATACGGTGCGGCGGGAAGCCGTACAGTGCTATGCCTTGGAAGGAAGTTACCCGAAAGACCTTGCATACTTAAAGGAGCATTATGGTCTTCGATATGATGCGGAACGCTACGTGGTGCATTATAAATTCTTAGGCGGCAACCTGCTTCCGGAAATCTCGGTTTTTTATCTTGAAAATTAGGGGGACAGGAGGCGCATATGCGGAGAGAGAGATATACGGCAGAAATCTTATTTGTGATTGCTTTGTTTTTCTTGTATACGATTTTTACCGTACTTCTCTCTGTGATGGTTGCAGATGCTTACAGCCGAGGAGCGGAGCGCTCGGAACGCAATTATAATATGCGGACTTCCGTGTTGTACTTGACGGAAAAAATACGGCAAACCACAAATGCATCGGGAGAAATAAGTGTGCGGCAAACCGGCGAGGGAGATGCGCTGGTGCTGGGGATGTTAGCTGAGGGTGAACGGTATGAAACGTGGATTTATGTGGAGGACGGATATCTACGCGAGGTACTGTTGCTACAGGGCGCAGAGGTTTCGCCGGGGATAGGGCAGAAGATTATGCCCCTTTCCGAGCTTGTTCTCGAGCTGGGGTCGGAGGGTCTACTCCGAATCCGCGTGACGGACCAAACGGGTGAAACGTATGACGGCAAGGTCTTTTTAGAGGGAGTCGTGAGGAGAAATGCGGCATGAATCAATCGTCTAAAAGCCGCTATTTTCTGGTGGAGTTGCTGACGAACTGCTTGCTGTTTGCCGTTGCTGCGGCCATTTGCATCGCCATTTTCGCGCACGGGAATATGACGGGGAAAAAGAGCGCGGCGCTTTCTATGGCCGTTGCGGAGGCGCAAAACGTGGCGGAGAGTGTGAAGGCTGCCGAAGGAGACTTAAAGGCTCTTACTGCTCTGCTGGACGCGGAGGAAAGGGGAGGCGTATATACACTTCGATACGATGCGGATTGGCGGCGTCTTCCCGATGGCGCGGATGCGGTCTATGAATTGCGAGCGGTTGTCGATATTGACGAGAATAATATGCTTCAAGCGGACATCTCAGTAACAGATAGAGAAGGGATAATTTACACATTGCGCGTGCTACGCTATCTCGGCGCAAGGAGCGGTGGAATAATATGAAGCGCGGAAGACCTGCCATCAGTATAGGTATCGTTTCGCTGATTACCGTGTTTACGATTTTGTTGCTCGCCGTTTTTTCCGTCTTGTCGCTGTCCGGCAGCCGGTCGGATAGCGTGCTTTCGGATAGAGCCGCGCGAGCCGTATCTGATTATTATCTCGCAGAGGCGCAGGCGGAACAGAAGCTGCTGGAACTCTCCTCCATAGTGTCAAATGACACGGGAACGCCCCTAAGGGAGCGTTTGGAGGCTGCAGGGTTTGAAATATCTGTTGATACTCCCTATCCGGGAACGGTAGTAGTATATGATACACCTATAGATGACCGACGAGTGCTACGTATCGAAGTTGGGATCGGAGAACAGGGTAAGGTGGAGCGGCTATACCGCCAAACCATATCGACGGGAGAATAATGGAATACAGAGGAAGCAAAAACAATGGATGTACAGGTGCTGTTAAAGGACATGGTGGAACAGGGTGTTGAGGATATTTTTATCATATCCGGCCGTCCAGTCAGCTGTAAGCAAAATCGGATTGTTAAAAACTGGGGAGAGGAAAAGCTGACTCCCGCACAGACTCAAGAGATGCTCCTTGCGGTATATGCCTTGGCGGGTCGTGATCCGGAAATGTTTTTCAAGCAAGGAGATGATGATTTTTCATTTGCGATTAAGGGAGTATCTCGTTTCCGTGTCAACGCGTACAAGCAGCGCGGATCGTACGCAGCCGTGATACGGGTGGTGGCATTTTCTCTGCCTGATCCGGAGGAAATGCGCATACCGCGTAAGGTTTTGGATCTGGCAGAGCTGAGAAGGGGAATGGTTCTCGTCACCGGTCCTTCGGGAAGCGGAAAGACGACAACGCTGACTTGTCTGCTGGAAAAGATCAATGAGCAGCGCAACGCGCATATCATTACGCTGGAAGATCCGATTGAATACTTGCACAGCCACAAAAAAAGCATTGTTAGCCAGCGTGAGCTGATGATTGATACGGAGAATTATCCGGCTGCCTTGCGTGCTGCGTTGCGGCAAAGTCCGGATGTCATCCTGATCGGAGAACTGCGGGATATGGAGGCGATCGAAATCGCCCTGACCGCGGCGGAGACGGGGCATTTGATTCTTGCCGCGCTACATGCTTTAGGAGCAGCCAATGCCATTGACCGGTTGGTGGATGCGTATCCTGCGGAACAGCAGGAACAGGTGCGTATGCAGATTTCCATGGTGCTTCAGGCTGTGGTCAGTCAACAGTTGCTGCCCGCGAATGATGGTTCACTTGTGCCGGCGTTTGAGGTTATGCTGTGCAACAGTGCAATCCGAACGTTGATTCGAGACGGCAGAACACACCAGATGTCCTCCGTGCTTCATACTTCGTCTGAAGAGGGGATGGTGAGTATGGATGCCAGTCTTGCGAAAATGTATCGGGAAGGAATTATCAGCAAACAAACTGCCCTTACCTACAGTATCTCTCAGGATTATCTTTTGAGACAGATTGAAGACAGATAAACAGATAGAAGTCAACAACGGAACAAAAAAAGAGCCCGCCTAGGCGGACTCTTTTTTTAGTTCAGCAAGCGCGATTTACGCAGTTGCTTCTTCTTCTTGCTCTTCCTCTTCCTCTTTGTAGGACTTTTTGCAGAACAGTGCCAGCACTGCCTGTACCAAAGCGATAGCTGCCATCAAGATGGTCCAGCGGTCTACAAAGACCATGGGGTTACGCATATCTTCCGTCAGGATGAACACGATGACCGCAACAACGAACGGGATAAGGCTCAGCAACCTTAGAATACCCTTGCGCTTGAGCGAATCTTTGTCTTCATCTTCATCACCGGTCTCTGACTCAACGGTCTCCGTCTCTTCGTCTTCATCTTCACGCTTTTTGCTTGTGAAGTAACCAATCCACAGAACTAGCATGATGATACCCGTTAGGATGGTCAACAGCAGGTTCAAGAGTGCCCATGACTTTCCGCCAGCGAGCGGTGTTTCTGGATCCGGAATGATGATCGTCGGCTCGGGCTCAGTCGGCTCTGGCTCAGTCGGCTCGGGCTCGGTCGGCTCGGGCTCAGTCGGCTCGGGCTCGGTCGGCTCAGGCTCGGTCGGCTCAGGCTCAGTCGGATCTGGCTCGGTCGGCTCTGGCTCGGTCGGATCAGGTTCAGTCGGATCAGGTTCAGCGGCCGTCACGGTCAGTATACCGAGGTTATCCGTCACTGTGTAGTTCGAAGCCATGGCGTTGTCCCACTCAATTTCGTAGGTATTGGCACTGCTGCCTACCTCGGTCTGAGATCCGGTCGCCGTCACTGTAACTGTCTCGCCGTAGACAAGACCATCGATGATCACTATTGCATCGGTCAGCGCCGTGCCGTCGTATTCCTTCTCAGCGCTGCCCGTCGTAATCGTCACGGCCTTCGGTTCCACCGTCAGCGTGCCGTCCACGATCACAAACGTGACGTTCGCGAAGTTCGCGTTGTTGTTCGTGAAGTCCGCAGCCGTCAGTGCCATGTTGTACGTGCCGGCGTTCGTGCCGCTTACACTCGCGTCGCCGCTGAATGAGAAGTAGGCTTCCTTGTACAGCGGATTGCTGATGCTTGTCACCGTGTAACCCGTTACCGTCTTCTCGGTGCCGTCGTACGTGTAGCTGCCGCTGTTCTCCGTGATCGTCACGATGACTTCGTCTTCCAATGCCGTGACCGTCAGCTTGCCTTCGGTCTTGGTGATGTCGTAGTTATCCGCAAGCGTGCCGTCTTTCAAGGTGTAGGTGAACGCGTTATCGCTCGTGCCTACATCCGTCTGGCTGCCCGTCACGTTGTATGTCGCGCCTTCACCGGTCGCAAAGCCGTCACCGCCGACCGTCACTTCGTCTTTCGTCAGCGCTGTGCCGTCGTAGATCTTGCTGGCCGTCGCGGAGGTTAAAGTCACTTGACGCTTCGTGATCTCAAGCGTGCCGTCCACGATCACAAACTTGACGTTCGCGAAGTTCGTGTTGTTATTCGTGAAGTCCTCAGGCTTCAGCTCCATGTTGTACGTGCCGGCGTTCTTGCCGCTCACGCTATCTGTACCGTCGAACGAGAAGTCGGCTTCCTTGTACAGAGGATTGCTGATGCTTGTCACCTCGTAACCCGTCACCGTCTTGACAGTGCCGTCGTACAGCTCGGTGCCGCTCTTCTCCGTGATCGTCACAACGACTTCGTCTTCCAATGCCGTGACCGTCAGCTTGCCTTCGGTCTTGGTGATGTCGTAGTTATCCGCAAGCGTGCCTTCATCCAAGGTGTAGGTGAACGCGTTATCGCTCGTGCCTACTACAGTCTGCGAACCCGTCACGTTGTATGTCGCGCCTTCGCCGGCCGCAAAGCCGTCGCCGGTAACGGTCACCGTGTCGTTCTTCAGCGCTGTGCCGTCGTAGACCTTGCTGTCCGTCGCGGAGGTCAAAGTCACTTGACGCTTCGTGATCTCAAGCGTGCCGTCCACGATCACAAACTTGACGTTCGCGAAGTTCGTGTTGTTGTTCGTGAAGTCTCCGGGCACCAGCTCCATGTTGTACGTGCCGGCGTTCGTGCCGCTCACGCTATCTGTACCACTGAACGAGAAGTAGGATGCCTGATACAGAGGATTGCTGATGCTTGTCACCTCGTAACCCGTCACCGTCTTCTCGGTGCCGTCGTACAGCTCGGTGCCGCTCTTCTCCGTGATCGTCACAACGACTTCGTCTTCCAATGCCGTGACCGTCAGCTTGCCTTCGGTCTTGGTGATGTCGTAGTTATCCGCAAGCGTGCCGCTGTTTAAAGTGTAGGTGAACGTGTTATTGCTCGTGCCCACATCCGTCTGGCTGCCCGTCACGTTGTAGCTCGCGCCTTCATCGGTCGCAAAGCCGTCACCGCTGACCGTCACTTCGCCGTTCGTCAGAGGATTACCGTCGTAGACCTTGCTGTCCGTCGCGGAGGTCAAAGTCACTTGACGCTTCGTGATCTCAAGCGTGCCGTCCACGATCACAAACTTGACGTTCGCGAAGTTCGTGTTGTTGTTCGTGAAGTCCGCAGGCTTCAGCTCCATGTTGTACGTGCCGGCGTTCGTGCCGCTCACGCTATCTGTACCACTGAACGAGAAG